>TARA_R100001460_G_scaffold44048_4_pt1 | contig 12754 bp, 10 predicted proteins | sample TARA_R100001460 | Tara Oceans TARA_R100001460 (sample SAMEA2622190) | marine metagenome | biome: marine biome (ENVO:00000447); feature: surface water layer (ENVO:00002042); material: "saline water (ENVO:00002010), including plankton (ENVO:xxxxxxxx)" | depth 5 m | reverse complement strand
CACCTGCGCGTCTGACGGTACGTTTACAGCGGTAGAAGGTTGGGTTGATCCACGCGAGTCTGAATAGTATTACATGGCCTACGGAACCATAATGGACTATCAAGTTCTATTTAATATAGCAATTGGTATAGCAGGATTTGTTATAGGATTTATATTCAGTAGAATATTTACAGAGCTAGATAAGTTAGATGATGATTTAAGTAATATTACAAAGGAATATGTAAACAAAGAAGACTACAGACATAATGACTCTGAAATAAAAGAAAAAATTCGTGGTATTTTTAGAAGGTTAGACAATAAAGTGGATAAGTGATGAATGAAGAGCAACTAGAATTAATTATCCATGCTGCGGCTCAAGAGGGGGCAAAGCAAGCATTAAAAGAAATAGGACTTTCTGATGAGTGTGCCTATGATGACGTAAAAGAATTACGTGGACTTTTAGATTCTTGGAGAGCTACAAAAACTACTGTGGGTCAAACAATAGCTAGGATGTTGACTACTGCTGTTCTTACAGCTTTAGCTGTTGGTATTTATATGGGATGGGGAGGAGAATAATGATTACATGGTTAGGTACAATATTAGAAAAATGCCAAGACTATTTAACTAAAGCAAAGGCTTGGTTAGATGCTGAAAGGTCTGTAAAGAATAGAACAGTAGTACTATTATCTACTCTTTCTATAGTTACTGTGCTGGTATTGGTGGCTATTTAATGCTTGGTTTAATCTCTACTTTAATTGGTCCTGTATCAGATATTTTAGATAAGGTTGTAACTGATAAAGATCTAAAAGATAAACTGGCACATGACATAGCTACTATGGCAGAGCGTCATGCTCATGAAGTAGTTAAGGCTCAGATAGAGGTAAACAAAACAGAAGCACAGCACCACAGTATGTTTGTAGCTGGCTGGAGGCCCGCAATTGGTTGGGTATGTTGTCTTGGAATGGCAGGTAACTTTTTAATAATACCTTTTGTAAATATGGCTTTAGAGCTTTTAAAAACTGGAGTAGTAGTCCCTATGATAGAACTTGATCTAATGATGCCTGTGCTTATGGGTATGCTAGGTCTTGGTGCTATGAGAACAGTAGAAAAAGTTAAGAAGGTAGATAGGAAAGAATAATGGCTAAAGAAAAAGATCCTAGATTAGCTAGAGCAGGAGTTACAGGTTTTAATAAACCTAAAAGAACTCCTAGTCATCCTACTAAAAGTCATGTCGTTGTAGCCAAAGTAGGAGATAAAATAAAAACAATTCGTTTTGGGCAACAGGGTGTAAAAGGTGCAGGTAAAAATCCTACAACAGCTAAAGATAAAGCAAGAAAGAAATCTTACTATGCTAGGCATAATGCACAGGATTCTAATCCGTCAAAACTATCGGCTAGGTTTTGGTCGCACAAGGTTAAGTGGTGATATAGATGGCTAAGAGAACAAAGAAACAAACTGGTGGTTTTGAAGATCGTGATTTTGCAGGAAGCGTAAATCCAGACGATTTAAGAGAAGCTCAGATGGAGCAAAGGAAGATAAACACTGCTGCTGGTGGTGCTAACACTGTTGCAGGTGGTAGTGGTACTGATACTGTTGCAGGTGGTAGTGGTACTGATCCTGTTGTTGATCCTAATCTAGAAGCTGCTTTCCAATATGCACAAAGCGGAGCAGATAATTTAAGCATTGCAAGATACATACGTGATAACAATGTAAATTTAAATGATTTAGCTGGAAAGTTAGGAGTAGATTCTGGTGTAGCTAACAAGATGTTTTCTGCACTGACAGATGAGCCTACTGCTAGAGTTGTAGAGTTTCAACAAAACAATCCTAATGCTAGTAACACTGAGCTTGCCAGATTTATAAGAGACACAGGGGCAGATGTAAATTTAGTAGCAGATGCTTTAGACATTGATAGAGATACTGCTACTCAAATGTATCAGGACGCTCTAGGCTCTGAGTTTGAAACTGCTAAAGTTGCTGAAACAAAAGTGGCAGGGGTTACAGACGATACACCCGGAACTTACACACCTCCTGTAGTTAGTGTTGAAGATTATGTAACTAGACCAACAACTGCTGCTGTTGATACAAGCACTGCTATAACCGAAGAAAATGCTGTTCAGAAACTCAATGAGTTTGTAGATATACCTGCTCCTAAAAATGTAACAGCTGCACAAATAGAAGTGGCTGTAGCAAATGTAAAGACAGGCATTACCTCTGGTCAGGTAGATGCTTCACAGTATGAAGCTGCTCTAGCAAGTGAGCTAAACAGGACTGTACCCGCAATTGGAAATCAAAGACCTCCTATAACTATAGATGAACTTAGAGATCTTAGTTCTAGAGCAACTGCTGCCCAAATGGGAGATACCACATCTGGTATGGCTCAAACAGCACAGTTCACTATAAATCCAGATTCTTTTGTACCCGGAGTTACAGCAGCAGATATAAGAGTCTCTGCGACTCCTGAGATAGAAGCACAGCAGAGACAAGCACTGACTACAACCTCTATGACAGGTGTAGAGGCACGTATAACAGATTCGGTAAACTTTGAAGCTGCACAGGCTAGAGTGGTTAAAGGTGAGGCTGCTAAAGGTGCTGCTGCTTCAATGGTAGCAGAGGTAGGACAAATACCAGATGCTATTGCCGCAACAGTTGCAGAAAACCCTGCTTCAGTAACGGCAGCTATAGACACACAACCTATAAATATTCAAGCAGCTGTTGCAGCATTACCTACTGAAGCTCTAGTATCTTCACAGTTAGAGACACTTTTAGGAGGTCTTGAGTCTGGTCAAATACCTACATGGGCAAGACCTGCTGTAGATATTGTAGAGTCTCGATTAGCTGAAAGAGGTATGGCAGTCTCTACTGTTGCTAGAGATTCTTTGTTTAATGCTATTATACAAAATGCTGTACCTATAGCTCAAGCCAATGCACAGGCTTTACAGGAGAGATCAGCACAAAACTTAGCCAACGAACAGCAAGCCACTTTACAAACAGCGCAGCTTGAGTCTAGCAGAAGACTACAAAATCTTGCTAATCAACAAACCGCTGCAAGTCAGACAGCACAGTTTGCACAAAACATACAACAGCTTCAAAGTCAGTTCACACAAGAGGCTGCTGTTTTAACTGCACAGCAAGCACAACAGATTAGAACTCAAAACTTAACTAATCGGCAGAGAACAGCTGAAGTTAATGCACAGAATCAACAGGCTACTAATTCTTTAAACCTATCTAATGAGCAGCAAATAGAACTTGCAAACTTAGAGGTAGAAAGTCTTACTGGTCGTGAAAATATGAGTGCTACGAATCAGCAAAGACTTGCAGAGTTTCAAGTAGCAGCAGACTTTATTAATAAGAATGCAGCATTCAAGCAACAAATGGAGTTGGCTAATCTAGATGCTAATCAGCAAGTAAGGCTTGCAAACTTAACAGCACTAAACAATGCTTCATCAGATAATCTAAGTGCTGCCCAGCAGACAGAGCTTGCAAACTTAAACTCCAGAATGGAGACTAATCTTGCCCAAGCTAGTATTGCTCAAGCGATGGGTATAGCCCAGTTGAATGTTAATCAGCAAAGGGCTGTAGAGAACGCTAGGTTAGTTGCTAATATTGATTTAACTAAATTTAATGCTGACCAGCAAGTACAGCTTGCTAATAGTCAATTTATGCAGACTGTAACACTATCTGATTTTAATGCTAGGCAACAAGCAGCTATGCAGAATGCGACAGCTTTAGCATCTTTAGATTTAGCTACTGTAGATCAAAGAACTAGAGTAGCTATAGAGAATGCTAATAACTTTCTACAACTTGATATTGCTAATCTGTCTAACCAACAGCAAGCTGTAATATTAGATCAACAGTCTAAACAGCAAAGACTTTTATCAGACCAATCTGCACAAAATGCTGCTAGACAGTTTAATGCACAGACTGAAACACAGATAGCACAGTTCAATACTAATTTAGCTGCACAGATGGAACAGTTTAATGTATCTCAGCAGAATGCTATGGCACAATTTAATGTTACTGAAAAGAACAGAACAGCTGCTATAAATTCTGGAAATCAAATAGATGTTGAAAAGTTTAACAATCAATTAACCACGCAGCTTGATCAATTTAATGCACAGTTAGATTCACAGAGAGAAATGTGGAATGCTCAAAATGCACAGGCAATAGAGCAGTCTAATACTGAATGGCGTAGACAAGCTAATACAATAAACACTGCGGCTGAAAACGCAGCAAATGCAACAGCGGCTCAACAGGCTTACAATATTACTACTCAAGAGCTTGCAAATGTTTGGCAGCAACTTAGAGATGATGCTTCTTATGCAAGAACAGCTTTTGAGAATGAAGAGCAACGTAAGACTACCTTGTATGCTACAGCACTAGCGAATGACCCCGGTGCTGCTGGAGAGGCTAACTATATAGATAAGTTAGTTGGAATAGCTGATAAAATTTTAGAGTCATAGGTAAATACAGATGGGATTTTTTAGTAAGGTATTTAAAGGCGTAAAAAAAGTCTTTAAGAAGATTGGCAAAGGCATCAAAAAAGTTGCTACAAAAGTTGGCAAGTTTATGAACAAGATTGGGATTGTTGGTCAGATCGCATTGGCCTTTATTCTTCCCGGTGTTGGGGCTGCTCTTGCTAATACGTTAGGTAATGTAGGGGCGTGGGCTACTGCTGCGCTTGCTAATCCTGCAACTGGTGCTTTGGTAAAAGGTGTGGCTCATGTCGTTAATGGAGCAGCTAAGTTTGCAGCAGGAGCAGGAAGAGTATTTAACACTGTTACAAGTGCTGTTAAGAACTATGTGGGTGAAGTTGGTAAAACAATGCTTAACAAGATACCGGGAATCAACATAGAGAATGCAGCTACGAATGTATTTGGCAAAGGCGGTGCATTAGATATTGCGGCTCAAGCTACTGGAAAGACTTGGGATACTACCATAGGAAGTGGAGAGTGGTGGAAAAAATTTGCAAGGACTCCTGAGATGAATCAAGTTTCAGGGTTTACATCTCTGAAGCCCGGAGAAACAGGAATGGAGCCAAGGTTTTCAGATCCTTCATCTCCAGATTTTGTTAGAGAAGGAGCTTATGCTGATGATTTTAGTTCTTTAATTCCTGACCCTAAAGTTAGTGCAGGAAGTTCACCAGCGGATTTAACTAGGCAAGGTCTTGAAATGCGTCAGCCTCCAGCGGGTGACTATACAACTATGGATGTTGTAGGAAAAAGAGTTGATCCTACTACTGGGTTTGAGATCGAGCTTCCCTCTGGTGTTGATTTGGATATACCTGAAGTTAGGTTTGATAAGCCCTCTTTGCTAGATAGAGTTAGGGGAGAGTCTGGAGTCTCTTACAGTGATGAAGTTATTGAAGGCGTTACATCAGACTATGAAGGTCTAATGATTAAAGAAAAATCATTAGCAGCGGCAGGGACTGAAGCTATAAAAGAAGTTGGTAAGAGCTTGATGGCTCCAGAGCCAGAAGAGGCACTACCATACGGAGGTTCAGTGGTTGTTGCACAAAATGCATATGATGTAACAGGTTCGCAAATATCTCAACTTCCTCAAGTTGGATATGGACTACCTATGGTTCAGTATGATGGACTATATAAACCAAAAAGCACTTGGGCTAGGATGATGGGATAATGGAAGAAAATTATATATCAAACATAGTTTCGGCTGGTAGGTCTATCCCCGGACAATCTCTTACAAATGATTTTGATCAAAGGTATGAGTTTGAAAAGGCTCCACAGATAACTAACCTTAGAGATGGCATAGAGTACTTCTTTACAAAGATTACTAATGAAGAAGTGTATCCAGAGGTCATGGAGTTAGTTATAGAGGGTGTGCCTGTAATGGAGGTAGTCCAGACTATACTCTTTGCAGCATTCGATAAAGGCATATGGAATCCAGACCTAATGATGCTTCTGGCAGAGCCAGCTACTTATATAATTATGGGGTTGGCTGAGAGAGCAGGTGTAGATTATGTGATCTATGCAGAAGAAGAAGAGGAAGAAGAGGCAGAGAACATAGCAACTGGTAGGACTGTTGACATGGCGGCTTACATGAAAAATAAAAACCAGAACATACCTAAAGGTGCTATACCTGAAGAGATCCAAGAGAAGATAGAAGAGTTGCCTGTAGAAAGTTTGATGGCTCCCAGAGAAAAGAATTTGTTAGAGGAATAAGCAATGTCTATTGATTCAGTTTTTACTAAGTTACAAAACAACAGGCGTAAACAGTACGAAGATCTTGCTAAACGTGAGGCAAGAGAGAACGCTGTAGGTGCTTTTTCTAACGTAGCTGGTAAGTTTTTAGGATCTGTATTGAGTGATACATTGCGAGATAGTACTAATAATTTTATTAATTCTGCTCCTATAATGAATGAAAGAATACAAGCTAAAATAGCAGACGATAGAAAAACAAGAATAGGAGCCATTCAAAATCAAATAGATTCCTCCGGTAAGTCTACATACGATTTTTTATTTGATCAGCATCTTCCTGCTTTTGAAGAGGGCTACAGAGCAGAGTTAGCTGAACGAGAAGGCGAAGAAGGCTGGAGAGACTTTGCGGCTAACCCAGATGTATTCGATGCAGATATAAGAAAAAGACTTGGAGACATAATTACTCCGATGGCAGAGAACCACGATGAGGCTTATGCTCTGTCACAGAAAGTAGGAACTTACGAAGACTTTTCAGCTATGGTAGATCTATCGTCTAAGAATGCCAAGCCTACAAGTGTTATGGGACTTTTAAGTCGTGAGCTAAGAGGAGCTATCTCAGGAAAGTCTAGACAAGACTTTGAAGATGAAGCTCTGCTTGCAATTCAGCAAGGCCCACTAGCTCAGAACAGAGATGCTTTCAATACCTTTATGGAGCAGTACGAACAAAATAAAGATGTAGTAAAGGCTGCAAAGTTTACAGAGTTTGTCCATGAGCTAGAAGCTCCTACAGATAGAGATAAAGTTGACACAGTAGAAACTATAACTAGCGTTGGAACCGGAGCTAATTTTAGGTTAATCCAACAAAAGACAATAAAAAGAACAGACAGATTTACAGGGGAAACTGTTACTACAGTAAGTGACCCAGCCGTTATTTTTGATGCTACAGAAGATAATCCTGTGCTTGCAGCAGAGCAATTGCGAGAGATGCTCCAAAATAATGTTAATTATAAGGAAGATGCTTATAGTCAGTTTACTACTAAAGGTAAGAATGAGTTTGCTACAAAAGTTCAAGCGGCTGGTTATTCGACAGTAGGAGACTATACAACATATAAACAATGGAAAGATGAAGGCGAAATATTTACAGATATGTTGCAGAATCCAGAATATGTAGTCAACCCATTATTAATGGCTAAAAGACAAGCGGGTTATGATCTGATTATTGATGATGGTGTAGAATTAGAACGATTAATACAAAGTCTTACTGCGGGGGAGATGACACAAAAAGAATATGAAACTGCAAAAGGTAACCTTTTCGATAGAGTGCTATTAGACATGGCAGATTTTGATCGCAGAACTGGCCCACAATCATACGATAGCCTATAAGGACTAAGTAATGCCTAGAACAGTTAGATTATCTACAGGTGAAGTTATTGTTGACGTTCCTGATGATGTTACAGATGAGGAAGTTGAAGCTAAAGTAGCTCAGAAACGTGCAAAGCAGCCAGAGCCTGTAGAGCAGCCAGAGCCTGTAGAGCAGCCAGAGCCTGTAGAGGAAGAAGTAAAAGATATTCTTGTAGAAAAGGAAGGGGTAGGTTTTGATTTTAGAAAAGTTCTTGCAAGAACTCAGGCAAATTTAATTGGAACAGGTGTTGATTTTGTATCTAATCTTATTCCCGGCGGTGAAGAGCGTGAAGCCATTCAGCAAATGTCTGGGCAAATAGGCACAGCTTTAGCTACTCAAGGCCAAGAAGATCTGGTTGACCCAGAGACAGGTAGAATACGAGAGGCTACAACTACTGTGGGGAAGATTGCAGAAGTTGCACCCTTTTTGGCTGTAGGCTCAAAAGTAGCGGGAGCAAAAGCTATTCAACAAGCTCCAAGGCTTGTTCAAGGTGCTTTAGCTGGTTTATTTACAGATCAACTTTTAGCCGATGAAGATGAAAATCTATTTAACTTTTTAGAAGAAACATTCCCCGAATCTACCGTAGGTGACATATCAGCTTACCTAGCAACTAATGAAGATGACTCTGAAGTTGAGAAGAGATTGAAGTTGGTGGGTGAGGGTCTTGCACTTGGAGCCTTAGTAGATTTATCCGTGGCAGGTGGAAAAGGGGCGGTAGGTGTCTATTCAAAAGCCCGTTCAATGTTTAATAAAAATGCTAAAGACCTTACCCCCGAAGAAAAGGGCGAGGTATTTGTAGATTATCTAAAAGACTCTAGAGAAAGAGCAGGACTACAAAAGCGCGAAGACCAAATAGAATTTAACGAAACTGCTGAAGGGGCTGCACAAGTACAACAGCAGCAAAGCAGTCGTTTGAATAGAGTATTTAGGCAGCTTTTTACTAGCAGAGGTTACTTTACCCCCAAGGCTAAAAGTGCTTTTGATGATGCCCAGTATGCTCAGAGATCTGCTGTTAGTAGAGCCGAACACATAGCTTCCAGATTAACTACAGCTATGGATGAGATGGCTAAAGACTCTGATGTTGATATAAGCGAGAGAGTTCAACAAGTTCTTTCAGATCCAAAGTTAAAAAATTTATCAAGATCAGATAGAAAACTTGCTCTAATGGATATAGAAGAGGAGTTTGGATTTTCTACTGAGGTAGCAGAAGAAGTTTTAAATGCTAGAGAGCTTATTGATGATCTATCAACAGAGATAACAGGAAGCTCTAGCATACCCTTAGAGGTTAGAGAACTTGTAAACGAAAATGTAGGATCGTATCTGAGAAGGTCTTATAGTTTATTTGAAGATACAGGATTCAAGCCATCTGAAGATGTTGTTAATGATGCAAGAGAGTATCTAGTCCAACAGGCTATGGATAAAACTCAGGGTGCAATGGATCTAGATGAGGCTTACAGGCAAGCAGAAATACAAATAAATAATATTCTAGATCAGGGAGGCTTTGCAGATAGAAATGCAGCAGGAGAATACTTTGTAAGATCTAGAAGAATTAACAAAGAAATATTAGAAGGTAAAAAAGAAATAGCTCCTGAAATTAGAGCCTTAATGGGAGAAATAGAAGATCCTGCGGATAATATTGTTCTTACTGTAAGCAAGATGTCTAGGTTTGTAGAGACTAGCAAGTTTTATAATAACTTAAATAGGCTAGGCACTCAGGGTAAATATATCTTTGATGAAAATAATGCTCCTGTAGATTTAATCAAGGATGCTAATAAAATAACAGGCACTAATTCAGTACTAGATAATAAATACACAACGCCTGAGATAATAGCTGCAATAAAACAAAATGAGTCTTTCTTATCGTCCCCACAGGCTGAAGGTGCATTGGCTAATGCATATAGATCTTTCTTGTCCCTTAAAGGATCTTCACAGGCTGCTAAAACTGTATTTAGTGTAACTACACAGGCTAGAAACCTATTAGGTGGTTTGCAGTTTGGAACAGCTAATGGCCTAAAACCCTACGAGTTTAGTGGTGCGGGAACAACACTTAAAAATTCAATAATGAAAGGACAAGATGTAACTCTAGATGAACTTTATGAAAAGTATCTAAGGCTAGGGGTTATTAACACTAATGTAAAGGTAGGAGAATTTAGATCTTTATTAGAATCAGACAGAGATACTCTGATTGATCCTCGAAAATTAAAAGATAGATTAGGCAAGCTAGGACAGTATGGAGGCAAGGCTGTTGAGTTTGTAGAAGACGTATATGTTGCTACTGATGATCTATTCAAAATAAGTGCATACAATCAAGAGCTAGATACTCTTAAAAAAGCATTCCCAGATAGAGATCTAGCCACTCTTGAAGAAGAGGCTGCTGATGTAATTAGGAATACTTTGCCTAACTATGACAGAGTTCCTAAAGGTATAAAGTCTTTAAGAAACGCACCGCTTGGTAGCTTTGTAAGTTTTCCTGCTGAGATTATTAGAACGTCAGCAAATATAGTTAGACAAGCATCCCGTGAAATAACTTCAGGTAATGCTACTTTAAAAGCTAGAGGACTAAGAAGGTTTGGAGGATTCCTCGCAACTAACGGAGCCTTCTATGCTGCTGGGTCAGCTACGGCTAAACTTGCAGGACTAACTGAAGAAGAACGACAAGCTGCACAGACTTTGACTGAAACTCCTTGGTCAAAGGATGCACCAAAGTTATTTCTAAGAATAGACGGTAAGCTACATACATCTGACACACAGTTTTTAGATAGCTATAGTGTGATTAAAGAACCAATAATGGCGGCTTATCGTGAGATACGAGATGGCAGTTTACAGGGAGAGAGGCTAGATAAATATTTAGGTGATGCTGCTGTAAGTGCAGCAGGTAGTTTAGTAAGACCATATGTAGATGAAACTATACTTACAAAAGCAATAACAGATGTTGGGTTTGCTCTAAAAGGTAACGGAAGAACTCCAGATGGAAAGGCTCTGTTTACCGCAGACATGACTACGGAAGAAAAATTAACGGCTACTCCTTATCATATTCTAAAGGCATTTGAACCGGGGTTTGTTACTCAAGGTAAAAATCTTTTTGAAGCAGGGCTTGATATACCTAATACATACACAGGAAAGAATGCATTACCTGCTACTGAACTTGTCGCAATGTTAGGTGTAAGGTTTAAAGAGCTAGACCCCGCAGATTCTTTAAGATTTGCTATATCAGACTACTATGAAGATAACAGAAACCTACAGAGTGTTTTTGTAAACTACAGAACCACACAAGATGAGATAGTAGGAGATTATGTAAATAGAGAAAAGGCTTTGTACAGGAATGCTCAAGAACTTTCTAGAAAAATTGAAGCCTCTATAGATCTGGTGGGAAAGGGGAAGACAGCACAATATTTAAAAGAAGGTAATTTTAGTAATAAAGCTATAGGTCAGTTTATTGGTGGTCGATATATGCCCACACAAGTATCTACAGATTTGATTAAGAACGCATATGAGAAGATGCGATTTGGACCGGGAGAGTCTGTAGGGTCTACTGTTAAAGAGCTTGTTAAGCAATATTCCGATATGATAGGCACTAGACTAGCAAGACCTGAAGAAGATTCTCCGCTAAGAAGAACTCTATTTAATATAGGCGGTGAGGTCTATGATGTTCCTAGAACAGCTGTAGAACCCGATGAGCGTATAGATAGGATGACAGGTGTTCCTTACAATGAACAGGCTGGTGGAGCCTTTATTGATGAGGAAGAGCGAGTAGAGTTTGGTGGTGGTGGCAAAGTTGTCATAGAGCTACTAGCAGATGTTATAGAAAACTACTCTAAAAGAAATGTATCTAGAGATTCAGCTGTATCGGCGGCAACAAGAATAGTTAATCGTGTTGATGAGAACGCAGAATTTGTACCTGAATTATCTACAAATGATCCTAAGTATTCAGAGTTCTTGCAAACCAACACTCGCTCTTTGCTAGATGAAAAGCATAGCCCTATACCTGATGAAGTAATAGAACAAGTTGGGGAAGGTGGCGAAGAGTTTTCAAGGCTTAGAGGCTACACAGATGAAGAGTTTCAGGTCTTTCAAAGATCAAATGAATTGGCTGATGAGATAGGTGTAGATACTGGCGTAGACTTGATGGATGAAACTTATTTAATAACAACTGAGCTAGATAGAATTAAAGCTAGAGACATGGCTTATGATGACTTTGAGGAGAGCGTTGCTGTTAAAAGTGAAACTATACCTGAAAGCTCTGCTAGACTATTTAGAGAATCAGAACCTCGAAATGTAATGCCAGCCCCTCAAAGATTTTTTGATCCTGAAAACAGAGACTACAAGCCCTTTATAGGAAGTATGGGGCAACAGCCCGGTGGGAGATATTTAGAAATGGGAGGGCCAGAAGGCCCAGTAGACATTACTGGAGAGTTTCCAGATAAAGCTCTTATTGGTGTTACTCCAGAGGGTAAACCAGTTATGCAAGTCTCTAAAGAATTATTAGATGGAGAAACCCGCACAGATGGTAGAAAAATAAAAACAAATTTATTTAAAAAGAAGGCTGGTTGGAAATGGACTCAAGTTCCAGAGGGATTTGACCCAGAACCTCCATCTAGTTTTCCCATAGTTTCTGTAGAAGACGGAAGCCAGCATTACTACACCTTACAAGCAGAGTTTCCAGAGGGTGTTGAGATGACACGTTATGAGCGATCTGCTTCAGAGCCAAGACTCAGACCCACTAAAAAGGGTAATGTACATCTAGGAAATAAAGTAGGAGAGATTTCTACTAGAAGCGGTAAGAAACATCCAGTATATGATCAGATAAAAGTATTTGGTTTAGTGGGTGCTGTAGGTGCTACAATCGACAGAGATAGAGAAGGACTTGCGAAAGGAGGTAAAATACTAAGAGCGTTATCATGAAGAAATTAATTATAATATGTATACTTTTAACAAATTGTTCCACAACTACATATGATTTTCCTATAGAGTTTGATAATAAAGTTAATCAGAGGCTATTCCAAATGAATGTTAGAGACTGTAGGTCTGAGCCTCAATGTTCATCTGATAAGTTATTTGACAGGTGGTAATATGAAAAAGACTTTACTGGCTATTTGTGCTGCTATAACTTTCCCTGCTGCTGCTCAACATGTAGATTATGTTGATGATGTTGCAGATATTATAAATAATAAATGTTTAGTATGCCATCGTGAGGGCGGCATAGGTCCAATGTCTT
>TARA_R100001460_G_scaffold22884_2_pt1 | contig 12918 bp, 28 predicted proteins | sample TARA_R100001460 | Tara Oceans TARA_R100001460 (sample SAMEA2622190) | marine metagenome | biome: marine biome (ENVO:00000447); feature: surface water layer (ENVO:00002042); material: "saline water (ENVO:00002010), including plankton (ENVO:xxxxxxxx)" | depth 5 m | reverse complement strand
TGCTTTCCTTCTTCTTTTTTTGAATGTTGAGACATTAGTTGGTTTACCTCCTACGCCTTGCGGCTTTGCTCTTTTACGAGAGACAGCAGATGCTTTTTGTGCTGCTGTCATTCTTTTAGCTTTTGCTAAAGGAACACATTTTGGATAAGCACGTTTAGAACCTTTTGCTCTTCCGCATGGTTGATATTTTCCGTCTTTTTTAGGAGCTCCTATATCTACCCATTTTTCTTTTACCCATTCTCTAAGACCTTTTTTTGCCACGTTTCTTTTTTCCTCCAGGTTTTATTCTGCCTGAACAAACTCCTGATGCGTACATATTAGCGTAAGCACTAGGGTAAACTTTAAATTTTCTTTTAGCAGCTGCTTTTCCTTTTGCACATAACTTAGGCATTATTTTTTCCTTTTTTTAGTTTTTTTAATAACTTTTCTTCCAATTAATATATCAGCTTTAGTAATTTTTCCATCTTTGTTTAGGTCAGGAAACTTTTTTTTCTTTTTTTTCATGATTTTTTAGCTACCTTTTTTGCTCTTTCTGACAAGTCTTTAAAATGCACAACCTGCTTCGAAGTCTTGCCATGTGTTTTTCCTGTATGTATTTGACCATTAGGCATTTTATGCACATTGCCTTTATATTCTTTACCAGTCTTAAAATAATGTTTAGTTCCTTTAGCCATTAGCATTTGCCCATCTTTTTTTTCTTTTTAGATTTTTTCTTTTTTTTCTTAGTCTTCATTGGTCCGTACATAGTTATCTCCTACATTAAGTTTAATAATTTCTGAACATTATCGCTTAAAAAAGCAAATACAATTAAAGCTCCATAAACAATATATTTAAATCTGAATACTTCTATTTTAACTTCTGTCATATCTCTTTCAATATGTCGTAAATGATTGTTCTTAATATCGTGTATATCTTTTTTGATTAACTCTATCTCGATATTTAATTCGTTATTGTCTTTCATGTTTTTTTCTTAGGAAACATAGAAAGAGCAATAGCGACAGCTTCTTTTTGAGTTTTTCCTTCTCTGCGTAACATTTTTATCTTATTAGATATTTTTCTTCTACGCTCAAAGATTCCCATTATGTAGGTCCTATACCAACAGGTCTGTTTTGTACTGCCTCTAAAGTAAGTTCTGCTTTGTTAATCTCTAGTTGTTGTTTTTTGATTTCTAATTCTTGTTGTTTAATAGCTAATTCTATTGCAGCCATCTCTTGTTTTAGTTGCAACTCTGCTGTTGCAAGCTGTGCATCAGCTTGTAGTTTTTGTAACTGTACTTGAGATTTTTGTGTTTGTATTTTTTCATCTATTGATGGTTGTGGCGGTTGCGGAGGTGGCATCATATCAGGATTAGATATAAATTCTGATGGATTTTTATAACCCGCTAAATTAATAAACTCAGACGTAGCATTAAATATATTTTTTTCTGTTACTATTCTGTTCAACCCGCCATTTTGTATTAAAGTTCCCATAATTTGCATAATCGAAGTCATTGTTTGCATTTTAGACATTTGATTTCCGCTGCCAACTCCAACTTTAACTATACAATTTAATTTTTCTCTCCATCTTGAAACATCTATAGGTGTAAACTTACCATTTAAATAAAACATTTTTTGTCTATCTTCATACTTTTGCACAAGACTATAGATATTCCTAAACAAGTCTTTAATGCCTGTTTCGGCAAACATTCTTGCTATTAACTCAACTCTTTGCATTGCAGACTCTGTAGCTGCTGATATTGCACCTGATGTTACATGAGATGTTAATACATCTGGGTTCAATCCTTGACTCATTTTAGATACGCCGCTTCTTTCTTCTCTAATCCCATCTAAATACTGAACCATTTGAAATGCGTAAGGTTGTATTTGAGGTGTCGGAAGTGGAGTTACAGCTCCAGGTGCTCTTGTTCTTACAATTCCGCCTGGTCTCGATGTGAGCAAATCATCTAACTCTACCTGTCCTGCTAAAACTGCATATCTCGCATTGTTAGTTAGATACATGTTATCTAACAGATTACGCATAATAGTAGATTTAATTAGCTGTATATCTTTTACAGTATCAGCAATACTCATGCCATAAAATTTATGCGGAATAGGTAAAGGACAAATAGTAGAAAAAGGTATCATGTCAATTTCTACATTATCGAGTATATAGTTTCCGCCTTTTGTAATTTTTCTAAGTTCAGCTATACCATCTCCATCTAAATCAATATTGATATAACATTCGTCTATCCAAACTTGTTTTGTAGCTCCTTCACCATCGTTAGGAGGAACAGAGTCATCATCAAAGCTAAATCTTGCTAACCTTTCTTCATTATATTCTGCTTGTGATTGAGCATAAGATGGTAATTCTTCTATAATTTTAGGGTCATATCCCTCTAAAATTAAATCACTTAGTGATTTTTTTACTCTATGACATACAAAAGAGGCATCTTCTAATGAAGTTGCTCTTCTTGAAACTAAAAATTCTTCAGGAGGAACACTTGTAATTTTTACTTGTCCTTCTTTTTTTGTATATTGCACTTTAACATCATGAGATACCATTTTAGGTGATATTTCAGCACCTGTATCATCAAGCACCGCTTCTTGCGTTACAGTTTCTGTATGTTCTATAACTTCAAGCTCATCATTAGCTAAAATAGACTGATATTCTGTTTCTGTTAAGTTTGTATAGGTTTCTTTTTTGGTTTCTTCCTTTTCTTCCCAATAATGCTTAATAATTCCTGTTTTGCTTATTAAAGCATCTTTAAAAACGTCATAAAGGACCTTAAACCCGTTATTTTGACGATTAAATACATAATTGACATAATTAGTAGCCTCTTCTGCCATTTGCACGTCTTCAGGTCCTTGTGGCTCAAATTCAGCTATATTGTCGTGCGTTGTAAAAATACGCATAAGACTAGGCATAATATATTCGATTGTATCTCTAACATCAGTTGTTACAATTTCGGAACGTCCATCAATTTCGTTTCCAAACTTTTCTCCAAGATAATATTTCATAGAATCTTCTCTTTGGTTAGAGAGTTCGCTGTTCATATATCCTGTTGCTTGTTGTATTTCTGCTTCTAGATGAGCAACTATCTCATCTGAACTCATTTTTTTGCCTAAATCTGCCATTTTTCTCCTAAACTATTGCAACATCAGGACCTAGTCTGCCTTTTTTGTTCCATTTTGATGTTTCTGTTGTTGAATATCTTAAACTCATGACAGCATATCGAGTCGCAGACATAATATCGTCTTTTATTTTTACAATTTTTCCGTCTTTTCTATGATAAAGCCTAAATTCTTCAAACCAATCATAGCATGTATTAAAAACCTTAAATTTTCCTTGCTCCATTTTTGATAACATTTCCATTATTCCTGCTTCAACTGAATTACCACCTTTCTTTTCGCCTAATGCGGGTGGATTTTCAAAATGAAACGGCAACATATTGACATGAGCTGACCTATAATGCTCTGCTAATGTAATTCCTGACCCTTTGTCGTGTTGATATCCGTCGTGTGGAAAAGCAACGGGTATATAATGGCTACCTTCTCTTTGATTAATGTGCGTAGCATGATAATCAGGCGTTTGTTTTGACATTTTGTAGGTGTCATAAACATAAACTATGTCTTCATCTCTATCCCAAGCAACCCATACAACTGCTGTAGGATGGTCATAACCAAAATCAAGACCTGCTATCCTTGAGAAATGTTCGGGTATCGAGAAAGGCTCACAGGTCAAGCTGTCCTCTGAGACAGGAAACACTAAACCGCTTCCAATCATAGGGATTCCTTTTGACCTCATGTCTCGCTCATGAGGTGGTAAGGCAGCTAAAATCTGCTCTTTCATGTCGTCAGTTAGATGTTCTGCATCTTCCCAACCCGCCGTAATCAATGCCTGTGCAGGCTTTAACTCGTTGGTAAAATTCTGTACTACTTCCGTCATTCCGTTTTCGGGAGTAAATGTAAGGTAAACTTGTCCTCTTCTGTCTAATGTACGAGTGATACATTGTGAATATATGTCTTGTGGTGGTTCTTCATCTAACCATACAAGGTCGATACTTTCCCCCATAAATTTTTCAGCACCCATTTCGTAAGCTTTAAAGGCAACCCTCGACCACCCGCCTGAACTATGTTTTACTAACACGGAGGAATGTGCGTTAGGCACACCAGGCTTTCTCGTTGTTTCACCTATGAGGTCCTTTGGAATACTTCCTTTGCCTCTATCTCTAGGATTATCAGGTTGCCCAAATAGTTCTTTTTGGCAGATATCTCTTGTTGTTTCATTAGATGCTCCGCAAACCCATGCTTTTATAGGTTTTTTAAATCTTTTCCCCCGCCACCATGATGGATAATTTCCCGTCAAATGTATAGCCATTTCCATAGCACCTACAAATGATTTTCCGACCCTATTAGCCGCCATCAATAATCTTTGGTTGGCATCTCTCCCAGACTCATGAAAGGTTTTTTGAAATCTGTATGGTTGATAATAACCTAGCTTATTTTCTTCTGACCTGGTTGTTAGCCTTTTTGATATAACATCAACTCTTTGTCTTTCACCAGGCATAGCTTTCCACCCTTAATTATAGTTATTTTTTTTATTTTAGCAAGTGTTTGAAAAAAAACTAGCCTTTATTTTTCCCCCACGATGTGTGAACCATACTACAACGGCATAGTCATTTGCAAAAGGGGGGCGTCGGCTTGCCAGTTTAAACTAATTAGCTAGCAAGTTTAAACCATGCCTTAAAAAGCAAGGGAGCATTATCAACAAAGGGAACATTGTAGAGTTTAAACCATTATATTATTTTGTTTCTAGCCCGTGCGTGCGTGCTCATGGTATCGTCTTTAAAGGCATATCACGGAGTTTAAACCGCCATTTAAATGTAATTAAAAAGTATTTATCTATATAGGTATATCTGTATAGAAGTGTTGTAAATAGAGGCTCTCGGCGATTTATATGTTTGATGTTCTTTATTACAGAGATGTAATAAAAAAGAGCGACCATTGAGACCGCTCTCCTTTATGTTTAAGACTTATTAAGATGTAAACGTGAGCTTGTTTATTTCTTTTATAAAGTCTGTTTCATTGTCGTATCTACTAGAGTAAACGATTTCTCCTGACTCGTCGTCATAGTTACAATCTAAATATATTACTAGTTTAAACTTAGATTCTTTTTTGTCCTCATATGTATAAATACGAGTTATTTTATCCTTGTTTATATATATATCTTTTGCTCCATCATCAAGACTTACTTTTATTTTATAAAATTTACTCATGTTTTTATTCTCCATTTGTTCCAGTTTTTTTGTTTAGGTTTCTTGTGTCGTCTTCGTAGCAATAAATAAGCTCGCCTAATTCCTCGCTACATGCACCACATGAAACATTCCCGCTCCACCTATGCGAAGCCATAACATTGAAATTGCAATGCGGACATACTACCCGCACTTGCTTTTTTTTCGTTTTTCTTTTGCCGTCTTCGTTGATTTCTCCGTGCGGATAGTCTCCGAGTTCTTTAAAAATATGCCCATACATTTCATTAAAGCGACCAGTAGTAACAACAGAGCCGTCCGCATTTACATAACTATTGTCAGGTACTGTTGCCGTGTAAGATGTTGCACTTCTACCATTAAAGCCACCTTTCAAGCCTAACAAATCGCAAGCCTTGCGAAACTGTGAGCCGTGTCCTACATCATGACCAAGACAAGAATGAATCAGCTCATGAATGAAGACTCCCATTACAGTTTCATTGTCATACTTTCCATAGTCTATTTCGATTGTACATACTCCGTCTTCTTTTAATCTGTTGTATGAACATCGTCCAATAGTCTTCGATACTCCGTTACGACGTGGAAACATTGTAATCGAAATATCAACCGCTCCAATAGAGTATCCTTTCTTTAAAAAGATATCTCGCAAATAAGAGTCTAAGGCATTTTTAAGCCATTGCTCTTTTGTAATGACTGGTCTCCCCGCTCTATCAAGTAAGTCCTTGTTTATTCTGAAGTCAGATAATGTAGAGTTTAAACCTACAATCTTTCTTCTTTCTTTTTTTGTTCTTAACATTTTTATTGCTCCTTTTATTTAGTAATTTTATTAAAGTATCTTCTAGCCTTAGAAGAGTCTTTTTTCCATTTAATTGTTTCAGAAAGTAGAAAACTAAATAAATCATCCTTGTTAGGATATTTTTTATAATAGTCTTCAAGTTTTTTTATTGAAAAACTCATTAACATGTCTATAGTTTTTTGAGCTTTTTCGTTTTGTTCTTTTGTTCCGCCTATTACCATTTTTTGCTCCATTTGTTTAAGTTCTATAATTACTATTATATAGAGTCCTTGTAGAATATCAAGCTTTGATAAGTTTAAACTTACAAATATATTTATTAGTATCATACATTAGTATATTCTAATATATTGATGTTCCACAATAATACGCCTAGAACGTCCATTATGGAGTTTTTGCGTTCTGTGGAGTAACACATCAAGAAAGCTTGTAAAACGTCAAATATTACAAAATAGAGCCTGTTTTTTTTTGCCGATATTGTTTAAAAGTTAAACATTTTTAATTCAGATTAATTGTAGAATGTCAATAAAAATATCTTTTATTTTTACCTTTTCAATGTTGATATTATTCAATAATAATGCTCTTATAGATTTAGTAAGAAGTTATCTTTTTATTCGTCTGTAAGGATACACCGATAAAAAGAAACGAGGTTAAAAATTACTCGTAAGCAAGAACAGTCTTAGGACATGCGAGAAAATGACCATTTACGAGTTTAAACCAACAATTAATTAATTATGTTTCACGTGAAACATAGGAGTAATTATGAACAAAGTATCAAACATTAAAAAACCTAAGACAGTAAAATATCTACGCTATGGAGGTTTAAAGCTTCTCTCTGAGAAAGCAATCAGGAAAGGATATAATAGACAGATTGAATTTAGCAACGTCAATAAAGACCTTGTTAAACATTCGGCAACGTCTGGACTATCTTTGAATGAGTATAAATTTCCTATCATCATGGAATTTGACCATAACGACGGAGAAGAACTAAGACTACAAATTGTAATTTTAGAATCTGTCGTTTATTTGGACATTTCATATGAAGACGCAGACATGATTCACACTATGGAGGTTTAATAATGAGCGAGTCTGTAAGAGACTTCTTGCTACGAGGTGAGAGAGAAGAGAGTTTCTCTCTCGCTGATGTCGTTCAACATGGTTGTATTGGAGGAACGATAAGCGAGCTTATTTATTACAGCGATACAGTCAAATTTTACGACGAGCAAGAAGACACAATATGGCAACGATTAAACGACGAAGCCGAGCAACATGGATATAATGTAATACAATACATAGCCCAATTTCACAACATAAAATCTGTATGTTCTGATATTGGGTTTAAAAACCACCTTGCTTGGTGGATTTGTGAGATGGTCGCAAATGATATAATCGAAGAAAGAGAAAACGAAAAAGACGAGGCGAAAGCCTAGTTTAAACTTATGAGCGGGCATGAAAATGCCCGCAGGAGCAAAAAAAATGAAAAATAATACTTTGTATGGTTGGAATATAAAAAAACCAAAGAGTAAAATTGAAAAAGTTTTGGCTCATTTGGTAGAACATGGAAATATCGACACTTGGAAAGCTATAACAAATTATGGTGCGACAAGGCTATCTAGCATTATTTTTAACCTTAGAGTTCATTTTAAAATAATAAACAAGGTTATAAGAGATAAGCAGGACGGCAGAAAACACTATGTTTCTTATATATTAAAAGGAAAAAAGAGGTAAAAAATGGCTTTAGAAATATACGCTTTTACTTTTATCTTTGTTCTTGGTCTTTTTCTGTATGGAATGGGTATATATTTTAAAACTATCAACGAATACGAGTTAGAGTTTTGTAGATATTTGTTATATTTACCTTTGATTTGCATAATGATAGTTGTAATAGCGAGATATTAAAATGACTTGCGAAAACAAAGTAATTCAAATTATAGAAAAAGGTTATGATGTAAAAGAGGTTAAAGTACCTTGTGGTAGCACAAGTATTCACGGAGACCGCTTGTTATGTGATAAATGCTTATATGATAGAGATTTGCAAGACCGATTACGCCAACAAGACCGAAACCAAAAAGCAGATGATGATTGGTTGAGTTCTAGTGGTTGGAGTGAAATGTAAATAAAGTAATATAGCAAGATATTAATTTGTTTGGTTTAAACTCGTAATAAAAAAATCTTATTTAGTTGAATATTATATTTGACATTATGCAATAAATTTATTATTATATATACATGCTCGAAGCTCGGTATGAGTACGCAAAACTCAAACCTCAGAAGCCAAAGAGAGTACGCTTATCGAAGGCAAAACGACAGTTCGAAATGTGGTGGCGAGGACGATGAGGTCAGGCTCTTAGAGGTGAAAGGATGATACAAAAGAGTGTAGAGACTAGACAAGGCTACTGTGCGAAATTCTTACTGCTCTCCACAAGTAGATGTCGGCTAAGAGTGTCTTAGACAGGTTATAGGTGGATAGAGTTTAAACTCAGTTTCTACAAGTCAAAAGTCTAAGGCACTTTTTGCTTTTTAAGTTATAAAATAAAAAGCCAAAAAATAACTATTGCTGATACATAAAGAAAACTCTCTATAAATGGTGCAACAAACTTGGCTAAATCAAAAACTTTGTCTAATATTTGGCTCATCATAATAACTTTCTTTTTTCCTCTCTTTGTATTTCTGCAATCTTTTCAGGGCAACCTGTGCCATATTTTTCTTTTATGTTGGCAATTTCTTTTTTTATGCACATTAGCCAAAGGCAATCATTCAAAGTGCAAACATTAACGTCTTCTACAATACTCAAATAATGTGAATGTAGATGCCTTAATGCTTTAATGCCAATTTGTTTACACTTCTTTTGAACCGCCTCTGCTTGCTCTTCTGAGTTCAATAACTGGGCTTGAATGTTAGAAAGCTCTCCTCTAAATTCGTTCATCAGTTTATTCCTAAATAACCTAATTCGAATTCTATATGAGTAGTACCCTCTCTTTTTAGTTTATATAAACTTTCTAATTCTTTTTTATAATATCTTGCATAACTATCTCGTTTAGTCTGACTTTTCATCATTGTTCCATAAAAAGGTATTTCTGCCATTGATATTAAATCTTCTATTTTCATTGTTTTGTTTTTCATTACGTCTATTTTCATCCTTTCATCTCCTTTATTACCTCTTCATAATGTTGTTCTTCTAAATACGTTGCTACATTTAAAGCTATTTTTACCTTGTTTTTGACAGTATTTGGCTCATATTTGTCTAACCATTGACTTATGATGTATAGAGTAGAGGCGTCTAATGTTGAATATTCTTTGATATCGCTTTTTTTCAATTTAAAGTTCTCTCTTCATTCTCTAAAAAGCTAGCGTCAATGCCCATGTTTTCAAAGACAGTCTCTACTGCTTGCTTAGAATGGCAAAAAACATATCTTCTTTTTGGCAAGCCTTTTATTTGGCTATGTGTAAGCCACACACAAAAGTTTGCCGAGCTATACTCATAGACTTCTTGTTTCTTAACATCAATTACATATATCATTTAAATAATATAACATCAAAGTTCACGTTCTGCAACCTTTTTTTCAAGGTCTTTGATGTATTCTTGCTTTTTCTTATTGTAAGCTTTTTGGTAAGCTAGCCTAGTTTCTCTGTTTATTTCATATCTTTGTCTTGATTTTTCTAGCCTTTCTTTTCTTTCTTTATCTGTTTCGCTATTTCTTTTATCTCTCTGCTTTGCGAGTTTAAACTCTTTATCTTTTAAACTCATGTTGGCGTAATTATCTCTCTGTCTTTTTTTTATTTTTTCCGCATTTTTTTTATAATATTCTTCCCAATAAGTCATATATCTCTCCTAGAATGGTGTATCTTCATATACTTGTTTTTTTCTTGGTTTAAACTCGTTGTTTTCCTCCTTCTTTTGTATTTTGAATGTTATATATTTTTTGTTGTCTTTGTCGTTAAGCCAAAGAGATATCATCATTGGCTCTCCCGCTTTGATAGTTATATCTTCTTTGCTGATAAAGTTATTATTTTGCATAAAAGGATAAGCTTTTCCCTCTCCAAAATGTAAGCTTTGCCTTTCTTTGTAAGCAACATCTCTTGTTTTTTCAAACTTATCGTTGAAAAACAAATTCATAAATTGAGTTTTCATCTTAATCTCCTGTTTTTTTAAATGTTCTTGTTTTAGCCTTCCCATATTAAATTTATACTGCCCTCTACACTTCCTTTAAACTTTGGTTTTTCATTTAATGGCTTGTCGGACAAGTCTAATAACCTTGAAGAATATTCTTCTAAAAGCTCAGTTAAGTAATTTATAAACTCTTGGTTATAGCTAACTTCCCATATTTTTGTATAAGCTTTTGGCTTAGATATGTTAATTAAATGTGTTTTTTTAATTTCTCTGTCTATGTTTTCTTGTTTATACCACATGTTCATAACCATTTGTTGCCCATATATCTGAGGTAAATAGTGTTTTGGAAAGTCATCGAAACAAGCTTTTCCATGCTTGGTAGTTTTAACTTCCAATATACAGTCTTTATATATTCCGTCAGGTGTTGATGAAAGACTTATATTTCTTCCGTCGTCTTCTCTGCTAAACCAGTTATCTATTTGCCTAGATACTTGGTCTCCAAGTATAAAATTTGGCACTTTATTGTTTATCTTTACCCATTTGGCTATGCCGTGTTTCTCTAGCTTTTGCCCTATTTTCATAGCTTGTACTTGATACCAATTAGTAATCTCTTCTTTTTCTCCATTATAGTCGAGTTTAAACTGCTCTTCACGAGTGGGGTAATAAGTTGCAAGAGATTTGCCAAAGCAATACTTAGCAAAATTGCTACTCCTTAAATTAAAACTATTCATCGTCTTGTTCCATTTTATCTAATTCTGCTTTGGCTTTTGCTAACTCTTCTTTTGTTGTCATTTCAAAAGTATCTACTTCATCTGCAAACTGCCATTTTCCCTCTTTGTCTTTTATAACATCTGATTCTGAATAAACTAATCCGCCCATATCTACTAGCTTTAAAATTACTCTGTCTTTGGCTCTTTTTTCTGCCATAGCTACAAAATAAGCTGAATTGGTATTTTTTGGGCTTGCTTCTCCATAACTAACCTCTACTCTCTCTCCGAGCTTTCCTGTGCATTTTATAACTGCTAATCTCGCCTCAGAATCTATTTCTACTACATCCATTTTTAAGTTGTTAATTGATTCCATAACCGCTATACGTTCACACGTTGAATGGTATAAAACTGGGTTTCCATGACATGCCCAATAATGACTATCATCGAGTTTATACTTGTCGTTAAATTCTTGTTGCTCTTTTGTAAATTTAAATTTCATTGTTGCTCCATTTTTAATTAATTATTGGTAGATAGGGGAAAAGTGGTTCATCATAGGCGACTGCTTGGCTAACTTCGTTTCGCAATACTTGAAAGTATCTCGGATATATCCTAACCACTACTACCTAATCGCTTTTACATTCCCTCTCGGCATTTCTGCCACCAACACTATCTACCTTGTAACAGGAAAACTAGCCATTAATAAACCTGTTATATTATTATTAAAACATAAATTTTGAAAAAAATCAAAATAATTCTTGATTTATGCTTGACAAGAACATATCCTAATTATCAATAACTATCTCTCTTTATGTTTTATAAATAAAAGAGATAATTATTTATAATTAATTTAAACGTGGAGCAAATATGATATACAAAATAGTAAGAAAAAGTAAATTTGATAATTATTTTTTAGAGGATTTTGCGTTCTCAACAGAAGATGAGTGCATTACTTTTATGAAAGCACTTGCACAGAACATCGTTACGGAGGGTGCTTGTTTTTATTGCGTTGCGATAGACTCCGAAAAATGTATTTCTATACAGAGAGAGAAACTAGAGCGTCCTATAGATGAGTAAAGGTTGGACAAGGCAATGTGCGGGGCATTATTCTTATGTAATTCATAAGAGTTTTAGTAACGATATGATAATTCATATCAAAAAAACTCAACAAACTGAGCTTAATAAAAGCCGTTGGCAAGTTATGGTCAATGATACTGCGGAAGCTGACCATACAAAAATGATAGGAAGCTCAGACACTTCAAGGGGAGCTAAACTTCTAGCTCGTGAATATTTAACCGACTTTCTGTTAGATTATGTTCAGAAACAGGTTGAATACATGGTTAGAGATATCCCAATAATAAGTGAAAAAGATGTTAGTAACTGTGGATAAAAAAGAGTTCCAAGCTTTTACTAAAATGATTGATGAAGCCTATCCGAGTCAGGCTTCATTAAACCAAGTTCAAAAAGGATTTTTTTGGCTTGCACTTAAAAATTATAATTTAGATGAGTGTGTTTTATCGCTTTCTAATTATACAAAATACAATGAATGGAAGCCCAAAGTGTGCGACATAGTTGCAGGTTTAAACTCAACAAACTCCCATTTAGCCAAGTTGTTTGATAGCTTTTTTACAAACAAAAAGGTCGAAGACAAAATTGCCATAAAAGTTTACAAAAACATGGGAGGTCAAAGTTTAAACCGAACATTGCTTGAAAAAGACTACGAAGAAAAAACAAAACAATTTATAGAATTATATAATAACGAAGTATCTAGAGAAAATTATAATAAATTGCCAAAAAAGCTAAAAAGCAAATTAATTGGATTAGAGGATAATTAAATGAGCGTAATAATAGTTAAATTAGATAATGTTCATAGAGATGAACAGGAAACTCTCAAGGAATATCTTGAAAGTAAATGTTGGGATTGGAAAGAAATAGATTCAGAGAGGATAATTGAAAATGATAGACAGAACATTGAGATAAAGTAAATGTCAAAAGGCTCGAAATCTCGCATAACTAACCAAAAAACATTTAACGAGGGGTGGGATAGAATATTTAATAAGAG
>TARA_R100001460_G_scaffold28698_4_pt1 | contig 12951 bp, 30 predicted proteins | sample TARA_R100001460 | Tara Oceans TARA_R100001460 (sample SAMEA2622190) | marine metagenome | biome: marine biome (ENVO:00000447); feature: surface water layer (ENVO:00002042); material: "saline water (ENVO:00002010), including plankton (ENVO:xxxxxxxx)" | depth 5 m | reverse complement strand
AAGGCCAAAGCCATAAAAACCTAAACCAGGTAAAAATTTGTAATGTACAAAATATTCTATTCTTTTATAGGTAGGATCATCGGGTCTGTAGTTTCTATAGATAGATAAAATTTCATTTGAACCTTCATCGATAGTTACAACATAAGGAATCTTAATACTCTTTGCTCTTGAATCAAATTTTTCATAATCGTCCAAATGTAAATCGACATGCATTTCAAGAACAGTATTTAAAGCATCGTCTCCAGTATTTTTAACACCCTCTAATTCATTAATTTTTTGTTGCACGTTGTCCGTTGTCTCGTTGCTGTTAGCCAACTCTACCTCACGGTAAAAACCTGCTGCCATTTGTTTTAAGACTTCGTTTTCCGTCATCTTTTGCACGTGTGTAATTCTATCTGTATCTTTCAAATCAGATGCATAATAAGGAACCACTAAATCTTCTGCGGGAATAAATTTAGATACGGGCCTTTGCATTAATGAGTCGTAATATATTTTTTTAAAAGTGCTACCGGACAATGGTAAATAGAAAAGCATCTGGTCCATATCTGTTGTATACTCTTCCATCTTCTCCATTAACATGTAGTTCATGTAATCCTTAACTCTATCTGCTTGTAATTCTATTGGAGGACTTTGCACTCCAACTATTTGAGTTCTAACCGGACCATCAGAGGGTACTAATTCTTTATAAGCTTGTGCTTGAAATTGCGTAACAGATTCCGCGAGCAACGGATGAGTGACATTGGAAGCACCTTTAAACGGTTTGGATACTTCTCTATATTTAACACCTAAAAGATCTAAACCTTTTATGTAAGCATCTTCCCAATCTTTTCTTGATTCTCTATCTTTTTTGTAATCAGCAACTAGCTCTGTTGCCATACGAGCTAAAGTTCTTTCATCCATACCTTCTGCAAGGTTTGCATTAAAGTCATCTTCTAGATTAGGTTCTTCAACTTCTTCACCTTCTATAGTTATTTCATCTACTGGCTCTAAGTATGGTTTTGTTAGAACCATTTTTTCTTCCTCAGTTATTTCAGGAATGTTACTTTTCTCAACAGCCATATATATTTATCCTTTTAACCTTACCGTGGCTGAATAGCAACTAATAAAGTTTTGTTGCTTTGTTTCTACCAAGCTTGCAGCTAGCAGTAACAGAACCACCTTTATTATATTGTTTCATCATCATGCCGCCACCCATTTTTTTAAGTGGAGTCATTGTTCTTTGTTTAGGTCCTTTTGGTCTTTTTGGTTTTGATCTACTAAAAATTTTATTAGCTTTCATTAAACCAACTGATAGTTTACTTTTCATTTCTCCAACTTTACCAGAATCAGCTCCGCCACCTTTTTTATATTTCATCATACCTCCAGATCTTTTACCAAGAATATCTTTTTTCTTTTTAGCTAGAAGTGCGGCAGCACCAACTCCTGGAAGCGCTAATGCTTTTTTCTTTTTATCTTTTAACATTTTAGCACCAAGTAATCCCATTGTAGCAATACCTAATACAGCTTTAATTGGTTTAACTTTTCCTGGTTTATTCATTATAGCTCCTTTGTTTGCAGCTGTGTATTTTAATTTACCTTTTCTATCGTATTCTGAAATAGGGTTTTGCCCTTTAGGAGAGTTTGGATTTTTTCTCGTAGCTCCTCCTCTTTTTCTTTTCATCATTTTAAAATCTTCACCAGATATTTTGCCATCTTTGTTTTTATCTAGTTTATGTTGTTTACCTTTAAGCATAATATCTCCTAATAATATTTGTATTCTTTTTCTAATTTTATTGGCGGGTCGTCCCAATCGTCCGAGTACGTTGTAACAAATCCACCTTGTCGATATCTTAACACAGCTTGTGTCATAGAATCAACATAGTCATCATATTGTCCGTTAGGAAATGCTGCACATTCCTCTACCACGTCTTGAGCAAACTTATCATCTAAAGGGGCCCAAACCATACCGGACTCAAATACTGGGGCACATGAGTTTATTCTGGTATACTTGTCCCTTCCTTTTGCAGGCACAAAATCAATTACTGGTATTCCTGCTCTACGTAGTTCATGAATTAAAGGTTGACCTGAAGCTTTAGCTTCAATGATTACTGTTTCTGGTTCCCAGTAATGATATTGTTCAATTGCTACATTTTTTAAATCTGGAAAGTCATACCTACCCTTCATTGCATCTAATAATATTATATGATCTTCGTATCCTTCAACGGGTTGAAATATTCCCCACGTGGTTATTGCAGAATAATCGGCTGACTCTTTAGCACTAAAGGCTGTATCATAACTTTGAATAACATGTAGTAGTCTTGGTAAATGTTCCTTGTCATAGTTATTCCACCAATCTCTTTTTATAATTGCACCTTCTTCACTAGTTGGGTCCTGCATATATTGTGCGTTCCAGTTTTTAGTGGACACTGATGCTTTGACCGCTTCTAAATCTTTAAGGTCCCAATACTCAGGCCAAACAGGTTTTCCTGACGGAAGTATTGCTGGGAACTCAATTACTTTCCATTTATCTGCTTTTGGTTCTGATTGTGATTTTACTAATCGTCCAGTTAAATCGTCTGTCGCCCACCGGGTCATGACAACTACAATTCTTCCGCCTGGTTGCAAACGTTGTCTAGGTCCTGAGCTATACCAATCATAAGCACGATCCATAGCTGAATCAGACATTGAGTCTTGTTCCGTATGTGGATCATCTATTATTAAAAGATCAGCGCCCCGTCCAGTTATTGCACCACCCACACCAGCTGCAAAGTATTCACCACCGTGATTAGTTTCCCATCTACCTTTTGCTTTACTATCTTCTCTTAGTTTAACATCTCCAAATATCATTTTGTATTCTTCAGTCTCCATTAAGTTTCTTACTTTACTACCGAACCTTGTTGCAAGTTCAGCGTTGTGTGAAACCTGCATTAGTTTCATTTTAGGATTACGGCCAATCATCCACGCTGGAAATAAATAGGAAGCAAATTCTGATTTAGTATGTCTTGGAGGCATGTTGATAATTAATCTTTTTTCTTTCTCTAAAGCAATATTTTCAAAGGACTTTGCAATTAATTGATGATGTCCATATTTTCTTGGATTTTTTGTTTTACGATAAATAAAATCTGGCCATACTGCTTTTGCAAAAGCTAAGAAGTCATCTTGGCAAATTTTAATATATTCTAATTGTCTTTTTAAAACTAAGTCTTTTAGTTCCTCATCTGATAGTTGATCTAAATTCATAAATTTTTTTATACCCTGGGGGTGCTTATGGTACCTAAAACTATTGGGTCCCCTTTTAACATAAACTAATAAAAAAACACTTGCAACTATTCCATTTTAAATGGGTCCCCTTTGCGTGTATTCGACTTGCCACAAGCGCCACGTTTGTAAGTACCTAATTACGCGCGAGGTGCTTTTTTGTGCGCGGAAACCGGTCCGGGATTGCCGGGCCAATGAGCCTTCATAACGGTCAACGGTCCAGGATTTATTACTAACGATAAGAAAAGTTATCACTACTAATCAAGTCAACAGCGCACGCGAAAACTTATCCACGAACAACGGCCAATTGACAGGAATTTTAATAATAAAATCGGGGCTAAGGGTACGCGGATCAGTAAAGAAATCACTCACTCTGTATATTTTAAGGGCCTTGTCCTTTTGGGCCTTAACTAAGATCAACACAGTCGCGCCATGCTTAACAGCTCTATTGATCCATACGATTTGATATTTATTTAATGCCGGATAACTGACCTGATTTGATTTTAATTCACACCAAAATGATCGCCCTTTATAAATTCCAAAAACATCTGGAACACCTGAGACGGTGAGAGTTTCAACACGCGTTAAAAAATATCCTTGCTCGGATAAAGCGGTTTTGATTTGTTTCCAAAATAAACTCTCAGGATTAGCCATGCGATTTAATTACAATAAATGTTGTAAAAATACAACACAACTTACACACGAAATTAATTTGGGGGTGTGACACTTTTGACAGTATTAAAAAAAATTGTCTTGGTATATCTTATCTTTATGAGAAAAAATAAGACAACAAACAACGAGGATACAATGATTAAAGTTAAAATGAGCAAATGGGAAAATACTCACGATTTTATTTTTCAAAATAAAATAATCGGACAGATCGAAAAGAGAGAAGAAAAAGTTGAAGGTGTGAACGATTATGATTTAAAATTTTGGGACGGTTACGGTTTTCAAAATGAAGACGCAATTCTTGGTTTCAAGGAAGCAAAAGAAATAATGAAAAAAGCTTTAATTAGCCAAATGGAGAAGGGTATTACAAAAATTGAAGATCACCCCGAAGCTAATAAATATTATAAATCTATCCAGGAAGCATGCGAAAAATTTAACCAAAAACTAAATAGAGAGGATAAATAACAATGAAAAAACTAACACTAAAAAAACTAGAAAAAATAATGATTAAGCTAGTAAAAGATAACCAGGAACACGCGGAAAATATCAGAGTACAAAAAATTGACGATAAAAGGTTTTATGTACTTTGTGATATTCGATACCCGGATAATATCGCAAAAGAAGATTACAAAAAATGGGTTGATGATGAACACTACACTGGTTGGATTGAATGGAAAAAAGGGGACAACCTTAAACAATCAGATGAGTTCGGTGTTAAATGGGTTCAATTTGGAATTGATGAAAATTTTAATAACAAATTTTACTACTCAATAGACGGATTGCCTTCACAAGATTATTTTTGTGACAGTACGGGCTACGGGGTATTAAATAACGAAAAGGCTATTGAGGGTCTTCAAAAAGATATGGAAACTTACGGAATGTATTTTGAGCCATTTCACTCAATGACTGGTGTGTGCGATCATGCTAGCGAACTTTAACAACAACGGGGGCGCAAGCCCCCATAACAAAAAGGAAAAAACAATGCCAAAAAAAATAAATGATCCTTTTGGATTTACAAAAGCTATAAATTTTCAAAAGCTTAATGATCCAAAAGTTTTAAAAGAATTAGAGAAGATCTTCACTAAAGAAGAAGCTGTTAATGAAACAGTAGTTCAAAGTGACATCAAAGAAGCTAGAAGATCGGAACTAAGAAAAGCCCATGATTTAAAAGGTACAAAAAAATTATGGTAAATCAAACAGGGGGCGCAAGCCCCCATAACAAAAGGGAAAAGAAAATGACGAAAAGAACAATAAATATAAATGGTTTAAAACTAGGTTTTAATAATGCTGTCTTTTTATTAGATTTAGTTAATTCAACTCATGAAAAATTAAAAAAAGAAGACAAAAACTCTATGAGTTGCATAAGTATTAAAAAACAATTGTCGGAATATTTAGCTCAATGGGAAAATATTCAATTGGGCGATATTGTAAAATACAGAGGGGATCAATCATGAAAAAAATATATTTAAGATCAACAAGAAATTTATATTTTCAAATGGAAGACGGAATGAAAGTTTTTTATTCATACGTAACACCCGTTGCGTTTCAACCTAGAAATTCGAGTGAGGTCGTTGTGTGTGAAAATGTGTGGTCCATTACAACGGCTAAACATTTGAACTGGATTGAAGACTGGGCCGGATACCCTAGAAAACAAAACAGACTAAAACGTAATGAGTTCAAAGAGGCCCTAGTGAAAGCTAGAGGCCCTGAAGGTGAAAACTCAAACGACATGCTAAAAACAACATCAATGGTTTCAATGATGTTTGGATTATTAGCAACGGACAAAGACAAAGAGCTAGCCCAAAAGAAAAGATTTTTCGAAATTGCGGGCCTAACTTTCCCGGAAGATTGGGACAGTCTAAGCAATGAAGAAAAAGAAAAAAGAATAAAAGCGGTTGAGCAATTCGGTCTTAAAAACGAGGGGGCTAGAGCATAATGAAAATAAACAAAGATTTAGATTTTTTAAAATTGCAATGCAAAAAATTAAAGATGTGTAAAAGCAATCGGGAAATTTATTTCAAAAATATACGCCAGGATATGGGATCAGACCCATTTTTAGATTGGCATAACAGAACACTCAGTGTGGTTATGACTTATGATAGTTCAACTGTAGGTTGTAATAGTGGAGGCGTTTATGAGGCGCTTCCAAACCTGAGCCAACAAGAAGGGACATTTGAATAATGGAAAAGGGGTCAGCGGAAATAAAAATAAAATTATGGAATGGTAAAATTAAAGTTACTCACGGAACATGTAAATCAACTCTTGCAGAATGGATTGCGAGCAAAGGGGATTGGGATAAGCTGTGGTCCACAATAGATAAACTGGTAAAAAAAAATAATGGTAGACGGGCCGGGTGGAGAGATTTTTCAGAGGACTAATTTAGAATGGTTCTAAAGTATTACAACTTGAGGTTGAATATAGGTGCGACAAAAAAGTTCTTGAATGTCTTATTTACATGGGATATAGTGGGTTATGTTTAATAAATTAATAAATATAAATACAGGAGAAAAAACAATGAATGAAAAAATAAACTTAAAAGAACATTATGGAAGACCTTCAGAGTTTGCGTTAACAATTGCAATGGAGGGAATTAAAAACGAGATCATAAAACTTAAAGAGCAAATTGAAAATGGAGAAATTGTAGGGGATAAGAAAAAATACTTACAGGCATTATTCAATCTTAATAATAAAATGATTTCAGAGTACGATAGCATGGGTGGGGATTCAACGGGTTATCACCTGGAGTTTGAAGAAGATAAAAACGACCCATACAAAATATGGAATTGGACTTATTAAACAAAATTCAATTAGGGCGGGTCACCCGCCTCATTGAGCTAACAAAAGAAAACATAAAAAAAGGAAAAGAGGATAAATATATGATGGATATAGAAACAATTGTAGCTTTAAACAAAGAGCAAGGAAGAAAATCAAAACGGAATGCAGTGAAGCCTACAAGGTTTGATGAAGAAGATATTGAACAAGCTAAAGAGGGATTTGTAACACCGTTGAAAAAAATCGTAAATCTTGGGGATTATGTTCCTAAAGGTTGGAGACGATTTAACACAAAAATGATAGCAGATAAATTAAATGTTCCCTTTAGTTGGAAGATTTTGAACAATGGAGGTTTGTTTGTGGACAGTTCGGGTTTTGGATCAGACAACGAACCCGCATTATCAGTAAAACAATTTTTAGAGATGATTTCAAAACTTTATGATTTTAAAAAAGATCTGGGTTTTGCAATTTGTTCAGAGGGCCAATTCCAGTTAACGGTTGGAGTATATGAGGAGGGTAAATAATGAATAACTTTACAGCAACAGGAATTGCAGAAGGTTTTATTGAGTGTGATGATCAAGAGAAAATACTGGAAGCTTGGCAACATTTAATTGATACGGGCCTGGCCTGGAGTTTACAGGGAAGGTTTGGAAGGACCGCAGAAAGTTTAATTGAGCAAGGTTTATGTAAACAAAAGGGGGATAAATAATGAAATTAAATGAACAACAACAATTAGATATTATTGAAAAAAACCCTAATCAAGGTTTTGATATTTGTTCAAAATGTAATGGAGTTGAATTATATGGAAACATGCAAGAATTGAATGAAATTGATTTTGATTTAATTTGCAGTGATTGTAAAAAAAGGAAGTTAACATGAATATAAAACACTGGAACGGTAACGAGTTAAAAACTTGGGTTAAGAATATGGAGAGAGCGCCCTTTTTTAATTCTAAAGAGGACAACAAAAACATTAAAAAAGTTAAAAAAGAATTAAAAGAAAGAATTAAAAGGAGAAAAAAATGAAAATAACTTTGTTAATAACACTTTTCTTAACACCAATATATTTATTGTTATGGATAGTAAGAAAATTAGATAATTTGGAGACGGATAAGTGGAGACAGGAACAATTAGAAAAATCATTTAACAGAGCAAAGGGGGAGGAGTAATGGTAAAAAAATATAATTATACTTACGAGGAGTATTCACAAGACACCAGGAGTTATGAAATAGCAAGTGATGTAATGTTAACAGAGGAAGAAATCCAAGACATTGCATTGGGTTGTTCAATGACTGAAGGATACACTTATCAAGGGGGCGGGACCGGGAGAAGATTTCAGGCTACGTTTAAGGGAACTGAATTTGGTGATGATAGCCAAACTGAGTATGGAGGAGACGAAATAAAACAAACAGAGGAAGACGGGGAGGAGGAGTAATGAGTAAAGAAAAAACATGGCAGTGGGATCGAACGAGAATAATATTAAAAAACCCAAATGATGAAGATGTTGTTTTAACTAGTGAAGATTTAGATGATGAAACTATGAACTGTATTTTTTCAGACATTGAGGAATATGTTCATAAAGAAGGAGGGAAATTAGAATGAACGATCAAACAAAATGGAGAATACCTGAGGTTATATCAGAAAATCACGCAAAGAAATATGAAGCAGATACAAGAAAAAAGTTTGAAAAATGGTTGGAGGATTGCCCGGTAATGTATGCAAACAATTCAAATCCTTACGGGGATCCAAACATTGTATCTTATAAATTTAAAATAACAAAAAGGAGGGATAAGTAATGAAACAAAAACAATTAATAAAAAAATGTGAGCAGTATCTGGGTAATAGAGGAATGCTGTTTGGTGACAGTGTCATTAGGTGCGCTGAGCATAAAGATATGTGGTTTATAGTATTTGGAGAAATACCTGATGAGGTCGAAATATCTTTTAAATCACTTTCTTATGAATGCTATGATGTTATTCCATTAGAACAAATGGTTTGGAATAAAAAAAATTACGAAAAAATAAGAAAAGAATTAAAAAATTAAATAAAATTGGCCTAGTCGAGGGGGTCCGGTATTTTATCCTGAATGCCTATAAATGTTCGATTACCGCTTTTTGGTTGTACTCGTTGTGGAGTGGATAATTGTAAACAAACATTTAACCTCGACTAAATTTTTTGTATCTTTACTATAACACTATTCGGAATAATTGTAGTATTACCTATTTCTTCAATTTCACCTTTTTCATTTGCAGAGTAATCACCAAAAATTCTTGTAACCCCTTTTGCTTGAGATAATAAGTGGCCCTTAGTAACACACGTTGCTAAATTTGATTTTAATAATTGATCAATTGATTGCCAGGAGCTATCCGATAAAATATCAAGCCATGTGCAAGATATCATTGGATATCTATCTTGCCAATTTTTAGCTTTTTTATTTACTGTTATTTTTCGTTTTGACACTGACTACCCCCATACTTGTTTTTAAATGTTGGTTATGCTTTTTATTAAAAACTTTTACCCAATCACTAAAACTATTAATTTTCAATTTCTTTGATCTCGGTTGTTTCCGCTTCAATTGTTTTAGCATTGTATCCGTCTATTTTAGTTGATAATTCTTTTAATTTATTTTCTAATTCATCACGGCTCATACCCTCAAGGCCTGAAACGGTAACCTCTCTTTTATCAACATACATACCCGCTAACTGACCGGATCTATATTCAGCTTGAACAGATACATTAAATTGTTTATTTTTCTCAGCCTCTTTTGATAACTTATCTAATCTTCTAAATCTTTTTAATTTATCTTTTGAAAATTTATTTACTTCTTCTTCATATTTTTTGTCTAAATATTTTGCTATGTGGGGATTTAATCTTCTATTTAAAAGTCTCGAAGCTATGGCGGAATAATCTGTGGGATTTTTACACTCATATTTTGCTTGTTTGCAAGCTTCAGCATAAGTGATCTCGCCCCAATTGGCAACGAGAATATCAACAAACAATCTTTGTTTTGGAGTTAAGTCTTTGTCGGATCTTTCTATTTTTTTTATCTGGGCCATATTTTTACTATATAGATTATTTTAACACATTAGAACACCTCTAAAAAGTTACGAAGGGTATCTCTTTAAGCAATATTACTTGTTAGGTGTCCCTGAGGGACACCATAGGGACACCATAGGGACACCATAAAAAGGTACTTAAAGCATTGTTATTACTAGTTTATTTGCTTAGAGGGACACGAGGGACACCATATTTACCCTAAGGGGTACTTTTTCTTTGTCGGGGGTCTGTATAATCTATATAGTATAATTTTTGGGGTCTGGGGAGGATAAATTCTCGGGGTCTGGGGAGGATATTTTACCCTTTAATGGTCCATATAAGCCTTTTAAACACTCTCGGGCCTTCGGGAGGATAAATTGTTTACTGATCCGTTGTCCTGTGCTATAAATCACTTAAATAGTGTTTTTCATTATTTGCTCTCTTGGCTCCTGAGGTTTTTATTTATTGTTTTTTCTTATTATCCTCAGGGGCTTTTTTAAGACCTTCAATACTTTTTATCTCTTTAAGAATTTTTCTCCTAGTATCCTTATCAATAGTAGCTCGATATTGTTTATATAACCAACGGTATCTTAACCATTTCAACTGAACTTTCGTATATCGAATAATTTTTTTAGATATTAATTCATTAAATTTACCTCTAATAATTTCAGGCTCGAAATTAGCAAACCAACAAACATTGTTAAAATTTTTTGTATCGTTAGTAAACCAATCGTAACTATCTTGTTTACAATAAGCATCGTGTTTATGCTCGCCAACACTTAATGAATCTTCAAAAGCTTGTAGAATTATTGCCTGAAACAACCGTTCCTCCGGTAGCCGTTGTTCACGAAGCAGTTCTCGTGATATATTAATGCCCAAAATCTTTAACAAGTTTAGTGAATAATTCACGATAATGCCTTAATACTTTAGGGTTAGAAACAATATTCATGGCAAAATAATAATCATCTAAATGATTTTCTATAAATTCAGATCGCTCCTCCCCTGAGAGGCCCTTACACATTTCTAATTTTTCTTCAGCTAGGCTATCTAAATCTTCCATTATTTTACATGCGGAGAGGGAAAAGATATGGAATGGATAATCTCCGCATGTAAGTTTCCCAAAAAATCGGGAAATATGTCTAAAAACAAAATTATCGTAACCATACACCTTAACCTCTCAAAATTTAAGTTAATTAAAGTTTTTCGTGATTATTGAATGTAAAGTGTTTAACCCCACTTTTCCATATAGGTGATTTGGAATACGATGATTAATTTTATAATGAATGTAGCCTCATTGCAAGTGTTTTAATTGAGCGGGTCCAGGCTACCGGACACCGCTCAACATGGCCATTATTTACCGTTCAAAAGCTTGCGCCCTTGCACCAATAAATTTTCCTTTATTTTTTCATATGAGGCGTTTTGCTTTTTAGCAATCTTCTTAACCTCATCATCGGTAATTTTAGCAATCATCGATGCGGGCTTCCTAAAACCGTGACTACCCATTGCACGCAATATGCAATAAGTATCAATGTCAACGGCACAGGATTTCCATTTAGATATGTCCATTTTTTTCTTTCTGTTTTATATTAGTCTTCATCTTTTTGATAATCTCTATCGATAAAATATCTAATAAAGTTTATCTTATTTTGGGTATTTCCGTTATAGACTTTATCAAATACTCTAATAAAATCTTCTGTATTCGTACCCCGCAACAATAAAGCAGACTTCGTTTTCAAAGCATTTTTAAAACGATCCCACTTAAATTTAGGATGTTCTGACACTACCGCATATGCAGTAATAAATCCTCTAGTTAATTTGATGTTAAAATTATTTTTTAAATACATCAAAGAAGATCCAATATCATTACATCTTTGTAAGTGAGTGATTTTCAATTTACCTTGTTTGAAATCATCTCTTAAATTATTCCACATTGAGTACCGACCTGTCAACAAAAACATAGCGCACTCAAGCGGTAAACTGTATTGTCTAGTCATGGCTTTTACAATTTGATAATCTTTTTTACCATTTTCAATGTGAAAGTTTAGATAAGCAGTCATTGGCCAATTTTTTCTATTGGCATTCATAACAGCAACATCAAATTCATTTTCGAATTTACCTCTTATATAACGTATCGGTTTGTTCAACTCTTTACGCGCCTCAAGGGTATGTTGACCATCAATAACTTCATCATTTTCGTTAATAAAAATCGGGAGTTCTAAATCCTTTTTTTTCATTTCTCTAACCAATCTCTTGACGTGACCTTTATCAATTGTTCGGTTACCTTTTACAGTTTTAAACATACTGTAATCACGAGTAATATGTATTATATTATCTTCGTTTTTCTTTTTTGCTTTAGACATTATTCGTCCTCCATATTTTTTGCATCAATTTCACTATGGACTAAATCAGATGTGGTCCACAAATTAAGTGGATATATAGCCTGATCATCTAGGACTAGTGGAACTTTTGCAAGTTTATTTATTTGTGATTTAAAATGGTCATCAGATGCTTCCATCGGTTGACCATCTATTGTTATAGTTTGAGTTTCAGAAAGTACCTTGTCCATTTCGTTCACCCAATCCTGGAAAGCTTCAGATTTTGATTTTATCATTACCCCTCACTTTCGCATTGTTTTAACGCGTGGTTTAATTTACGCGCTAAATTTTTATCTTCGTCATCTAAATTGTCAGATAACATCCCAACAGAAAATCTATTAAGAATATTTGTTATTTCAATTTCGGTTAGAATAACGTGAATTTTTTTTGATATGTTTTTAGGCATTTGTTTCCCCTTTATTTTTGTTTTTGTTTGTGATATTATTATCCATTGCCTTTTCTTATATATATATTTTTATGGGATATGCAAGTAAATAATAAGCTAGGATAATATAGGATTTTATGACAAAATTTATATTAGTTATGTATATGTGTAGTATGGTTTCGGGCGAATGCCCTAATCATCATATACCTGGTTTTTCATTTGATAACCACACAAATTGTGTTGAATATGGCTATAGAGTTGCTCATGGTACTTTTAAATCATTAGAAGAAACTGAGCAATTTGATAGAGAATACGTAGAAAATAACAAAATTGTTGTTAAATTTGAATGTAGAGCAGTAGAAGTTTCAAAACCTATTATCCCACTTCCTAAACCCAAAATTAACACATAGTTGCAATCCTATCACATTTTGATATATAATACCTTATGAAGCTATATCGCGTCCAAGCAAAATATAAA
>TARA_R100001460_G_scaffold76805_1_pt1 | contig 12954 bp, 16 predicted proteins | sample TARA_R100001460 | Tara Oceans TARA_R100001460 (sample SAMEA2622190) | marine metagenome | biome: marine biome (ENVO:00000447); feature: surface water layer (ENVO:00002042); material: "saline water (ENVO:00002010), including plankton (ENVO:xxxxxxxx)" | depth 5 m | reverse complement strand
ACGCCCCACCAAAACCAGAAAGATGTGAGTGCTGTGGTAAGAAAAATATTGTGAGTTTAGCAATTGGCGAAAAAAGATGCAGTAAAAATGAATTGGTAGTAGATCATTGTCACGAAACTGGAAAATTTAGAGGTTGGATTTGCAGAAATTGCAACCAAGGCATTGGCAAACTTGGTGATAATATCGAAGGTCTTAAAATAGCTATAGAATATCTATCCAAATGAACTACAAAGAGGTGTTAGAAAACCTTGGGTATCGACTCAAGGATCATGGATCATACTGGAGAACAAATGCAGTATACAGGTCTGGAGATAACTCTACCGCTCTTCAGATTTATAAGGATACTGGAGTCTGGAAGGACTATGTAGAAGATTCTCAGTTTATGCCCTTTGAAGCTCTTCTCCAAAAGACCTTAAACACCAAAGATGTAAACGCTGTAAAGCACTATTTAAAGGATAATGGTGTAAATATAGGGGCAAGAATCAAGCAAAAACACCTATTGAAAGAAGAAAAAACATTTTCCAAAAAGGTATTAACTCGCCTTCTTCCTCATCATGATTTTTATCTAGAAAAAGGGATCAGCAAAGAAACTCTACAAGATTTTAAATGTGGCCTAGCGATGTCTGGCAAAATGTATCAGAGAGTAATATTCCCTGTATTCAGGAAAGACGGAAGGATACATGGTTTCTCTGGTAGAAAAGTTACCAGTGATGACAGACCTAAATGGCTCCACATGGGCAAATCATCTAGTTGGTTTTTTCCATACTACAATGTAGATAAAGTTCAAGAAGCGATAGCAGAGAAAGAGGCTGTTCATATTGTAGAATCTGTGGGAGACTGTTTGTCTCTTTATGACAATGGCATCAAAAATGTTCTTGTGTCTTTTGGCTTAAATATATCACCCAAATTTATAGCAAGGCTTTCCCTTCTTCCTGTAAAAAAAGTTTTTATATCATTTAATAATGATCACACCTCATCTATAAACAGAGGATTTGAAGGCGCAATTAAATCTATTTTTAAGTTGGTCGAATCAATTGATTTTGATAAAATTTATTTTATCCCTCCCGAACAAAATGACTTTGGAGAGATGAGCAAAAATCAAATAGAAAAATACAGTCTAGACTGCTATAATGTTCAACATCAAGAGTCAATGTCTAAAGTTATTTCTATAGCAAAGGGCATGAATGACAGAGGTGTAAACAAAAGTTTTTCTTCTTCTTATTCAAAGCTTGTAAAGAAAAATTCATTCCATTATGACGAATTCTGATAACAAGCCTCTCTCAGCATCTCGGATAAAGACACTTCAGATGTGTTCTTGGCAGTATTGGTGCAAGTATCATTTAAAATTGCCAGACAAGTCTAATGAAGGAAGTCTGCGCGGGACAATCTGCCATGCTGTGTTTGAAAATCTTGGTAATCCAAAACATAGAAAACACTATACTAGGATTGTAAAGACACAAAATGCTTATGCCTCTCCACCTGTAAAAAGGATGATAGAATCTTATGCAAAAAAGCACAATATAGATGATTTTGAGAACATGGATCTGATCAATCAGATGACTGTAGAGGGTCTGAACTTTGATTTCTTCGGAGATAAGGATGGAAAACCTTCAGAGTCAATAAGTGAAAAAGACTTTGATATATCTGTATCAGAAGGAGCTAAAAATTACAGAATATTAGGATTTATTGATAAGCTATTCCTTTTCAAAAGGAAAAAGCAAGCAGTCATTAGAGATTTTAAAACATCTAAACAAATCTTTTCAGGGAAAGACTATACAGACAATATGCAAAACCTAATGTATTGTTTAGCTGTAAAACATCTATATCCAGAATTCTTAAAACGCCAGATGGAGTTTTTGTTTTTAAAGTTTGATTGTAATAACGAGGGCAATTGCACAATGGAGCCTTTAGAAGATGACGAATTAGAGGGTTTCGAGTATTTTTTAACAGAAATTCAGCAAATTATTAATAATTTTAATGAGGTTTTAGCTGCAAAAAATTTAGCCTACGACAAGGGTTACTTAGGAAGAGATGACGGGTTTGCAGGAAGAGTTGTTTGCGGTAGAGCAGATTATGCTGGACAACTTAAAAAAGATGGCACACCAATGTGGCATTGTCCGTTTAAGTTCCCAAGAGAATTTTATACTTTAGTTGATAAAAACGGCGTAAGAATAGCATCAGCAGACCTTAAAAAAGATCTTAAAGGTAAAGAGACCAAAGATTTGAAGATCGAAAAGGTTAAATATGATGGATGCCCAGCTTTTTCATTTGACAAGCGTGTCGAGTTACTCTAATTTACGGGAGTGATACCATTATTCAAAAGCACTTTTAGCATAGGTAGATCTTTGTTAAGGGTAGAAGATCTAGTAGACATCGCCCAGTCTGGCGAGATTAAAAAGATGATTCTAGTAGAAGATAATTTCTACGGGTTTAGAGTTATCAATAAAGCATTTTTAAATACCGATGTTCCTATGGTTTTTGGTGTTAAACTGCCTGTTGTGCAATCTAGTTTTTATTTGGAAAAGCCAAGTAAATTAATTTTCTTCCCAAAGAACAATAAAGGGGTTGCTGTAGCTAGGAAACTGTATACGAAGTGTTATACCAGCGAGGGAGAATGTCTTCATCTTGATGATTTAAAGAATGGTGAACTTGATGACATTAGTATTGGAGTCCCCTTTTATGATTCTTACGTCTTCAACAATATTTTTCATTTTGGGATGTGTGAACTCTCCTTAGATAAATACGACCATTTCTACATAGAAGAATCTAACAATCATCCCTTTGATTTTCAAATTAGTGAAGCTCTAAAAAAGCTAGGTGTAAAAACAGAAAAAGCAAAGAGCATCTACTACAGAGATAAAGAAGACTTTGAAGCATTCCAAATGTATAAAGCTATTTGCTCTCGTAAACAGGGTAGAGTCCCTACATATAGTAACCCAAGACTAAATGATTTTTGTTCCGATGAATTTAGCTACGAATCCTTTTTAGAAAATGTTGCCAAGTAATCAAAAATATCTTGTCTTCGATACAGAAACAGAAGGCTTAAATTTACACTCGTCTAAAACTTGGCAATTATCTTGGATAATATGTCAGGGGAAAAATGTCATTGAGACACATGACAAATTTATAAAACACAAGGAGTTAAATATACCAGAGGTTGTCAGGAAACTAACTGGCTTTAATTGGGACACATACAATGAAAAAGCAGAATCTTTGATTTCTGTTTGGTCTCAGTTTGAACAGTATTTATTTGATCCACAATACATCGTTGTTGGTCAGAACTTATTGGGCTTTGATGTATATATGATTTCTCACCTGCAAAGAATGCTTGGGCAAGAGCCAGATTATTCTTACTTACCAAGAATATATGATACCAGAGCCTTGGGGAAAGCATACAGAGAGGAGTTGGATAAACCAAAAAGTGATTTTTTAGGTTGGCAATACAAAATTATGAATGACAGAAGTCTGAAAGCAAAGGTTTCACAAAACCAATTGCTAAAGTTTTTCGACATAGATTTTGAAGAAGAGAAATTACATGACGCTTTGTATGACATTAAGATGTGTTATCAAATTTTCTTAAAATTAAAAAAACACATGAACCTGTAATGTTTGAAGATTTTACTCCATATGACGATTGTGAACCTGCGGGAGTAGAGCTTCCCAAAACAATTGTCAGCATCAAAAAATTAGAAGAAATTGGTCTCGATCCAGAGAGTTCTACAAAAGATATTTTGTATGAGTTAACTAGGAAGGGGTTAAGGGATAAGGGTATAACAAAATACCAGAATAAATCTATTTATTTCGACAGGGCTAAACAAGAGCTTGAAACTTTTGAAGAGCTTGGATTTACAGACTACATTCTTTTAAACTGGGATGTCTTAAATTTTTGCCATGATAACAACATACCTACTGGTGCTGGCAGGGGTTCTGCTGCTGGCTCTCTGGTTTTATTTCTTTTGGGGGTGACTAATATTGACCCTATTCCTCATGATCTTTTCTTTGAGAGATTTGTCTCTAAATCACGGGCCAAAAAAGTCTTAGATAAAAGAGGTAAGGAATTTCTTGTTGGAAGTTTATTGCCAGACGTAGATTCAGACATTTCTTACGATCAGAGATGGAAGGTTATTGAATACATTGAGAAGAAACACAAAGGCAGAACAGCAAAAATATTGACATTTAATACTTTTAGTTCTAAACTTTGCATAAGAGAAGCAACTAAATATTTTGACGAAGCAAAAGAGGATGAAGCAAATCAAGTCTCTGATATGATACCGAAACTTCATGGCGTTGTTTTTCCTCTTGATCAAGCGAAGGAAGATAGTGATAAATTTAATAAATGGGTAAAGAAACACAAAAAGACATTTGAGAATGCTTTGAAGGTAGAGAACTTACCTAAAAACACTGGAGTCCACCCATCTGGTATCGCTATTTGTTCAGAGGATATTGGTAACATTGTTCCGTTACAGAGAACAAAAGACGGAGATATTGTTACTGGTTACGACATGAACGATGTAGCAGATCTTATGGTAAAATTTGATATCTTAGGATTGAGAACTTTGACTATCGCACACAAAACTTGTAAAAAAGTTGGTATCAATATTGAAGATATTGATGCGAACGATGAAATGATTTATAAGATACTACAAGATTTTAAACATCCTATGGGATTATTTCAAATCTCCGCAGAAACCAACTTTAAAGTATGTAGAGAAATAAAACCAAAAGACATAAATGAGCTTTCTGATGTTGTGGCTTTGGCTAGGCCAGCGGCTCTTGAATTTGTCGGGGTATATAAAACACAGAAAGATTTTCCTTCTCAACTAGATTTAAACCCAGAACTTGATTCGATATTGTCTTGGTCAAAGAATGTGATTTTGTATCAAGAACAGTTGATGCAAATCGCACACAAAGTTTTTGGACTAACGCTTGAGGAGGCAGAAGTCTTAAGGAGGATTGTTGGAAAGAAAAAAGTAGAGGAAATGCCTAAATGGAAAGATAGGATCTATGATGCTGCTCAGTCTAGAAATTTAACAGAAGAAATCGCAGACTTTTATTGGAACTCTTTGGAGGCTGCTTCTCACTATTCCTTTAACAAGTCTCACAGTTTTGCATATGCAGACCTTGCGGCCAAAACAGTTTACTTAAAACATAAATATCCTCATGAATTTTTTCTATCTATTCTTGAGTGCGCTGAGTTTGACCCAGAGCCTCTTCAGACAGTCTCTGGAGTAAATGAAGAACTCGCAGATTTTGGGATGGAAATGCTTCCTCCTTGTTTATATAAGTCTGAATTTGGGTTTACAATTGAAGATGGGAACATTCGCTATGGGTTAAATAGCATCAAGGGTATTTCACTTAAATCAATAGAAAGCCTCATTGATTTTAGGGGGATGGAATTCAACAATAAGTATGAAGTTTTTTTAGCTGCAAAGCAGTGCGGTATCAACATATCAATCCTTGCTGCTTTAATACAGGCTGGAACAATGGACCATGCGGGAACCAACAGAACTCGCATGGTCCTTGAAGCCCAAGCTTTCAATCTCCTTACAGATAGAGAAAAAAGAAATTTTGATAAAATCGGAGATAGGTTTGGCCATGATATATTGAATGCGATCTCAGAGGTGCTAGAGAAACAAACTCTAGGAGATGACAATAGACCTATAATGTCAGATAAGAGATTTAAAACATTTAAAAAGAAATTTGATGAGTATAAAAAAATATACAATCAAAATAAAAAGCATGAAATGTTTGCTAAATGGAGGTATGAAAGCTCCCTACTGGGGTATAGCTACTCTCATAATCTACGAGAGTGTTTCCAAGACAGATTCTCTTCTCTAATTGACTTGAAACAAATTGAAGATCTTGTGGATAGGCAGACTTTTCAAATTGTAGGAGAGGTGAAAGATTTCTTTACTAGAACTTCTCAAAATGGTAACAAATACATGATGATATCAGTTTGTGATAACACAGCGACAAAAAACTTTCTATTCATGGATAACGCAAGAGAAGAAAGATTATCTGATTTCTTAAAAAGCGGCTTTAAATTAGCAAAAGGGAAAGTGATTGTTTTAAATGGGTCTAAAAGCAGAGATACCTTTTTTGTAGATAAGGTAAACCCAGTTGAAACCAATATATTTATGAAGTTAAGAGAAGCAAAAAATGGATAAATTACCTCTTACCCCACACATACAAGGAGTTCTAGACAAAACTAAAGAACTCGCTGGCATCCTAGAAAGGAATGGTGCAGATATTGACTTATTTTTCCACTGTTTCTTGAATGATCTAGGTCAATCATGTTCAACTATATTCAAAAAACTGAACGTAGATCCAAGAGATTTAATAAAGGAATCTAGAAGTGTTTTAAATAAAAAGCGCAGAAATAAAAATACCAAAAAAGTCTTAAAAACAGATGTAAGAAAGCTACTGAAGGAAGCTGAAGATATTTCTGTAGAAAATTTTAAATTAGATTACATACCACCAGAAGTAATACTAATGACTTTCTTTGATGAGAATCACTGCCCTAAAGTGATAAAGAATATTTATCCTAAAGGAGACGAATATTCTGATGAGATTTTCTTAGGATTTATTACAGAGTGTTCTTTAACTGTAAAAGATTTTGACCCTGAAGAAGCATCTAGCTTTATGGATGTCGAAACACCAGAAGACTGGATCGACATGTTTGACAAAAATGAGATTCTTTCTCAGTTTGCAGAAAACCTAAATCTAAAAGCATTAAACAAAGACTTTGATAAGATTGTTGATTTTGATGGCAAGATTGATGAAGTAGCGACTATTCTTTGTAGAAAGAAAAAACCTAATGCCCTTTTGGTTGGTCCTGCGGGAACTGGAAAAACTTCACTTGTAGAAGGCTTGGCTTATAGAATTGTCTCAGGAGATGCTCCAGAATTAATTGCTAATAAAGTCATATATTCTGTTAGCTTATCTAGCATGGTGGCTGGCACAGAATATAGAGGTCAGTTTGAAAAACGACTAGAGGACTTTGTAAATGAAGCAAAGAAATATAGTAACTTAATCTTGTTCATTGATGAAGTTCATACGTTGATAGGTGCTGGAGGGGCAACAAATAATTCTCTAGAAGCATCGAATATTTTAAAGCCCGAACTGGCAAGAGGGACAATAAGCTGTATTGGAGCAACAACAATTAATGAATATACGAACACAATTAAAAAAGACACCGCTCTTGACAGGAGGTTTGAGAGAGTAATTATTAGAGAACCATCAAGATTTCAGATGGAAGAGATTTTGCCTACGATAGTTTCTCATTATGAAAATTTTCATACTGTTAAATACAACGAGGAATTTCTCGAAAATATAATTAGTTATTGTGAGAAATATATCCCCAACAAATACTACCCAGATAAAGCAATCGACATAATTGATCATTGTGGGGCGCAAGCCAAAGTAAATTTTTGGCATGTTACCCCGTCAATCAAGAGTCAACAAGAGGAGACTATGGCTGCTGCTTTAGATCCAGACAAAGATCATACAGCCCTTTTGGAACAGTTGAATATCAGTTTAGAGAAGTGGAGTGATGGAGTTTCAGATTCAATACCAGAAGTAAAACTTTGTCATTTAAAAGATTTCTTTAAAAAGAAGTCAAATCCACTAAATGATAGGGATACGGTAGAAAAAGTTTTTAGTTGTGTTGGAAAATCACTTGTTGGGCAAAACCATTTGCTACAAACTTTAAAAGATAAAATAACTTTATCGAGTCTTGGTATTAAAAAAACAGATAATTTTTCTGCTCCAGAATGTTATGTGATAAGTGGCTCAAGATTTAGTGGTAAATCCTATTTTATGGATCTGTTTAAGAATAGTTTACAGAAACACGGTGTTAATATTTTATCTTACAGTGGTGTTCATTTTGCAGACGCATATGCTCCTCATAAAATAGCGACATCTCAGGGTAACAATACCTCAATATGTGAGAAGGTGTTGATATCACCAAATAGCGTTATCATCATAGATGATTTTCACAAGGTTGACAATACCGCTATCCCTTTGTTTAATCAGATATTTAAGCACGGTAAATTTCAGATGAGTAATGGAGACATAGCAGACTTTACAAATTGTAAAATATTTTTAACTAGTGACATCTCCAGCAGTCAATCTTCTATGGGGTTCCAAAAAGCTGCGTCTGATAAAAATGATTTAAAGATACACCCAGATATATTGTCCTTAGTTGATGAATGTTTTCCTCTTAAATCTCTTAACGAGAAAGGTCTTCGAAGATTATTGTGGATGAAATTAAAAAGATTAAAAAGCAGGTTAAAAGACAATGACATTAATCTAACGTTTGATTTTGACTACATACAGCAAATAATCAAAAGCATTCTAAAAAAACAAGTAAAAATAGAAGCTTTAAGTAATAAGATATTGTCTGAGATTACTCCTTTTGTTTCAGACTCTGTTCTAAAGGGGCAAAAGAATATCGAACTTTTTATTGAAAAAGACAACGCAAAGGTCGATCATAAAGCATGAGTGGATCTGCTGCGAGAAAAATTCGTCAACTTATCGGTTACGACAAAAAAAATGCCAATCATGTTCAAAAAAAGCTTTACAAGAGCCTGAAAGGAAGATACCTTGCTGTCGGCGCAGAAGAATTTTGGAAAAGCGTCGAAGGAAGATTTAACAACAAGTAATTATGAGTGAAAATACCAAAACAAACGATGAATGGAAGAAGCGTGAATTAGGAGCGCTTTGGAGAGTTGACGGGCAAAAGCAGTCTTACTACAGTGGGTCTATCAAAGACTCTGAGGGTAATGATGTAAAAATTGTCTGTTTCCCAAATTCCTTTAAGGAAAAGGGTTCAAATCAGCCTGATATCAGGATTTATGCAAGCAAGGAAAAAGATTAATTTATGACTGAAGAAGAGAATAAAAATCTAAAAGCCCTGCTTACATCGGAGATGGTTTCTCGCGTAACTTTAGCAGAAGCCATCAACATTATGCACAATCTTGCAGTCCAAGAAGTAGAGGCAAATGTTGAGAATATGTCTGATGAAGAAAAAGCTGCAACTTTTAAGGAATTGACAGATAAAGTTGAGGCTGCAAAAGCAGAAAATTCGGAAGAAAATTCAGAATAATTAGTGTAAGACACTTTAAATGCCTTACACAGTAAAGTTTCTTGACAAAAAATTGTATCAAAGCCTGTCCTTTGATGCTGATATGAAATATCCTAATGCTTTAGATTATACTAAAAAAATCTGGGTTTTAAAAGAATACCAAAAGCAAAAGGGAGACATAGAAATTTTAGAAGGGGAGCAAAAAGAGGAGGAAGCTAAGTTTAGCCATTCCTCTTATTCTCTAAATAAATCTTTTAAAGACGATGAGCTTGTAGTTGAACTAATTCAATCATTTCGAGTGATTGACGATTTTGATTTTTTTGCAAAAGCAGAATTTGATGAAGACACAGGAGATGAAGAGCTTGATAATATGTTGCGTAAAATTCAAGAATCTGATTTTGATCAACCTTTTATTTTAGATACTATCCTTCAAGGACAATATCCAAATAAGCCACAAGATATCAAAGTCTCTGGAGAAGATCCAGAAAATAGTAGTGAAGACGAATAGAGTTTTAATAACTGGAGCAGGTGGCTTTATAGGTGGCAATTTAGCCGCTTTTTTAAGTAACAGGGGTTATGATGTGACTAAGTTTGATATATCACTTGGGGATTCTGGCTATCCAGAATTAATTAATCAAGATTATGTTATTCATCTAGGTGCAAACTCCAGCACCACAGAAACAAATGTCAAAAAAATAGTAGAGCAAAATTTTGAATACTCAAAAAAGCTTTATGAAATGTGTCAATTGGTTGATGTAAAGTTTCAATACGCTAGCAGTGCTTCTGTTTATGGCTTATCAAGAAGCTTCAAAGAAAGTGACTTTTGCAAACCAGTTAGTCCATATGCTTTTAGTAAATACATGTTTGATTGTTGGTTAATGAATCAAGATTATCCATACCAAGGATTTCGTTATTTTAATGTTTATGGTTTGGGGGAAGATAAAAAAGGAGATCAAGCTAGTCCTGTTTCTAAATTTATTAAACAAGCGCAACAAAATGCAGAGATAAAAGTTTTCGATAAAAGCGGGAAATATAAAAGAGATTTTGTTTCTATTGATGATGTTTGTGAAATACATTACAGAATGCTAGAAAGTGATGCCTCTGGTATCTTTAATGTTGGGACGGGTCAGGCCACATCATTTAAAGATGTCGCAGATATTATCAAAACACACTCTAATTGCACTATTAAGGAAATCCCCATGCCCCAAGAACTAAAGGGCCAGTATCAAAAATTCACAAAAGCAGATAATTCAAAGTTACTAGAGATTGTAGGTGATTATGAGTGGCAAACTGTGGAACAATATGTAGACCAAAATATCAATGCTTTCATTAATTAAAAGTGTTTTTAAATCAATCGAGCTATATTTGTCTTTAAAAAACAAGCTCTTCTACATAGAATTAAGGAACAATCATGAAAAAACTAGGAAAAGGATTATTCAGGAAATCGAAGACCTTCGTTCCAGTGGTGGCGATGCTGATAGGGCTGACCTCTTGCGCGACGAACTCATCCGTGAAGACTCAAGCTTTCAACATTTATCAGCCTTCTACACTAAGCTTGAAGAAGGGGGTTCCAGTGAACACAAGTAAGGGTGTTTATATTCCCCAAAGTGATGAAATCTGGCACTCTGACAATAGATTTAGAAGCCTTGAAAGGCAGCTTTATTTTCCTAGTGGTAAATAATTAGTTGATTTTTTTAATCCGAAAAATATAATATCGTATATATGAAAAATATTGAACTTGAATTCACAGAAGAAGAACTCCAAGCTTTGGCTCAGTTAATTGATATTGCTGTTAAGTCTCAAGGTATGGGTGTTGCAGAAGCAGCAGTCGTTTTGGTAAATAAAATAAGGTCTGCTGTAACCCCAGAACAGCAAGTCGATTCAAATCCTGAGTTTGCTCAAGAGATCAAGCCTCTTGAAGATCCAGAGACTGACGAAGAATAATTTCCCTTGACTGCTACAATTCTGTAATATACGTTCAACTCATGAATAAAAAAATTCTAACAACACTTGTCATGTGCGCTACAATGTTTAGCGCAGTTAAAGCTACTGGCCTTTCAGATGTATCTGCTGAAGGTGGTATCTCTTTTAGTAATTTGTCTACCCGTAACGGTTTAACCGTCAGGGAGGATACTGCCAACTATTCCTTACTTTTAGGAACCGCTGTTGCAGATGGAGATCTATCTGTTGGTATCGGTCTCTTTGAAGGAGACGGAAATACAGACACTGATATTTTAGTATCTTGGGGTCGCTCAGTAAATCTTCTAGGTCAAGATTTTGAAGGGGTCGCTTCTTTTAGGAAGATTGAGTCTTCTTACGGGGGCTGGGAGCAGCTTGGTCTAGGGTTAACCTACACTGACTCTATTGCAGACCTAACTGTAAATGCTTGGCATCAGCTTGGTTCTAGTGCTTCTTACGGAGCAGAGGTTATTGTCTCTAAAGATTTAGGTCTTCTTATTGATAATCTTACTGTTACTCCTTTTGCTTCTGCAAATTTCGCAAACGACTATAATGCTGTAGAGCTTGGAGTTTCTCTTGGTTATGATTTTGGTAATGGACTCTCTATTGGAGCTAAAGCCTCTTATCTTAACAATGACGCAGAAGGCACTCTTTACGATCTTGATCACGATTGGGGCGTTAGTGCTGGACTTAGCTATAAGTTCTAATTTTAATTACATTTTATATAAATTTAAAAGCCTCCTTCACGGGAGGCTTTTTTTGTGTAAGGTAAAGATATGGAACCCGAAAAGTCTTTAATTAGAGAATTCTTAAGTGGTGGGTGGTTAGTCCCCCTAATTGGCGCTGCTGCTATGTTTGCTAGACTTTTGTCGGGCAACAACGGTTTAACACTAAAACAACAATTCAAAAGAATTCTTACTGCCGCTATCGCAGCAGGAATTGCTTGGTTTGTTTTAGAGCAAACTGATGTTTCTTCTCTTACTAAAGCTATTACTTATGGAATTATCGGAGTGGTAAGTCCTGAAATTATAGGGGGTGTTGTCCGTTTAGCTCAAAAGTTTGAGAAGAACCCAGAAAAATTTATTAACAAATGAGACCAAAGTTTATAGTTTATTGCCTAGCTGCTATTTGTTTCTCTTTCGCTTGGAAGGGGTTAATTCTTACAGAAGATATTGACTTGACCTTAGAAGAAAATGCTCGACAGTCAGAGTCTTCTATAATGGAAATAGGAATGTGCTTTGATTGGTATGGAGTTATTATTGTTAATTCTGTAATCAAAACTTCTCATGGAGTTATAAGCACTTCAGAAATGGTAGATATTTTAGAAGAAGAGAGAATAAATAAAGATAATTATTTAAAAGAATACAAAAAAAGTATAACACCTAATGAGAAAGAATTTTCTAATTTCGTCTTTAATCAAGAAGAAAAAATAACACTCTATGTTGATGACTTAATTAAATGGGGAAAAGCTGACGATCTAGACAAAATTAAGGCTTCGGTTCCCCTAATGTATGAAATGACAGATCCTACAATTGGAGCAATTAATCAAATAATGGACACAAAAATGTATTATAACGAAGCTAAATCTAAAGTTTTGAATAAAGAAATTTCAAATTATAGAGATTTTATGATTCTCGCTATAGTATTATGTTGTGCAATGTCAATATGTGCTGGATTTAGTAGAAAGTGTTCGTAATGAATTTTAGAGGTAAAAAAGAAGTTGTCAAAGCAGTTCAAAAACTCCTTGGAGTTTTTGCTGATGGAGTAGATGGTCCAGTTACTTGGAATGCTATTTTAGCAAAACTATCTACGAAAGAGGATGTAGCTATAAGTGGTAGTATTCCAGACAAACTAGTGCAATTAGCCCGTGAAGAAATTGGCGTTTCAGAAGTAGATGGCAGTAATTGCGG
>TARA_R100001460_G_scaffold36405_4_pt1 | contig 12973 bp, 24 predicted proteins | sample TARA_R100001460 | Tara Oceans TARA_R100001460 (sample SAMEA2622190) | marine metagenome | biome: marine biome (ENVO:00000447); feature: surface water layer (ENVO:00002042); material: "saline water (ENVO:00002010), including plankton (ENVO:xxxxxxxx)" | depth 5 m | reverse complement strand
TATGCAATATATGGAAGTATTACCTAACATTAAAGGTACTACTGTAATAGATAAATTTAACCAATTAGGAAAGATTACTAAAGCTTTCACTAACGGTGCTTTCTCTGCTGAATCTGATGCAGATAAAGGTGCTACAATCACAATCACTCCTTCTCGTGTAGAAGCTGAGGTTGAGTTTAGAGCAAACGAGCTTTTCAATAAAATGAAAGGTCAATTAATGAGAGGTCAGCACGACTTCGATAACATTGATGGAACTGTTGTTAAAAACATCCTTCTTGACTTAATCGGACAAGGCGTAAAGGCTGACTTTAACCGTCAATTATGGTTATCAGATGTTGCTGAAGCTGATGCTCATTACGGTATCTATGATGGTATCTTCCAAGCAGCAGCAGAAGCAAGTGCAACTGCATTAACAAGAACATATGCAGGTTTAACTACACAAGCTGATAATGCTGCTTTAGTAGCAGGTAACGGTCTTAAAATTATGCAAGGTCTTTATGATTCAGCTTCTCCTGAGTTATTAGAAGCAGGAAATCACGTTTTCTTTGTATCAGGTGATATCGCTGATGACTATATGGCTTCTACTTTAGAATCTTCTAACTTTGCAGCAGCAGGTTACGGTGCTTTAGTAAACGGTGTTCCTCAGTTAACTTACAGAGGTATTCCTATCATCGTTCGTAGAGATTGGGATGTAGCAATCGCTTCTGATGTTGCAGAAATCAACGGTGCTTCAAATGCTGCCGAAACTCACAGAGCTTTATTAACTACACAAGATGCTTTTTGTGTAGGTACTGACTTTGATGAGAACTCTGTTGAGCAATGGTATTCACAAGATAACAAGGCTTACAGATTTAGAGTATCTTATATGGTAGGTGTAGCATTAAAAGATGCTAAATTAGCTGTATATTACACGCCTGACGCAATCTCTGTATAATTGAATTTAATTTATGGGGGATGAAAGACTCCCCCTTAATTTTTAACTTTTAAATAATAATAAAATGGCAATAGAAAATTTAAACGTAAACGCAACTGACTTAGAGTTAAGAGGTGGTTTACGTTATATAGCAATTTCTTTGTTTTCTGACCCTGATGCTGTTACTTTTGATAATAGTGATGACCATGCTATTTCTGCTCTTGGAAATGTTGCAGGTGCAAAATTGTTTGACCTTAAACAAGGTACAGGCTCTTTAACTACAAGTGGCTCTAAAGAAGGTGGAACTATTATGTTTGAGCATACTGTTTCTTTTTATGTTCCTAATTGTTCTTCTTCTCATTTAAGAGCATTAGAGTCAATGAAGAATGAAAGACTTATGGTTGTTTGTCAAGACTTTAATGGTCAGGCTTATGTTGTAGGTATATCTGAAGCGTACGGATTAGAAGATGATATTGCGAATCAACAAATGTTTGCTACTCTAACTTCTATCGAAGGTGGAACAGGTGCTGCTTTAGGTGATGAGAATGGTGTAACAGTAACTATTACTGCTATGTCAGGTGAATTACCAAGAGTATTCTCAGGAACATTTACCCCTGATTCATCAGCGGGAACGGTAGCTATATCGTAATAATTAACTAAAAGGAATGGATTGGGCAACTTGCCCTTTCATTCTTTTTTTATTATACTTGCAATATGTATAAATCAAGACTAAAGAAAGGTATTACTAAATTCAATAATGGTGTTTCTATTGATTGGTCTAACGCTACTCAAAAAGAAATGAAGTCTGTATACGAAATGGGTAATAATGACCTTGTAACAAAAGAAGAAGATGCAAAACCAAAGAAAACCAAAGCAAAAGCACAAGAAGAATCAGTTAAAGACATCTCAGATAAAGAGTAGTTTTAACACTAAGTATGCTTTTGTAAACCTATCTACTCCTACGGTAGATACTGAGGTTAAGGACTTAAACAGATTAAGAGAAGATTGGATTCCTTTTGGAAAAGACAATCTATTTCCACAATATCTAGCTGAGTTAAAAAGGCAATCTTCTACTCATCGTTCTGTATTAGCACAGAAAACTACATTCACTTCAGGTGGTGGCTTCTTGACTTCTAACGAGTCATTAGCTGATTTTATAGAAGATGTAAATGCTAACGGAGAAAGTTTAAAGGATTGCTTTAAAAAACTAGCAGACGATTATTATACTTATGGTAACGCATACCTAGAGGGTGTTATATATGATGGTGGTATAAACTTTTATCATAAAGATGCTTCAACAGCTAGATTAGCTAAAAACAAGAAGAATGTTTTTTTTAATCCTGATTGGGAAAACTATAAGAAAAATCAAAAGACACAAACAATACCAATCTATCCTCAGGTATCAGCTAATAGGTTTGTTTTACATTATAAGGATTACGAAAGTACATTTAACTTTTACGGATTACCTGACTATGTAGCCGCATTAGAACACATAGCAATAGACTATGAGATTGGTAAATTTAATCACACATCATTCAAGAACGGATTTAGTCCTTCTGCTATTGTTACTGTTAATGGTGATTTTGGTGAAGCAGAAGCAGAGAAGTTTGTTGAAACTGCTAAAGATACATTAACGGGTAGTGGTAATAATTCAAAGATATTATTCCTTGTAAAGAACGGTGAGGACAGTAGAGGTACTGACGTTCAGATTATAAGCAACAAGGAAGATGGTGATTTCCTAGATTTACAGAAGTTAACTGACCAAAACATAATTACTGCTCACAGATGGCAACCTGCCTTGAGCGGTATCATATCATCAGGAAAGATGAACAATACGGGTAGTGAGATTAGAATAGCTTATGACTTAGCTATGTCAACTGTTATTAGAGATACTACTAACATCTTATTAGACCCTATAAAGAGAGTTATTTCTGCTGAGGTAGGAATTGATACGGATGACCTTAGGGTTGCTTACGAGCCACCTATTTCATTCCTATCGGACATTGACCCTAAGCAAGTATTGACTATCAATGAACAAAGAGCAATGCTTAATAAAGACTTAGAAGATATTGAGGATGGTCATATGCTTTTATCAGACAGACAGACAATTAGAGTAGAACGAAACGAAACACAAGACTAATATGGGAAATGTAAGACAATACAACAAGTTTGTAACAGCATCAGAGGTTATATCAACTTCATTTACTAATCAAGCAACAGATACCGCTTTGATAAGTGATGCTATACTTGAAATTGCTGAACTTGCACACATTAAGCCTGAGCTTGGATTAGATATGTTTGAGGAGTTGAAGACACAAAACCATAATGGTACTTTGACAACTGCTAACTCTGATTTGTTAACACACTACCTAAAACCTGCACTATGTTGGTTTGTTAGATTTGAGGTTATGAATGAGATACAATACAACACAACTTCAGCAGGATTAGTTGTTAATGTTTCTGACTTTAGCACACCTGCCAATGTAGAGCAGTTCAATCAAATGAAAAGCGACACATTTAGAAAAGCTAAGGTATTGTTGGATGATATGATTGCTTATATCACTCACGATGACCAATTAAATCACTACCCTTTGTACGGACACGATGGAGATAGCTCAATCCCTGATACGGATATAGCTACTAAAATGAACGGTATAATATTCTACTAATGGAGAACGCGGTAACAGAAACAGTAAAGAAGGGTCTTGAGAAAAAGGTAAAAGACCACAACGAGGAGATTAAGGACATGAACCTTGATTGGAATGCAAAGGTTACTTTAAAGAAGCTAGAGAAGGTATTTGAAAGAGGTTTGGGTGCTTATGAAACAAACCCTGAGTCTGTTAGACCAAACATGACACCTTCGCAGTGGGCATATGCTCGTGTAAATTCTTTTCTTTATGCTATGAAGAAAGGTAAGTACAGAAGTGGTAAGCATGATACGGATTTACTACCTAAAGACCATCCAACTAAAAAGTCTATGGAAGATGTTGAGAATGGTAAGATAAGAAAAAACGATAATTGTCCTGATGGATATGAGCATCAAATGCCTGATGGCTCTTGGATGTGCGGTAGAGAACATGGAGGTGGCGGTTATAACTCTTACGATGAGTTTGACGAGAATCAACTTGACCTTATGGATTTAATCAACGAGATGATGAGTGATTTAGTTTCTGAGATTAAGTCTGCTAAAAATGCTTTCTCACAAGAGGAGATTGATGAAACATATACAGAATACAAGAAGTCTGTAAATATGAGTTACTCAGAACTAAAGAGATGGTCTGAGAATAAATGTAGCAAGGAAGCTAGTTTAGGTAGAGATGCCATAAACAGAAACCTAAAGCTACTTTCTAAAAATAAAGCTGATTGGACATCTAACGATGCTACTGAAGCAAGAAAAGCTATTGCATATATTGCAAGAGCAATTAAACAACCACAAGGCAAGGATGTGAGTAAAGAATGCCCTTACTCTAAGAATTATATTGCTTTAAAGAATTGGGCATACGATAGAAACAAATAAAATAATATAAAATGGCAACAGGATTTTTAGATGATAATGTATCGTTAATGCGAATGGTGGGTCATTCTCCTAGTAGTGATGTTGAGGTTTTTACTACTGCTGCACAAACAAGCAAGAGTTTTTACTGCTTACACTTCCCTGTGGAGAGTGTTATAGCTAGTATTACTGCTGAAGAGTGTAGTGGTGAAACTGCTTTACAAACAACTCTACCTGCGGGAACTACATTGTTCTTAGGAAAGGTTACAGCGATTACATTGACAAGTGGAATTTGCATAGGATATACATCTTAATATGGCTAGTAACGAACATAGCAGTTTAGAGGATTCGCAACTTCACGTTCCTAAAGGGTTTAGTACAGCTAGTAGTGATACTTTGCTTACTAAAAACTCTAGCGGTGCTTTACAATGGCAAGATGACAATTTAAGAAGAACGCATTTTGTTAGAGTTGGTGGTGCTATAAATCGAACTAATCAATTAAAAGAGTTTGCTCCTTCTTTTTCAGCGAACACTACCCATAATTGGTATTCTACTGTTAGCGACCCTACTACTGATGCACAAGACGCACTAACACAAGCACAGCTATATTGTACTAGAGATGGTTTTGTAAACTCTTTTAGCGGATTAATTGGAGGAACAAGTGGTAAAACTGTAACTTTTAAAGTTTATAAAGGTACTCCTTCTGATGAAAGCTCTGCTGCTATCGACCTTACACAACTAGGGGATGCTGCAAGTGAAACTTTAGGTGGTGACACCACTACCGACTTCTTCTCTGTCACTTCTTTAGGTAGTAGTGCTACATTCTCAGCAGGAGATATTATTATAATTACACTAGCACCATCAACAACAGACCAAACATCAGCATTTTTTAACGCTACTATGGAGGTAGTATATACATCATAATATGTTAGGATTAAGTTTAGGGATAACAGTAAAAAATAAAGTTTCAGCTTCAGCTTTTGACATACTTAATGTATCAGGTATAAAAGCGTGGTATAAACTACAAACAAGTATCAGTACAAATGTTAAAGGCAATGTATCAACTTGGGGTGATAGTAGTGGTAACACAAGCGAAAACATGAATTTAACAGCTACTAATCTTATTGATTACAATGCTGCGACAGGTGCTGTTGAGCTTTCTACAAATACAACAGGCACTCTTGCTACTTCAGGCGACACACTTAATCTAGGTGCATTTACTATATTTGGTGTGATAGATTTGACAGAAAGCGGTGCATCAGATGAAGTAATACTAGGAAATACAAGTACCGATGAATTTATACTATATGGGAGTGGAAATGGTGCAAAAGTAGGGCTTAAAGCAAATAACGTAATCAGTTTTATAGTTATGGCAGGAAGTGTGCCTACAGGTAAATTTTTATTCACTTTAACAAGAGCTAGTAATGGCTTAATAACTATTTTTATTAATGGTGTAAGCAAGGGTACAGTTTCATCTAATGTTACTGATTTATTTGATTTTCTTAGAATAGGTAACGGTTCAACAGACAGTCTAATTTACGAAATATTAATTTATGACAATGAACTCAGTAGCTCAGACAGAACAAGTGTTGAGACTGACATTAACACACGAAACGGCTTATAATGAAAGATAGATTATTACAATCATTTATGAGGTTAGATTCCCAAAAATACAAACTCTAATGGCACGAGCAACAGCAGCACAAGAAATAGCACTTATGAAGCAAAGGATGGACTCTATGGAGGAAAAACTAGATAAGATGGATGACAAGTTAGATATGCTAACCAAGAATCTTCTTGACCCTGACAATGGGGTAGTATCTCGTGTAAACAAAAACACCTCAGCTAGAGTTACCATGCAACGGGGGTTATGGGGGGTATGGACTATTGTTGTTGGCTCATTAGTAGCATATTTTTTTACTAAAAATGGCTAAGGGTTTATCATTTACATTTAGAAAGAAGGCTAAGGTAAAGAGAAAAAATATACACTCTAAGAACAAAAGCAGGACAAAAGGCGGTAAACAGTATAATAAACAATACAAAGGACAAGGTAGATAGTGGAAGATATTTTAAAATTAATAGAAAGTTACGGATTATCTGTCGTTTTATTGTTGGGTACTTTATATGCGTTGTATCGTTTTTTAGTTTTTTCGTTGTTTGAGGTTCGCAACCAATTTTCAAAACATCACGAAAAAGCAGCAGAAAATATGGAAGAAATAAAGAAAAAAATTGACATTATATTAGAATTTATAAAAACTAAAAAGTAATGAATTGCGACTGCACGAATAAAGAAGAATGTCAAAAAGACTGTGAAGCTGTTGAAACTGCTGAAACTGCTGAACATATAGGTTTTGATTGTTGGATAGAGGACATGGAAGAACAGGAAAAATCTAATTGCAATGTTGATAATAAAGAGGACTGCGAAAACTGCGGTAGCTAATGAAACTTATTTGTTTACGTTATAACAACTCTGTCGATAGCACTAATGGTATATTGTTTTATGAAGGCTTTAGTGGTTACGACTTTATATGTTACACTCTTGAGGACGAGTACAGAAAAGAAAAAGTCAAAGGTGAAACAATGATACCTTATGGAACGTATGAAATAAAATATAGAAAAGAAGGTGGATTTCATAATAAATATTCTAAAAGATTCCCTGATATTCATAGCGGTATGTTGCATATCACTAACGTTCCTAATTTTGAGTATATTCTTATACATTGCGGAAATACTGATGAGCATACTAGCGGATGTTTGCTTGTGGGTGATTCACAAGAGAATAATGATTTTGTTACTAACGGTTTTATAGGTAAGTCAACACAAGCCTACAAGAGATTGTATAGAATGATTGCTGATGTTTTAGATAGAGGTGAGCAAGTATTTATAGAATATAAACACATAAATAATTTTTTTAAGGGTTAAGTAACCCTTGACAAAGGGTTTACATAGGGTAGCTTATGCCCTATATAATAAAGATAAAGCTAAATTTAAAGATAAAGATATGAGTATATTAAATAAAATATTTAGTAGTGGTGTAAAAGATTTAGTTGATAGCGTTGGAGGTGCTATTGACAAGATACACACCTCAGCAGAAGAAAAAGAACTTATAAAGTCAGAAATTAAAAAAAAGATATTAGACTATGATTACAATATACAAAAAGAGGTTACAAAACGTTGGGAAGCAGATATGCAAGGTAATTGGCTTACTAAGTCCATTAGACCTCTTAGTTTGGCTTTTATGCTTGTTGTCCTTACTATATTTACTCTCGTTGACTTTGGTTATGTTGAACTTGATATTAAAGACAGTTGGATTGACTTATGGCAACTTTTAGCCATTACTGCCTTTGGAGCATACTTTGGCGGAAGGTCGTACGAGAAAATTAAGAAATAACTTTTAACTTACTTTTTTTTTACTATCTTTGCTTCATACGACTGTATGAATAATCGTTTTTGTTTTTAGTTTTGAATGGGGTGCTTCGGCACTCCATTTGTTTTTTTAAATCTTTTTGTTTATATTTGCGAAAACATAGGGGTGATGAAACAATACAGACCAAGACTAACAGAAAAGGAGTTTGAGATTATTCAGCAACACAGAAACGGAGGTGGTGTAGGAATAATTGGCGACACTCACGAGCCATTCTGTCACCCTGATTACAGAGATTTTTGCTACGAAGTATTTGATAGATTTGGTGTATCACAAATCGTACATATTGGCGATGAGGTTGATAATGCTGCACTATCATATCACGAGAAACTTACTGAAATGCCTAACGCTGAAAGCGAAGCCGAAACAGCTCAAAGAGCAATGGAGAATTGGTACGCTACCTTTCCTGATGTTAAGGTGTGTGTAGGTAATCATTCAGCACTACCATTTAGACAGGCTACAACAGCAGGTATCCCTAAGAGATTTTTAAAGTCTTATGAAGAAATATGGAACGCACCTAAAGGGTGGAAGTGGGAACTTCAATGGGAGATTGATAATGTGTTATACGAACATGGAACAGGAAGTAGTGGAGCAAGAGCAGCAGTAAACAGAGCAACTGCTAACAGACAGTCTACGGTTATAGGACATTGCCATTCCTTTGGTGGTGTAAACTATATGGCATCTCGTAACGATTTGATATTCGGAATGAATGTCGGATGTGGTATTGACGTAGATGCTATGGCATTTAGCTACGGTAAGAACTTTCCTAAGAAACCTACATTGGGTTGTGGTGTTGTTCTTGACGGTGGTAAGACCGCTTTATTCATTCCTATGGACTTAGGAAGTAAAATAATTCACACAAGCACACTCTAGTAAGGTAAACTTTTTTTACGTTTTCATAAAATTATTTTTGGTAGTTTGAATTTATTTAGTAACTTTGTCGAAATTATTAATTAAAACAAACGATTATGTCAAACGAATTAAAAGTAGAAACAGTAAAGAAAGGCGATGTGCTATTCCTATTGGATAGTAAGATTGAGCTTATCAAAAAGTTGTTAGCTAATGATGAAAATTCAGAGGTTGAATTTGCTAACACAGGTGCAAGAAACTTGCAAGATTGGGCGAACGGTAGAGTATCTGCAAGAGTTTGCGACCTAGATACATTAAAAGAACTAAGAACCTATATTAACACTTTATAAAATTATTATTATGTCAGAAATTAAAACAGAAACTAAGAAAGAAACACTAAGAAGATTGTTTACAGAAAACGGTCTAGTGCAAGAAGATGTGTATAAAGACAAACGTGGATTTGTAATTATCACACGAACAGGTATAGATAAGATTATCAGTAAGCGTGGTATTAAAGTTGCTTATGAGCCAATCATTATGGAAAGAGATTGGGTTGTACTAAGATGTGTGGCAGAGATGTCAGAGAATCAAAGTAGAGTAGAATCCTTTGGCGAATGTAGCAAAGAAAACACTATGGGTATGGCAGGTAAGTTTCCTGTTGCTATGGCAGAGAAAAGAGCAAAATCAAGAGCTGTACTAATGCTTACAGGCTTTTATGAGGAAGGTGTGTTCGGTCAAGATGAAATGGCTGACTAATGGATTGGATAGATGAAATACTTGCAAGTGAGCCTATCAGTAATAGTCAGATAGCTATTATTGAAGGTTTGCTTACAAGTGTTCCCTACGAACAAGACACCATACGAGATATAGAAATCGGTCTGTTACACCTTACTTATCAAGAAGCATACAACTTAATCGGAAAGCTAAAAGAAGATTACATACCAAAAGACCCTAGAGAACAATTTAACAAAAGAAGTAGATTATGAAAATGAAACACGCATTAACAAAAGAAGGTGCAATTATGGCAATAACTAGAAGGCAGGTAGCTAAGTTATCTGATGGAGAAGCACCTAGAGGTATATTAAAGTCTTTCATAGACTTATATATGGAACAACCAAATGAAAGGATTATAGAAACATATCAGCAGGAGTTTGGAAAGGAATTAGTAATAGTAGAATACAAATAATTATGGAAAGTAAAAATAGATTTGAGAAGTACATTCGTTTAAACGGAATGACTAAAAGAAGATTTGGAGAGATTACAGGACTTAAAGGTGCTAGTATAAATAAGTATATGGATAACCCTACAATGTTAAGATTGAAACATTTACAGTTATTAGCTGAATCTGACGAGGGTAAGTTTCACAACATAGATGAAGTCGAACTTGTAAAGATGATAAGCAATGCTAAATAGTAACGAGAGAAGGGAAGCCTTAATAAAGGCGGTATGCTCAATATACTGTGTGGATGAAGATAAGCTATTCAGCATAAGTAGAAAGCGTAACATTATAAGTGCTAGACGAATGGTATTGTACTTTTTAAGAAGGCATTATAGCGAAACATATATGCAGATAGCGGAAACATTCTCAATGAATCATGCAACTGTTATACACCATATCACTCAAGCTAAAAACTTTTTAGAGTTTGATAAAGAGGAGATAACCAACTACATAAAGGTAAGAGATTATGTTTTTGAGCAAAATAGTGAAGTAACACTATCAGAGGAACTTGACCTATTAAAACAAGAAAAAGTCCTATTGGATGATAGAATAGGAGAAATCGTTAACGAATTAAATTTATTAGAAAATGGAAATTAATGGAACTTTAGAAGCTAAATTCGATACAAAAGAATTTAAAAGTGGATTTAAGAAAAGAGAGTTTGTAGTGAATACAGGTGGGGATTATCCTCAATCTATCAAGCTAGAGGTGGTAAAGGACAACATAGATAAGTTAGATACTATATCTGTTGGAACTGAAGTTACTTGTAAGATAGATATTAGAGGTCGCTTATATGAAGGCAACTACTACAATAATATTTTGGCTTGGGCAGTAAATGTCGGAGGTGCTAAGACAGAAAAATCCAATACAGTAAAAGAAGAATCAGACTTACCCTTTTAAGGTTAAGGAGCTGATAAAAGAATTTGATTGTGAAATCGAATATTAGAAGAAAGAACGTTAACAGGGCGGTTAGTTCTGCCCTTAACGTTTCTTTTTATATATAATAAAAAATATTATACTAATGAAATACGAAACAGCACAGGACAGAAAGCGTCAAGAGAGAGCATCTAGGCTTTTCTGCCACGCATTTGATTTAGTTAGTGTTGGCAGGGGTGAGTTTGCTACTGTTGACTACGACCTAATTAATAAAAAACAAGACATAATAGGTGCTTTAGAAGTTAAGGGATGTCCTAATAGAAACATAGATGATGATTTGGTAGTGCAGGTAGCTATAAGAAAGTTAGTTGACTTACAGAATCATCAGAAGAAAATCAATAGACCTGTGGCAATCTGTTGGGCGTTTGATGATGGCATAGTATATGAGAGAATAGAGAACTTGTTTGGTAATTTTAGGCTCGGTGGTCGTAAGCCAAGAGCAGGAAGTTACAATGATATTGAGATAATGGCTAGAGTAGAAATAAAAAATCTTAAAAAAGTTTTATATTAATTAAAAAACTTTATTTATCTTTGGTTCAGTATTAATTTAAAAACAAAAACAATGGCAAAACGAATGACAGATACAGACAAGTGGAAGAAACGCTTTCTGAAAGAACTAAAGCCTGAACACAAGCTACTATGGTTTTATATACTAGATGACTGCAATCACGCAGGAATATGGGATGTAGATATAGAGGTAGCATCAATTAGAATAGGTGCAGACCTTATTTACGATATGCTTCCACAAGCATTACTTGATAAGATAGTAATTTTTGACGATGGAGATAAATGGTTTGTTCCTGACTTTATTGAGTTTCAATATGGTGAACTTAATCCAAATTCTAATGTTCACAAATCAGTTATAGCTTTATTACAAAAATATAATCTTGAAGGGTATCTGAAGGGTTCACAAACCCTACCTGATAGGGTACAAGATAAAGCTAAAGATATAGTTAAAGCTAAGGTTAAGGCTAAGAGGTTTGTAAAGCCGACAATCGAAGAAGTTGCTGACTATTGCAATGAAAGAAGCAACAATGTAGATGCTGAAAAGTTTTATGACTACTATTCATCAAACGGATGGAAAGTAGGTAAGAACGCAATGAAAGATTGGAAAGCATCTGTAAGAACTTGGGAGAAGAATACAACCCAATCAGAAAAAGTATCACAACCAAAACAAGTATTAACGTCTTGGCAACAAGCAAGAGAACAGATAAACAATGGCTAATTACACAAAAGAATTTTGGAACGATTATAACGAGAAACGCAAAGGCGCTAGTAAAGAAACTATTAAATTTATTAATGGTATGTTTAATAATCCTACACTAAAGAATAGAAGACATATTAAATGGTGCAATTATTATATGATTACAGGTTATGTAACGCACGATAAGGACGACTTTAGAAGAATGGCAACTAGATTAAAACATATAGATGGATAAGACTAAACAAATTTGGTATAGATTTGCCAACGATAGAGAGCTATTAAATGTTGATTGTGTAGACGTATTAAGCAAGTGCTACCTTATGCTAGGACAGAAACCTGATACAGAACAGATAGTAATGATGTCTAAATTGCTAGTAGATGACCTATCAAGATTCTATGGTAGTATGGACATGAATGAAGTGTTGTTTGCTTTTGAGCAGGGTATAAGACATTCTGATAGTGGTGGCTTTGTCAACGTACGTAATTGGAATATATGGCTTAAAGAATACAAGGCTAAGGCAAATCTCAAAAGACAACAACGCCAACTAACTGATTATCAGAAGGATAGGGATGGTCAGAGATTAATTAACGAAACCATCAACAAGGCAAAACGATTGAAATGATAACGATTATTATAACATTTTTGCTTATTTCTATTTTATATCTTATATTTGCAATTCGAGATTTAAAAGCTGATGTATCTGATATAGAGTTTAGAATGGATATTATAAAGGATATATGTGCGGATTACGAGAAGCGTATTAAGGAATTAGAATATGGCAAATCAAGAGAGGTTAACAGAAGAAAGAGTGCAAATAAATATCGTAGATTATATAAAGCTACAATATCCAAATGCACTATTTACTGCAACAATGGGTGGTCAGTTTCAAAGACATTACTCACAAAGGCTAAAAGCCAAGCGTACAGGATATTTGAG
>TARA_R100001460_G_scaffold13677_5_pt1 | contig 12991 bp, 11 predicted proteins | sample TARA_R100001460 | Tara Oceans TARA_R100001460 (sample SAMEA2622190) | marine metagenome | biome: marine biome (ENVO:00000447); feature: surface water layer (ENVO:00002042); material: "saline water (ENVO:00002010), including plankton (ENVO:xxxxxxxx)" | depth 5 m | reverse complement strand
AATTATTTTAAGTCTAAACTTGATAAGGCTGGTAAAAAATATGATGAAAAACTTCTTTACCAATACGCAAAAAGAAGTGACTTAAAAGGTTTTATAAGAAAGTGGCATGTTTACAATGGATTTGCAAACCAAATGCCATCTCAGTCAGAAGTGGATAGTGTCTACAACACATGGATAGACCAAAACGCCATTGAAAAAAAAAATCAAAACCAGACTACACAACAGATTCTACAAAGCCAACCAAATGTTCAGTCTACCGATTCGGCGTCACCTTCCACATCCACAGATGGAAGTTCTTCATCGGCGCCAAATACAATAAATCTTAGTGAAGAAGATTTAAATAACGCTAGCAATACCAACACAGACGAAATAAATCTCTATGATTTTGATTCTTGGAAAAAAGAGATAGAGATAAAAGGTGTTGGCGGTTATTTAAGTGAAACAAGATATCTTTCCACTATAGTGAATCAAATTCCTAAAGAGGTTTTTGAAATGAACGAAAGAGATGCGGAAAGAGAGTTAAAAAAACTTCTTACCCCATATCAATACGAGGTTTCTCAAGCTGGCGGCACATCTAATCAGTTAAAAATAAAAACTCCTGATGGAAGAGAGCAGATTATTGAACTATACCCCAACCTAAAAAAACAAAGATTAAATTATATTAATGACGGTGGAGTAGAAGATTTGGTAGATAATAGGTTTAAGCAGTTTAAAAACTTTTTACTTGGATATGACGATAATGGAAATGTTGTAGGTAATCCAAACCTTGTTCAAAACATGGCTGATAGGTTTTCTAACTCTAATAATATAATTATAGATGTTTTTGAGGAGACTGAAAGATTTGCAACACCTGAATTAGTTGATATAGAAAATCTAGCAGGGTCTCTTGGGGTTAGTGTTGATACATTTATGAAAGACGGCCTCATAGACTCAAGAAGTGTAGAGCTTGGCATCATATCTGCTAAAGCAAGCTTACAAAAAACTTATGATGATGCAATAGCACAGGAACAAAATATATTCAATATAGCATCTCAAAATGTAAGGTCAAAATTTAAAAACGTATATCGTGCTTCTGGAGAAGCCGTAACTAAAGAAATCAAAAAAGAAACAGCTTCTTTATTTGATTCATATGACCCAGACAACAATATTTTTGCAGTAAAACAAGCATATAAATATTTAGATGATATGCTTGTAGCGATAAAGGAAAAAAAGGACATAGCTTCTAGATTTATAGGTTCTGCTTTAGCTTTGTCAGGCACTTATAAGAGTTTTGATTTAAATGACAACGTAGGTATGATGTATGCCGTTAGAGCTGGTTTAGATTTGGGAGATATGCCATCAGACGGCATATTAATAAATGGGCTTCCTTCTTCTGCAAATAGTTTTCAAAATATAGTTACAGACCCACAAGGACTTCATGATATTATGAAGGGTAAAATAAAAATTGAAGTAGACCCAAATAGTGATGCTTATGGCGTTTTAGCTCCTTATATTTCAGGGGCTTTAAAACTACAGGACAGAAACGAGGCCTACGACTCTACAGGGGGGCTTAAAGGTACAGCAGGTCAAGCCTTAGCAAATGCTAATATAGCATATGAGTGGGTAGAAGATATGGTCCAAGGTGTAGGTCTTGGTGTTTTAGATATTGGTGCGAATACTGGTGTTTTGTTTTCAGACGCTCTACAAATGATTGGGTTTGATAAAACAACAGCAGACTCAGTGGTTTTTGGATTGCATGGCCTTCCAACGAGCCCAGGAATAATATCCCCTCAAGAAGTTTTAATGCTTAAAGAATCAGCGTTGCCTTTATACGATAAGCAAATAAAAGATGCAGATAGTTTTGGTGAAATGTTAGCTTTAGTAAATCAACCATTTTCTCAATCCGTACCTTACTTTGCTGCTTTTGCAGTGAATCCAGCATTTGGACTTACTGTAACAGGAACAAGTTCTTATGGGGCATCGAAAACAGAGTTTGATAGATTGAAAATGGCAGCGCAAGATGCATTAGATAGAGGAGCAGAGTTGACAGAAAGCCAAAAGAAAATACTATCGGTTGGAGAATGGGAGGCAAGGGGTATAGCTTTTTCAAAAGCAGCACAAGAGACAATAATGACAAGGCTTTTTACTTACAGATATTTTAAAAGCATGTCTGGAGCCAAAAATTTCTCTGGTGCTAAAAACCTTGAAAATGCAAGAAAATTAGCTGAAAGCTTTGAAAAGGTTGCTGTAAAATCAAGAATGGATGGTTTCAAGAAAATGTTTGGTGTTGATGGGAAAGCTTTACGGAATGAAATTATAGAAGAAGAAATAATAGCACTAAATAATTACAGTATAAATGTAATGTGGGGTCTAGAAGAGTTTGACCAGAAAAAACTTAACGACCTTATGGTTAATACAGGTTTGATATCTGTTTTTTCTTCTACTGCTATGCAAAAGTTTGCGACTTTTGGCATGAATAAAAAAATTAGAGGAGTTGTTGATAATACCATAAAAGGGAACATAAAACTAGATTCTGAAAGACAAGTAGTTGAAAACTACCTTAAAGCTGATGTTGATGTTGCTGTAATAGAGCAAGATGCTGAAAAAAATGGAACACCATTAGAGGGGAATAAATCTTATAATTCAGCTCTTCAGATAAGAAGCAAATATCAGCAAGAGTTGATGGATATAGAAAACGCAAAGCAAGAGCTCGTAGACAATATGAGTGAATCTGATAAAGCGGCTTATTTGGAGCTTATTATTAGGCTAGAAGAGTCTCATAAAGTATTAAACTCTGACAAAACCAATACTGAGAAACAGGTTGCACTAGATAATATACCTAAACTACAAGAGTCATTAAGAAGTATTCTTGCGAGAAATCCTTCTGAATTAGGTTTTCATTTATTGAACAGTAAAACACAGCAAGAGTATTTTGACAAGGCTATGAATATGATTGTGAACGAGGAAAAAGAGAAAGCTGAACAAGAGGGCAAGGGAGATGATTTTTCTATTGACCTCAGCTCAACAGACCCTATGGTTATTCAAAGGGCTGCCGAGATGTATAAAAATGAATTAGAGACAGGTCTTAGAGACAACAGAGAATCCTTTTTGCCAGCATCTTCATATAATGTTTTAGACCCAACCAAGTATATGGTTGATGTTACTAGGGAGGAAATGGAGAACTTCAATATACAAACAAGTATAGAGTCTTTTAGGCTGAAGCAATATAACGCAAAAACTCTTGACGAAAAAGGTGGAAAAAAGCCAGACAACCAAAGAGAAAATTTAGAACAGCCTAAAGTTGAGCTAACAACTGAAGGTATTGAAAGACCTGTTACAAAAGAAGATGTTTTAAAGCAGCAAAAAATAGACGAGCAACAAGATAAAAAAGACAACTTAAAAGAAGACTCTGGTAAAAAACAAACTCTAGCGGACTATAAAACAGAATCAATAGACGACCTTGTAAATATTATTGAATCGTTTGCCATAAATGAAGACTTCATGGCTTCTTTGCCTGAGTACCAGAAAAAACATATTGTTAAGTTTTTTAGTGATATTGAACTAGGAAAAGACCCACAGTTAGGTCATGTTAGGTCTATACTAGACTCTCATAGAATTGCTACAGACATATCTGGTAGGTCAGCAGATAAAATAGAAATATTTCAAGCGCTAGGGTTTAAAAAAGACGAAATTGCAAACCTTACAGTAGAGCAAATGTACGCAAAGCTTAATTCTTTGTCTCAAAAATTTGTTACAGCAGGTTTTAATGTGGGAAGCTTTAAGACTGGATTTGGTACAGGAGATATAATTCTAAAAACATTGTTTAGAGATAAATATGTTGGAAGTAAATTCTATGACTTATTTAGAAGGGTTAGTAGAAAAGTTGACGAAAGCAGACAAATAACAAACACTCAATACAAAAGCGCCTTAACAAGGTATCAAAATGCAGTTATAAAACAAAACTCTGAATCAGGCGGCAATAAGTCTGTAAACCCAAATGATTTAGAAAACTCATATACCTTATATATGTTATCTGGTGGTTTTAGAAAGTCTGGGAAATTAAACGAGCAAGGTGTTGATTTAGAATTTAGTAGATTTAAAAGCCTTTTATCACAAGAGTTGAGGTTAAGAAAACAAGAGTTTGAATCATCTTCTGGCACAAATAAAGCAAAGTATAAAAAACAATACGAAATGTTTAAAAGGGTTTATGATGCTCTTGGATATGAAAAAGCAAATAGCTATAGTGAATTAAATGCATCTGAAGCCGATATTGATTTTGTTGAGTCTGTAGCTGCTCTCCAGCCTGGAGATTTAGCCTTGCGAAGAATAACTGATTTTGGAGGTAAACTAGATAACCAAGACAGGGGAACTAATGTTCCTTTTGTGGATGGAAGTTATATTCCAATTCCTTTGTTTAAAGGATTTGATTCATCTGGCTCAAGAACAGCGTCTAAAGATGGTGGAGATGGTTCAAACATAAATGACGCTTCAAACCTAATGTCCATAGAGTTTGTAGAAAACCTTTCAGACGACCTTAGACTAAACCCAGGTATGTTTGCAAAAAATGTTTTTGACAAAATGAATGGGGCTTTAACTGACATAAATGCAAGACAGGATGTTGTTACTTTAAAATACCTAATGGACAATCCTAGATTTCAAGAATTGTTTAGCAGTAAAAAAGAATATGATGTTTTAGCAGCTTATTTTAAAGGAAGAGAAAAGATTTTTAATAATATTGTGGCACAAGGCAACAACAATGTAGTTGATGTGTCATCTGGGGCTAAATTCATAGTTCCTAAGGTTATAAGAGCGGCTTATAGCACATGGGCGGCAAGAGCCCTTGCTAGGATGGACCAAAGACCATCTCAGTTTTACAGTGCTATTAGCGGTACTGCTCCCTACTTAAAATCTAAGTTTGCTAAATATCACTTAAATTCAGGAGCATGGAAGTTTACTGGAGGTATTTCTTCTCTAACAAACGGAACAAAAGCTAAAACTGTTATTGGCAAGTATATGCAGAACAGCATGTTTGGGCGTGGTGATTTGTCAAACATATACGCAAAATCAAGAACAGGGCTTCGTAATGCGATTACAGCAGAATTCCTACTTGATGAAAATCAACAAATACCAACAAGCTATTACTTAAACTTTTTAAACATAAAAGACAAAGATGGCGCCATAGTGAAAGAGGTAGGAGCTGTATCTACTTTGAATAACTTTATAGATTATATTTCTAAAGGAAGTGAGCTTTCTCTAGATATATTTTTAGCAAGTGCAGATAGAGCTGCAGCTAATGTAGCTTTTGAATCTCACTACATAGACGCAAGAGTGAAGCAGGGAGAAAATCTTGAGAATGTTGATTTGAAGGCGTGGTGGAAAAAAGAAAATGAAAACCCAAACATTGATGCAATAAATGAAGCTGATGCTTTAGTTGCTCAAACTATGAGACAAACAGGTAAGTTTTCTGAAGCAGATATATATAATAACGGAGAAACAGGTCAAAACATATTAAGAGCGGCTATACCTTTTCAAAGGTTTATTACAAACGCAAGAGCAAACTTTGCTAATCAAATAGCTATATTAAATGACCCAAGTATTCCACCAAGTCAAAAAACCGAAGCTAAATCAGCAATACAGGGAATACTTCAAGAGATTATGACTTTTAAAAGTGTAAAGCTTGGTAGCGCTTTAGTTACCATGAAGGGTTTTGCTGCTGGTATATTGGGATTTGGTTTGTCTGATGATGATATCAGGAGGCGTGGAGGTGTTACTCAACTTATTGGAGCGGACATGCTTCCTGTTGAGGATAGGCCTGGTTTATTAGATTCAGGGCCAAATGAATACTCTGATTTATTTGGAGATTTACCTCCAGGAGAAAAAGCAACACTTGAGGCTGATTTCATATCTAAAATGGCTAGTAGAGAGTATGCTTCTATTGAAGGGTTTTCTTATTACATAGGTGAGTATGCTAGAGAGTACGAAAACAAATTTAAAGTCGGTAATACTTATAGTGTTTTATCTGCGGCCATTGGTGATGTATTATTGACAACAAAACCATTCCCACTTCCAAGCGCTGGGGAAAGTGCTCTCTTAGTTAAACTAAATGAAATGATGGGTCAGGATTTTTTTAATGACTTTGTAAGCAAAGATATTGAAAACGCAAAAACCAAAGGTGGCAGAAGAGAGTTGATACTTGAAAACTTTTCAGGAGTGTATGGTATAGGTGAAGAGCAATACAATAAAGTTGTAGAGGCTTTAGATTTGTATTTTGAAAATGAAGTAAATATATATACAGGGGAGTACGGAAACAGAACACAATATGTGAGTGGTGGAGCTAATGAGATTAGAACAAAACAATTAAGAAGCAGCATAGGATTCTTAGTTAGTCTCAGAACTCTAGGTGAAAACTTCCTACCAGGCGTTCCTAAGGGCGATTTAATTAAAATAGGTAACTACCTACAGAGAGCTATAGAAAATGAATTTAAGACAACTAAAAAAGACCCATTGATGCCTACATTAGATAGGGGTTCTGATTCTGGATTAATAAACGATGCTTATCAACTACTTAAAGGCCCTAGACAAAACAACGAGGAAGAGATAAAAAAATACTTAAAGCAATTTCAAAGGTAATATTTATCCTTTATTACGTTAATAACTTCTTGACAGTCTTTTTGATTTCTTGGCACAAATAAATCAGTAGACCATCCTTTTAAATTTATATACCTTTTAAATAGTTTCCAAACCAAAGGAAATCTTTCGTTTGGATTACCTTTACACTCTATTATAAATCTTGGGGGTGTTTGGGTGTCAACAAAGTCAGGGGTGTATGTTATTGGTAGTATTTTTTTATTGCCCCTATCGTGAAGATATTTTTTTGTTGGAGTTTTTTCGTAAGAAGAATGGTTTGAGAAAAATGAATCAATGATTGTGAACTTTTCAGATTCGTAGCCAGCTTTAATTTTATTAGCTTTAAGCAACAAATACATGTGAGATTCTAGTTTTGACTGAAACTGTATGCCGTCTATTTTTGTTTTTTTAGAGCGAGTTATCTGTCTTCTTTTTTTATATCTTCTCATTTTTATTCATCTACATCTTCAAGATACATATAATTATCAATACGCATATCATCTAAAGTTTTTATTGCGTGAATGATGTTTTCTGCATATACAGGCGTATCAAGGTACTCTTTGTTTTTGCCATCATCTAAAGAAACAGGAATATATTTTTTTAAATTGTTTATTCCATTCCAATACAAAACTTCATTTAATTTTTGTTCTATTTTGCTTTTATTTCTTAAATATTCCACAGCCATTTTATTTGTTATAAAAAATTCTTTTGAAACCAAATAAACATATTCGTCTTTTATACTTACCACCTCAAGGGTTCCGTTGTCGTGAACTGATATATATATAAATGAATCATCTAAATATATTTTCAAGTCTATATTAGTTAAAGAGTCTCTTACGAAAATCAACTCTGCTTCATTAAGGTCTTTGTTTACGAATATTTTTTTCCTAAAGTCCATAAACAAATTTAATGAAAAAACCCTAAGCAATTTTGGCAGAGCTCAGGGTTCTTATGAATGAAAACAATGTAACAAAGAATAAAACCAAAGACTTATGGTCGATTAGGGTGTCAAAAGTAATCTTTGTTCATACCAAATATATGAAATTATTCATAAGGACTATCACCCCAGCCGAACTCATAATTAATAGTTACTAACAGAAAGTGCATTTTTACAGTATTGTAAGGCTCTTCTTCTGTTGCTTCGAATGTTTCAAAGCCAACCATCATTCCTTGATGAGGCCATCTGAACGTCATAGATAACATGTACCAGGTTCTTTCTTCCATTTTAAAAAATATGTGTTAATCTAGCTACCTGCCCAAACTTTGGGTGGTGTAAAAATCCTTCTACAGCTTTAGGGTTATGTTGATATCCGTTTCTGTGGTGCCAAGAGTCTGTTCCACTTGGACTCCTTAAGCTTTCTACAGTAACCCCTGCGTAATCTTTTGCGTTTTTGTGATGGACATGATGTGTGTACACATATCTGTGCTTACACTTACTCCAGGACTTATTGGCTTCAACAGCCATAAGAAGAGGTAAATCTGGAATCTTAGCCCCATCTCCATGAGTTGTTCCTATTAGGTTTTGTCCATAACTATAATATTTTCTATGCTTGATGCTTACATCAAACGATACGTTTTCACAATTTCTAAACCAAGAAGATATAACATCAGCCAAAAAGAATCCGTTTGTATAATCGTGATTAGATGGGTTGTATGTTACATGAACATCTGCTACAGTTAGAAGGCTTTCTATCACATCTACATAAAGCTTTTTAGCATTTAAAAAGTTTTCATACCACATACCATCGGTGTCTTGTGGTGTACCGCTTGTGGTGGTTCTTCTTGGTGTATCTATATGTAATATGTCGTTTCCGATAATTAATAATATTTTTTCTATATTAAATCCTGATGCTTTATTAAGTATTCCTTTTATTCCTTGTTTAACTCTTTTTACTGCTATTTGTTGGTTGTAATCCTCTCCTGTCTCGAAGCTTGTAGCCAACTTACCAATATGAACATCTGCTGGGTCTAAAACAAGCAGGTGTGGGTTTGTTTGTTTATCTCTTTTTATTGGAGTGTATGATGGAGAGTGTTTATCCATCTCACTAATAATCCTTTTTGAAATATCATTATATGATATAACATCAGGTCTAACTTTTACAGAATATTCTTTTGTTTTATCCCAATATTCTTTGACTGAAGAAAAATCTATACCCCTATGCCTACAATATTCATAAACCCCACTATGCCTTATCTTATTTAGCTCTAATTGTTGTTGTTGGTCAAGGTGAACCCTAAACTTTGCTCTACCTGGTTGAGGTTTTTTTGGTCTTATTCCTAGCGCTTTCGCTTCATCATCTGATATATAACATCTCTTCTTCATGGCTCCATTGATTTTTTCATTTGTCTTAAATCATAAATCAAGGAGTTTATAGTGTTTTTACCATCTTCAAATTCACCGTCAAAAACATGTTCATAAGCGTCGTTTAGTTTGTCGTGCATACGATTAAATGTTTTGTCAAGGTAAGTTTGCCTAGATGATAGAGCCATTTTTCATATTATAAAAACTGTTTTAAGTTTGGTTTAAAATACTCAGACCCCTTCATTACTTTACCATCATTCCTTCTCAAAACTTTCCCATTTTCAAGTTTACTCATATTTGATTTATGAACTTCCTCAAACATTTCAAAAATAACATCTGATAATCCATGTGCTAATACAAAACCATAAAGCACATACATCATATCGACTATAGCATCTGAAACCTCAACTAAGTCCATATTAAAAGAAGCTTTTTTATATTCATTTAATTCTTCTAATAATAAATTGTATCTTAAATCAGATTCTTCTTTTGATATTAGAACAGGGTTTTTTGAAATCAATAAAGAAAATGTTTTATTGAATTGTTTTACCATGTCTAACTTCTTGTCTTTGACTGAAAGATGCTTTTCAATATAAAGAGTGGCATCCATTAGTTCTTCTTGAAGATGCTGAAGAAAGTTGTCAGTTGTGTTTTCGTCGAGAGTAGTGTTGTACTTTTCTATACCTCTTATGCTTCTATCTGTATACTTGTTTTTTACTGATTCTACTATTGAGTCAAACATTTCCTAAACTAATTTTTAGGAAATATACGAATATTATTTTACATAATCAATTTTTCATTAAACATTTTCCTAACTTTAACTATATCTGTGTACTTTCTTGTGTTTTCTTTAACTAAATGAACAAGCTCGTGAATGATTCCTGTATCTGATAAACAGTCATCAGTTGGTATGTTTTTTATCCAGCATATGTATACGGCTAAGTGCAATGCCCCTACAATATTTTCTAAAAACTCATCATCATTCATACTCATGAACTCACTATGTGTTCCTTTTATTTCATTTAAATCGAAAGCATATAATTTACCCCCTATTTTGTATTCTTTTGGCAATTTCTTCATAAATTTCTATTATTTTAATTTGCATTTGTTTTTGCTCTGTTTTCCAATTATATATTTCAGAGCTCTGTTTTTTTCTTCCGTTGTAATCTACCTCCACCTTCATATGATTTTTATCATAAACGATAGGGTATACTTTTATGCCATTTCTCAAACATATTGATATTTCTTCATTTATTTCTTTCAAAACCTACATTTCTCATTATCCCACCTTCTGCCTAAATAGTTTAAGAAAGATGTTAGTTTATATTTATTTTTTGTTTTACCCCATTGATACCTGTGAAAATATTCTGTAACGTAACAAGCTTCTAGTGGTATATTCTCATTCACATCGAAAACATCTTCATATTCTACTTTTAAAACAACACTTTTTTTAGTCCTCCACGAAGACGATATTCTTTCCAACAACAATCTTTGGCCAAGAGGAATATCTATTCCTTGTTTCTTAACCTCTATAAGTATTAATATGTCATTATCGAACTCCAAAACAGCATCTATGTCACTCGGATGCATTGCTCCGTTCTGAACACCTGTAAAATCAATAGCTCTTACTATTTCTTTGTTGTTTCTAATCAAGCTCATCTATTAATCTTATTTTGACATTAGACCATTTACCTCCTTTAATCTCGTAATCGACTAAAAAATCTATTCTTTTTACCCATCTTTTATTCATTCTATCCTCAACAGTCCACTCTCCGTCCATATTTCCTGCTCCTTCAACACAAACCTTTGCACCGAATACAAACCCATGTTTTTCAAGGTCCCTGGATACGGCAATCCACCTATGTGAGCCAGGTGATTGTGAATTTATTTTTTTTAGCGATGCTGTTGTCAAATAATCTGCATTACATTGTTTGGGGTCGGCGTGATAAATTGTAGCCGTTACCATAATTCCTAATAAAATTGTTTTCATTTGTTTATATTTAATTGTTCGAACTCTAAATCTAAGGTTTTTGTAACCTCATAAGGATTGTTTTTATCCTCCATCCAATTGGTATTATCCCAAGATACGTTTCCGTTGTCCATCTCAGTATATCTACCATTATTTACATTCCAGGAAAGTTGTGTGTGCGCTTGGTTTTCGCCTAAATTAGCAAACTTAACTTTCAGAACTTTAACTTTTACTGTGGCATTTTCATAATCTCTGTGAACAAGAATTCCATGTGGACTCATATCATAAAACTCTCCACCACCCTTTACGTCATAAAAAGTAGGCTCTATTAGCTTACCTTTGTCATTTTGAGGTTTAGTTGGATGTGCCACAATTATACATATCACATCATTCTTTTTACAAAATGTATCTACTTTATTAAGATATCCATTTGTGTAATCTGTAATACTTAGGTTGAGGTTGTTTTTGTCCCTAATTTTATTGTAAGGGTCAATTACTAGACACCTTATACCAACTCTTCTTACTAATTCCTCTCCTTTTTTAAGAACTTTATCTAAATCAAACCCATCTTCATAGTCAATAAAAAAGAAATTTTTATTAATGTGTTCAACACATTTTTTCCATTCTTTTTTCTTAGTTTCTTCGTACTTTGGTGTGTTGCCGTATATCTTTCTTACTAACTTATCTACATGTAAATATTGTGGGTAGTTTTCTGTTGAAGCATATGCAGTTTTCCAATCATACATCATGTTGTAGCCTATTGTCATTTGGTCTACAAAATCAGATTTACCGCTGCTTGGGAAACCTGTAACAACTATAAATTGCTTTGTATATGTTGAAAATATACCATCAAAACTATCTAACCCTATTTTAAAGCCATTCTTTATACCGTTTTTGTAAAAATCATCAAGTTCTCCAACCATATCCGAAACCCTAAGTACGTTTTCTATTGGACATGGCGTCGCATCATCAATAACTTCAAACAAAGCATCTTTACCATACTTAAGTAAGTATTCGTTTGCGTCTTTGCAATCTTTTAGGTCACATAAATAAACTTTTTCTGAACCAAACCTTCTTATAAGTTCTTTCTTTCCATTCTCACCTGCTTCATCTGAATCTACACAAATGTATATTCTTTTCTTGTTTTCAAAATGATAATAAAAATCGTTTAAATAATCTAAATTTACTTGTCCACTTGCAGTAAAACCATTAGGTACACTAACAACATTTTTTCTACCACATTCAACAAAAGATAAGCAGTCAATCTCTCCTTCAGTTACTATGCAAGTGTCAGAATCAACAATAGAATCCATGTTGTAACACATTTTTCTAGCCCCTTTATATAATTTAAAGTTTTTTTGTGAATCTCTATACTTTACATTAACAACTGTATTATTATATATATAGTTAAACATTATAACTTTAACGTCTTTGCTTACTTGAGGCATATATTCTACACCTGCAGTAACACCGCAAGATTGCAATGTCTCTTTTGATATTCCTCTTGAAATAAACCAATCTAACACATTTGTTGTGGGTTTATATGTTTTTTCAATTACAGGAACAACATAGTCGTTTTCTTTAGATTTTTCATATGTATGCAATTGTAAAACCTCCCCACAATGCTGACATGTTCCAAGACCTCTATCCCAATCAAGCATCAAACACTTTTGGCTTTTCTTTTTTCTTGTATGACTACACTTTGGACATGTTGATTTTTTTGCCCTTGTGTCTAATTTGAAGATGTTATAGTCTTTTATTTCGTAGCCGTTAATATCCATTTTGTATTATTTTAAATTCAAACCCTGGTTGGTCGTAGTTTTTCTTATCTCTTTCTAATTCTTCTTGACTTCCTGTCTTTAGACTTTGGCCTTTCCACTTCCATTTATAATTACCTGTATTTTTAGCCTGCTCCTTGTTATACTTTAGCCAATTTACAAAATGAGATTTATAGTCTTTGATTGTTAGTTTTACATCATCAGTCATAGCCAAATGATTGTGAAAAATATGCAATGTTTTCTCAAGACCATCGTTTGATATTTGACTCTGCATACAAACAATCTCTCTCCAAGACATTCCATCAAGACACTCTTTTAGAAAAATATTATTATTAT
>TARA_R100001460_G_scaffold13602_13_pt1 | contig 13004 bp, 25 predicted proteins | sample TARA_R100001460 | Tara Oceans TARA_R100001460 (sample SAMEA2622190) | marine metagenome | biome: marine biome (ENVO:00000447); feature: surface water layer (ENVO:00002042); material: "saline water (ENVO:00002010), including plankton (ENVO:xxxxxxxx)" | depth 5 m | reverse complement strand
TCATCCCCCATTGCCCATAGAAATGCAGATGATGGAGTTCGATTGGGAGGTTCTAACGCCTGAAATCATGCAAGAGTACCTCACCCTTGTCGAAGAAGGTAAAGCCCCTAGACAGGCTTATTATGCGCTTACAACGAAGGATTATGAGAACATCAGCAACAACATGGCTGAGATCAAGAGATACACAAGGGATATCCTTGCCATAGTAGAATACTACAGAGACTTAGACGAGTAGTCTAAGCCTTATCAAAGATATCTTTAATGCCTAATGCTCTTCTTGATTCTATATCAGTTACCGAAGTAGATACGTTGTAAGGATTTGACATTTTGTATGTAGCGTCCAAAGAGTTACGTAACTTTTCTGAATATCCTAGAGTATCATCCCAAGCATCACTCTTTCTTTCTCTTTCTAGTTCTTCTTTTTCTTGATGTGCGAGGTATGCGTATGCCTCATCAGGTGCTGATACTGTACTCATAAATACTTCTCCGGCACTTGTTAACGCACTTGTTGTAAGAGGGTGAAATACCGATCTTAAAGGAGGTACTGTGCATGTACTCAAAGTGACACGCTCTTTGTATCTTCTGCAATTAGCACATTCATCTTTCTTTATATGTTGTCTGCGACTTATCATTCCTAGTTCAAAGATATGTCTTTGATTCGTTTCTTTATCTTTGCCTGTTCTATTGAACAAAGGCTGATACCTATCTATCAATACCGCCTCCCAATACTTACGTCTATGTTCTGCGCATGGCAATATTCTTATCGTATCAAATCTTTTTTTTGTATCTTTGATGTGTGTGCCTAGACGACTATAAGGATTCTTACTTTCACCAACGTAAACAACAACCCCATCAAGTATCAGGATATAGACGGCAGAAGCAACTACGTTTAAACATTGCCGTCTTCCAGTTACTTTGTTCTCCATATTCTAAAACCATTAGGCGAAGGTTCTTCGGTCATTCTTACTGTAACTGACCAACCTAAACGCATCATTGCATGTCTATATCTTTCAGATTCTTTTTTTGTCTTGACCCATATAGAGTCACCGACTTCCATCTTCTCAATATCTTCTCTAGTTTTAGACCTTGCCTCTTTTATTGGTATATCTTTATCTATTTTCATTTGTTTTCCTATGTTGCTTTTGCTTTTGGATAAGGCATGATTGGGTAATTAAGATTGGCTTTAGCTTTTTTTGTAAAAGATTTATCTCCCACAAATATTACATATCTGTGTTTTAAAGACCTTAATCTGTAACCTACATCATCACCATATTCTTCCTCCATTTGTTTGTAAGTTTTGCCTCTGTATGTAGCATGATGAAGATGTGGTTTCGACTTTAAATAAATTTCTTTAATAGGTTTAGTAATGCCTGTATATAAAAAATTTGTTGCTTGATACACAATACCTACATGACCTTGTGTTGAGTCTGCATAACTAACAACAATTTTGTTGCCTAACTTCTTTAAAGAATTGCCTACTAAAAAAGACGCTTCGTTCTTGTTGTTATTTTTTAAAACCAATCTATTCAACTCTATAACATCTTTTTTAAAATGCTCTCCACATACTCCTTTGAGTAGCGTGTGTGATGGTGGTATTCCATAACTACATATACCTAATAAATCTTTATCAGAATAAAGACCATAAGCAATTTGTAGTGGTGGCATCCTCTTTGCGTAATGAATATCTAATATAAAAGGTTTTGTTTCTTCATAAGAAACTTTTTTAATTTCATATTTTTCTTTCACTACCTTCCTACTGCTTGCATAAATTCGTTTATATGCTCAGTTAATTTTGTTTGACCTTCTTTGTTTTCTTTTAAATCTTTACGACTTAAAACACCACAAACATTTCTGATTACCTCAGATGCATATGTCTCATCGTTTTCTTCTGACTCGTCCACAGAGTACAACTGTAGCCATCGTTCAGAGTTTAAACGTACCCAGCTTATGTAGCTGGGATCGCGGCATATCAAACATGCTCGTTTAAATGCACGTTCACCTATGGTTACTTCTTCCGGTATCACAGGATAATCAGATTCATCTTCCATCCTGACAATACCCAACATATACCTAGCACCTATCTGACTAACAGATAATTCTTGCGTTAATAACTTAGGCACATCATCAGGATGTATAAGGAAAGAAACTACTGTGCCTTCCCTTGTCTGCCTGTATGCGTGTTTCTTTGCCTCAACACCTTGTAAGGCTTTCTCAAGTACATCTTTACCTACTGTCATAACACCTCCACATATTTAGATTCGTTATAGAGTTTCCATGTCTTGTCATTAGGTTTAATGTCTCCTTCTGTATCAAGGATGATTTCTTCTAATCGCCATCCCCCAATATGATCTTCTAAGACTTCGTAATCCTCCGCAGATATTGATCTCCAACTATCTATACGAACTATTCGTAAGTCTGCCCACCAATCATCAAAGTCGTCTTGTTCTATCCAACCAAACTGCCAAGCTAATAAACGCTCTTGCCAAAAGTGTTCGTTATCTATCATGTCTTGCTCAGACATTTTAGTTTTAACAGGAATGTGATCGTAATATTCGTGATCTCCATCCCTACACATATCTCTTATTAAAAAATAATTCATAGCCATAAGCCTATCTCCAATTCATTAATGTCATGTAACACGTCATCAGGCAAGAAGTAAGCATGTCTGTTCGTACCTTGTGGGTCACTCCAATACTTCTTATCCTTGCCATCAGCACCCATAATCCACCCCTTGATATAGAACTCAGGGGGGTTTGCATATACAAGCACGTAAGGTCTGTCGTCCTTATCGTCATCATGTAGTATCAATCGTTTCTTACTGTGATCTACTGTGCGTACTTGTAACTTCTGCACATCATCCGCTTGATAATCACCAAGCGAACCACTCCACCATAAGCCACCCCACTTGGCAACACAAGCCTCGCCCATAGTGCCATAGATGTTGATCGCCCATGCGGTCATGTCTTTAGGCGCACCATACTTAGGTGTACGATTGTCTCGTAGATTCTGTACCATGCGCATAAGTCCTTGTTGTCCGGCAGTTAACATTTCAGCCGGTGTTAAAGTAACTTTTATTTCTCGTTGAACTCTTTCCATTTTTCATCCACCCACTCCAAAGGGTCTATGCCTTCCATCGCCCACCATCTATTCTCATTTCCATGAGCGTGTAGTAGGCGGTGATGTTCTTCACAAAGCGGTACTGCAAACTGATCTCCTGTTCGCCTCATTCCACGTGAGCCTTCCATGATGTGTGTGAGGTGATGCGCTTGCGAAGGTCTACTACAAATTAAGCATCCATGTGAACGCACAAAAGTTAGATACTTCTGTGAACGTATCTTGTCCGCCCAATCGTTAGAAGGGGATGTCATCATCAGAAGGTTTAAACGAGTTGTCATCAGCCGTTTGTGTGCTTTGATGTCCTGTATTTTTCTGTGATTGATAACCAACGTCAGGTGGTTTAGGTGTTCCTGAGAAGTATTTCTTACCTTCTTTAGAAACTTTCTCCCAACTGTTTGCCTCTAAATCTTCACCATTAAGAGTCAACTTAACTATGTATGTGGGTCTAGCATCACCCTCAACTTTGTTCCTGTTCTTGTATATGCGTAGCTTATGTTCCTCGCCTTTCACGCGAAAGAACACGCTTACATCTACTGCACTATCAGGGTTCTCGTTGTTAGGAAATATCCTAAGACTATCAGGGTATTCGTTTTCCATATTTTTCTCCATTAATTAAACAAGTCATGTAAGGCGGAAGTTTTGTGAGTAACCGCCTTACACTATCCATTTCTTAACCCAAAGAGGACTAGCCTTTGATGAATTGGGTGGCTGAAAGCACACACCCATCGGTTAAACTTCATCTTGATCTATGATTTCTCTGATCTTTTTCAACTCGGCAACTGCCTCATCAAACTTTTTCTTATCTTGCCTTTGCAACTCAGCAGTCTTTGATGCACTAGCTAACCAAAGTTTTTCTACTTCGATTACACTATCTTTACCTCTAGCCTCCTCAAGCAAGTTATCAATAAATGCATGTAAATCTTCTGTGTTATCAGGTTTCTTTTGTTTCTTAGGTGCTTGCGTTTGTACTTCCGGCTCAGCACCTACATGGTCTGTGTCTGCTATCTGTCCATCATCGTCAACGTCTGTAGCTATGTTGAGCATAGAACTCAGCGCATACCTCCGCATGTATGTCAGCGCAGAACCCAAAGCTTGCGCGCCATCACGTTGTTGTCTTAATGGCAACTCACTTTCTATCCACTCACCACTACTATGTAATAGTCTTGTAACTAAGGTATTACCTTTGTTACTGACGATTGGTATCTGCACCACAGATAAACCATGCTTGCTAGTTATAGGTGATATAACTTTTAGTATGTCAGCTAAATCAGCGTAACTATATTTGTAGCTTTTGCCATCATGTGTACGCACCTCAACTGTTTTTGTCTTAGGTATGGTAGGGAACTCGGACTGCGCCTCCGCTAATGCCTTTCCTAACTCACCTAATGTTTCACTTGTACGACTAGATGTAATTACACCTGTCGTGTCATCAATCATTTCCATTTAATTCTCCTTGATATTGGTCACAAAATGCAGACACATCACAGAACTTTGCACAACGAATCGCTTCGCCCTTGCGATGTTCTATGATGTAATCCTCGTGTTCCTCAACAAAATCTTCGGCATCTCTCTGATTGGTATAGAGTTTAAACGCTCTCTTACCACCAGTTTTAATTACCGCAAACTTGTCAGGTCTTTTCCATCGTTCCTCGTCTGTACAATCAGGCAAGGTTATGGCAGATAGCTGATGTGCCTCCACTCTCTCACGCACAAATTCTTCTTGTTCTGCAAATGTCCATAGGTCTATGTCAGTCACAGTAACTTCGCTTTGTGGGTAGTCAGGATTTCTTTCAGCCTCAAATGAGGAATGATCGCGGATAATGTTAACAATCTGTAGTTGGGATACTTCCCTACCATTCTTGCGAGCAAGCCAAGCGTATATATTGAGTTGCTCAACATCACTTCTGCGACCATTCATCACGGCATAAGCCTTACGAGTTTTCCAATCCATAATTGTTATGCCTTGAGGGTCTAATCTTTGTACATCTATTTGACCTGAGACTGTCCATCCACAACTTTGAGCAAAGTATCTTTGCTCTAAGATATAACCATCTAGCGTTCCTAGTTCTAGGATATGATGCACCGCCCTTCCAAACAGAGACCACACTTGCTTGGAAACATCTACTACGATTTGATCGTCATGTTGATATGCTAGGTGTGCTTGTCTAGGTGGCTTGAGTAGTCCTGTTGCAGATATGTCAGCCTTGCCACGTGAATATGTATCGCGGACGACTGCTTTCGCAAAAACATCCGGAAGATTATTCACGTTACTGTACTTCATATTACACTCTCGCTATATATTAAATACTAAAGAACATAATTTGTCAAACCTTTGTACAAATTAGTGCAAACAAAAGGGGAAAGTGCTATCGCTCTAGGGTCTTTCCCCTTCTATTGGAGTGATAAACATGAATAAATTTATCAACGTATAAATTTTTTTTAAAAAAAAACTTGCACGCAAAATACATTCTATAGTATTTTGTAAATAGAACAAGCGGAGGGGTAAGACCATAGCACTTGTTCATTAATGGTTACTATGGGATGCATACATAGCCAAATGCGAGACCGAAAGTGTGAACGCAGTATGCCTTAAAGCACTAAATTTAAGTAAGTAGCACACGAATCAGACATTAGGTGCAGTAGTCTGATGCCAATGGCGATGTCCGAGAAGATTAGCATGGCGTAATGTCTACTCTTTGTTTACACACAAGGATGTTAGACCTATGCCATAACTCAATCCTCAAAGAATAGCATGGTAGTAAGTCCTAATAAATTGGAGAAAAATATGAATAAAGAATATGCCTTTGAAGGTGTAGTCATAAGGCTGAGTCAAGCTGACTATGACAAATGGCTAACGACCTTCACAAATATACCTAACCTAGATGCAGTACTGATGTCACGTGATGTTTGGCTATCAGAAGAGGCTGATGATAAAGCTAGAAAGAAATGGTATATGTCTACTGTTAATTATCTTGTTAACGTAGATGCTAGATTTAAAGATAAAAATAAAAAAGATGAACAGGGTCGTAGGCTCGGCGAAGATGGCAAACATATATTCAAGAGGATGCCATGAACGAAGTAAAATTAACCAAGACATTAGACCAACAACTAAACGATAAACAAATATTTCTCAGGCACTATGACATAGGGCAACAAAAAACTACGTGTCCTGAGTGTTCACATGAACGCAAGAACAAACGTGACTTGTGCCTATCAATAAATATAAATGAACAGGGCGCACGATGGCGATGCCATCATTGCTTGTGGGAAGGCAACGCATGGCGAGAGTCATTAAAGAAACCACCACAGATACGAAAGGTTGCGCCTAAGAAACCATCCATAATACCCAACACAAAAAGTGTACGAGGTACATGGGCGGAACAATTCTTAAACGAGCGAGGAATAGACACAGACTTTGCAGACAAACATGGAGTGGGTGTAGTCTCACACTTTGTTAATAACAAACGACAAGACTGTATTGCCTTTGTGTACAAGAACGAGGAGGGTGTGCCTGTAAATATCAAGTTCCGCACGCCTGACAAACACTACGCTCAACTGCCTGACTGCGAGCGCATCCCTTACTTAATAAATAGTTTAAACACAGAAGAAGATACGATCCTCATCTGCGAAGGCGAAATGGATGCACTCACTTGGAAGTTAATTACAGAGAACGTACTGTCTATACCTGATGGTGCAAGTGATAGAAAGATGGATTGGTTAAGCGAGTTTGATTTCAACAAGTACAAAAGAATTTATCTAGCACTTGATAACGATGATGCCGGTATTCAATGTCGTGAAGAGTTGGCAAGAAGGATAGGTAGGGAAAGATGTTTCATAATTACATATCCTGATAACTGTAAAGATGGCAATGAGATATTATGTAAACACGACAGATCATCGCTGCAACAATGTTTAAACACAGCTGAGCCTTATCCAATCAAGTCTTTGTATACTGCAAATGGATTCATGGAAGAAGGTTTGCAGTTATTTAGGGGGGGGTTGCGTAAAGGATTATCCACAGGTATTGAAACGCTTGACGATATATTCCTAGTGCGTCCATCAGAAGTGACCATATGTAGCGGTGTGCCTAACTGCGGTAAGTCTGAGTTCATAGATGCAATCGCAGTAAACATGGCACGCATGCATGATTACAAGTGGGCGATATGTAGTTTTGAAAACCCTGTAAGTGAACATCTAAATAAGCTTGCAGAAAAAAAAGTAGGTAAACCCACAAGGGATGGTGCTACTCCTAAGATGGATGAGGAAGAGTTGCTAGATGCTTACGATTGGTTGGCACAACACTTCTTCTTCATAAGATCAGAGGATGAATCACCCACGATAGATTGGTGCTTAGAGGCAAGCATTAGCGCAGTACTGAGGTATGGTGTCAACGCAGTAATCTTTGACCCATATAATGAGTTCGATCATCAACGTCCACAGGGCATGACCGAAACAGAGTACGTGAGTCAGATGATGTCTAAGATTAAGAGGTTTGCTCTAACGTATGGTGTACATGTGTTCTTTGTAGCGCATCCGGCTAAGATGCGTAGGTCTGCTGATGGTGAGTTTCCTTTAGTAGAACCCTATGACATTGCCGGTAGTGCAAACTTTGCAAACAAGGCTGATGTAATATTGATAGTTGAAAGAGACTTTACACAGGGCAGTAGGGATGTGCGCATCCATACGAAGAAGATGAGGTTTAAACAGTCAGGTAGTCTAGGTCAGGTGGACTTGGAGTATGACCCTGTTAGTGGGCGATACTCCAAAGCCTTCGGCTATCCAACTATTTAGATTTCTTTCTAATAACTTTAGTCTTAGATTTTTTAGCCGGTGCTTTACCGCCCTTCCAAGCCTCGTTTACATCAGGTGTACTAGGGTCATCGGCTACAAACTTACCGGCTTTATTTCTTACCCTCGTAGGTGTAGCAGTTGCTGAAACGCTACCGCTTTCTGCGGTAACACTACCACTATAGATAGCTTTACCCTCTGACTCTGCGGTATCTTCTACGGATACTTCTACTTCTTCTGCTTTAGGTTCAGGTCTTTCTACAATCCAATACCTTAACCACGATTTTATTTTACTTAACATATCTTTGTTTTCCTCCATTCGTCTATTGTTAATGTTAGGTTAGTTTTCTCTACGATACGATCTAATTCAGCATCCTCTTGTTCTCTCCACATACGAATGAGTTTGTATACATACTGCCTTGACACACCTACAAGCTTGGCAATTTGATTGCCATTGATGCCCTCTTCATGCAGTTCACGTATCCTTGCGGTACGCTTTGCACTCTCAGGGGGGTTAGGTGGTTGACACAATGCATCATACTCATCCTGTGTAAGATTAAGATTGAGTTGATATCTTATTGTTGAGATCGGTTGCAAGATTATATTGGATATCTGTGTTAGAGAATCACCTCTCTTGCGTAAATCTATGGCTTGCTCTAGCCAATAGGGGGATTTATTTCTTCTTGGCATCATTCTCCTCTGCTTGTCGCATAGCATTGTCAATGATGTCATCTAACTCAGCATTGGTAGCCGGTTTAGTTCCATTCATTTCGTGTAGCTTTTCTTTTGCTCGCTTTAGTTCTTCTGCTTGCTTGACGACATTACGTGGGTCGCCTTCAAGTATGTCTTTGCCTGTTACATATCTGTCATGTGCATGTGCAAACCATCTAGGTGCAAACGTATCAAGATTATGCTTTGCTATAAGACCAACTAAATCCTCAAACCACAGGACGTATTTGCGTACTGTGTTTAAACCTTCCTTCTCTATGTCAAATATCCAATGGCTTTCAGCTAAAGACCTTAAGTCCTCATCGCTTTGCAACTGCCTATACCTACCTGTCTGTACCATGTGATACACATTAGATGTGTCGCTAAACTTCTTGAACTCTTCACTCCTAAGTATAGGGTCATTAGCGCGTTCTCTACCCACAATGATTACCTTCTTGGGTAGCACAACGATTTCTTTTTCTTTCCTGTTGTCATAAGCACAGATGATATCTGTCTTACGTACCATGCCTTGCAAGAGTATGTACTCATTATCTATAGCCATACGTAACGCAAACTTCTCAGCTACTTTTCTATCGGTAGTCCATGAACACCCTTGTTCATTAAAGCTATGACACCCTCTGAATACTGCAAATTCATCAGGCAAACTAAGAAAGAAAGCCTTGTCGTCAGGCTCAAGTGTGCCTAAACGATGCTCGCTTTGTAACATGTCATAGTTAAAACCCCAATCGTCATACTCAAACATGTCATTGATTAAAGGCATGAAGTCAGATGGATTCTCAACTGAGTTCCAATACTGATGGAACATAGTCCAAAAGTTTATAGGCTCTACCTCTCTGTACAAAGCATGTAGTGCCTCAATTCTATAAGGCTTATCTACATACAACATTAACTCTGATATGTCCGCTAACTGTTCTTTTATTTTTTCTTTATTCATTACTGCTGATGCCTCCAACATCTTTCTCCAATAAAATGATTGCCTTCTTTGTCTACCTTTCCAACCTCGCCAAAGTATTCTTTTTCAATTAGACGTGGTGGAAATATTCTTCTAAACAAATCTGCTTGTGTGTCACAACCATATTCTTCAATCTTTAACATTTGTTTTCCTTGTTATTTATAGCATCATAAACTTGTTTAGCTATCACAATCCCCCACAAACAGTCAGTCTGTAAGGATTTGTGAAGCCATTCATTTGCATTGTTTAAACGCTTCTCCCGCATCTGGTTCTGTTCGGGAGTTGTAAAGTCTATGTTAACTTTATGTGGCTTAATGTGCCACGTGGTTTTCTTTACAGACTGCATGACAATCTATCGTTAGTATCCAAAGCTTTCTGTAAGAAAGATATAAGTAAGTCTGCCTCACCTTGTAGGTACTTCATGGCATCGTCATACGCCCAATCGCTAGGCATGTTGTCTTGGAATCCCTGACTCACATGCAAAGGTGCATCCTCAACCATGCCTAAAAACTTACGTATACCATCGGTGTCTAAGTAACCTTCGTCATCACACATAGGCAAGATGTCATCCCACCACGACAGGTTCATCGCCCACAGTACGCTACCTGAGTTGTACGAATCACGAAAGTACACGTCACCTTGTTTATACAGGTCATCATATATGTTCGACATGTGTTGTCTTTGTGCCTCGCTTAGTTCTACTTCGCTACCTACTTTCTCAAAGCTATCAAGTGTTTCCTTGTGATCTTCATACTTCTTATCGTATGCCTTCTCTAAAAATACATCTGCTCCCATTACTTTTTCTCCTTTTGTTTTTTTAATTCATTAAGTTTAAGTTTCAGTTGCCACCTCTTAGGTTTGCGTTGCAACCCCTCATCAGGATTCTTTTCCCACTCCTTGTAGGCTTTAGTCAAGTCCATTGTTTCTCTCCAATAGTTGTACACCCATCTTACGTAACATATCCATCACCATGTTATGTAATGTCATGTTAGGTTCGTGACGAAACACAAGTGTCTCATCGTTTAAACTGTCTCTTGCAGTCAACAGGATATCCCCATCGTTCTTGAATTCAACAGTCATAGTGAGTTCACCCTCCGGTATATTTTCATGCATACGCTTACTCCAATTCGTAATTAATTAACACACTACATCTGCCTACAATCATGTCACCAAACGCAGTACGTCCTGTCTTTCTTAGCCACTTATACCATTTAGTAGTAGCCATCTTATTGATTTCGTTTGAGTTATCAAACTTACCTTCTTCGTCTATGATCGCATGACATTCCTTGCCATCATGTATGACGTGCAGTACCTCAATCATTCCACTCTTAGTCCACGACTGCATCGTTTTTAAGTCAGGCTTTTCGTCATACTCTACTATTTCAAAGAACACACCCTCATCATTAGGCACATCATTTATGTGCATCACATTATATGTATCACTCATTGTCACCCCCTAGTGCAATATTTCTTCGTTGATAATACGCTCGGCTTGAGCATTGAAACCTTCATCGACTTCTTCATCAGTCATCTTGACCATCTGCTCTGTATCAACCCTGTGCTGATTCCATTCCTCGTACCAATCAAGCCTCTCACTTACATCGGCAAGCATGTCTCTCACAAAATCTTTTTCTGTGCGCAACATCATGTTGCAAAGGAACGCAGTAAGCATGTCATACCACATGTTCACAGGTGATGTGCTTTCACGTTCAAATAACTCTTCGTGACCTACCATATTTACAAAGGTATTCGTATACCCCCATATCCTTTCGTATATTTCAATACACTCCTGTAAGTCATCACCTTCACCACGTACAGTCTCGGCAATCTTATCTAAGAATTCTTTATCTTTTTTATTCATGTTAATATCTCCTTGATATTATTTTAGTTATAGTTACCAACATGTCAACGTAATTTAACATTACGTTTACACATCCTCCAAGAACCTATCGCCATAAGCCTCTGTTGCATTGATCGCTTGGTCTACTGCGTTTATAGGATTACCAATAGCTATGTATCCATTGTGTGAATACCAATCAGGCAGACAGGCAAGCAAGTCTTTTGCGTTGTACAGATTCTGTATCGCTTGCTCATATATTTTCTTATGATCTTCACGTTCACCTAAGTCTGTTTCAAATTCCTCACTCATGCAAACCTCCTGTATTTTCTGCGGTTACTTGGTTTAGTTCTGTTTAAACATTCTACAACCACAGCATTCCACAAGCCTAGTGTACATACACCAACACCAACACCTGATGCAAAGAGGATATACACATCAACCCCCCCTACATCATAAGCAATATGTAAACCATACGTATAACCTAGACCACCAAATGCAACTAATCCCATAGCAGTTGCCACTATTATTATGATGTTAAGCATCATCACTCTCCTTATTATCAACAGGTTCACCTGTTATTTTATCCACAGGGTATGCATGTACTCGCATACCTTCTGCCTCACGCGTCACCTCAACTCTAAGAGTTTGTCCTTCTTTAAGTTTAGGTTCTTCTTCTGCGATGGCTAACTTGATAGCCATCTGTATTCTTTCTTCTACTGAATACTCCATAATTTTTCTCCTTATATGTAGTAGGTATATTCATATACATTCATATACCTTACTACTTATCTTCTAACTTAGTGCCATCCCAATCTAAACCTTGCGTTTGATTCTCGTATATCTTGATTGTCCTAGCCATCTGTCTGTCCATGTCACTCTCACGCATTTCATTTACAGATGGGAAGTACACACACCCATGCCTCATGTGAAGTGGTAACTCAGCCGGTCTACCATATCCTGATGACCATTCATCCTCTGCATTAAGTTGACGTTCAGTCAAGGCAAAGATTATCTTGCGTAACATGGATGGATGTACCATCGCATAAGCGCATCTGTCTATGTCCAATGGCTGACCGGCAGTCTTTAAAGGCATTTCAATCAAGCCACTACTTCTACCGGCTTTTGTATACTCAATCAATGTAATTGCACAAGACAATCCACTATCCTCAAGCTTGTCCACAAGTGACAGGATGCTTGCACCTCTACGCATCAAAGTCTTTTCATTGATGTGCGCTGATGCACTTATGTTGACCTTGATCTCAACCACTCTACCCATAGAGCGTTCATCACCAAGCGGACTCATCATATGTGATGGGCAACCTGACACATACAGAGGTATGTTAGGCATGTATCCGGCTACGTTGTACTCATGTGATGGCAGTCTCTCGAATGACGTAGATGCATGAGCCATGTCCAATTCATCAGACATGTGTTGTCTACCATCTTTCCATCCATACTCTGCGAGTTCCATAGCACCATTAACGTCTACGTTACCACTCCATTTGTCGGGGGCATCATCAGATGCACATCTACCCTTCCATTTAGGTATGTTAGGGTCTTTTAAAAACCCTAACATTT
>TARA_R100001460_G_scaffold8734_6_pt1 | contig 13018 bp, 31 predicted proteins | sample TARA_R100001460 | Tara Oceans TARA_R100001460 (sample SAMEA2622190) | marine metagenome | biome: marine biome (ENVO:00000447); feature: surface water layer (ENVO:00002042); material: "saline water (ENVO:00002010), including plankton (ENVO:xxxxxxxx)" | depth 5 m | reverse complement strand
CCCTACTACATAGGGACAAAGATACAAGTTTCTGATTTCATATCAGAATTTAAACTAGACTATTTTCAAGGCAACATCATTAAGTATGTCGTAAGACATAAACAAAAGAATGGCATTGAAGATTTAGAAAAAGCTAAATGGTATTTGGAGAAATTAATAGAATGTACGAAGAAATAAAAGAAGAGATTATCAAACACGAAGGCAAAATAAATAAAATTTATAAAGATCACTTAGGCAATGCCACATTTGGTGTTGGACATTTAGTGTTACCTACAGACGACTTACAGGAAGGAGTAGAATATGATGATGCAAAGATTATGGAGTTCTTTGAAAGAGACTTCGATCAAGCTGTTAAAGATGCAAGGTCTTTCACGAAAGAAGAAAATATTGATCCTGTCGCTTTTGGCTGTGTTATTAATATGGCTTTTCAACTAGGACTGCCAAGATTACTTAAATTTAAAAACTTTCAATACCACTTAAACAAGTGCGAATATGAATCTGCTAGTTCAGAAATGCTCGACAGTAGATGGGCAAAACAAACACCCAACAGGGCAAATGAACTAGCAGAAACTATGAGGAATATATAATGTTTCAAATGCTATTAAAACCTTTGCTAGGTGTAGCTGGTGATGTCGTTAAAGGTGTCGTAGAAACCAAAAAAGCAAAGGCTGAACAAAAAGTTACAAAGATAAAAGCAGAAACTGAACTATTAAATAAAAAAATAAAAGGCGAGATAGCTTACGATTTAGAAGCTATTAAAGGTTCAAAAGACTCGTGGAAAGACGAGGCTTGGACAATATTGTTTATTATTATTATAGCCATGTGCTTCATACCCCCTCTACAACCTTACACAGAAAGAGGCTTTGATGCCCTCTCACGAACTCCACAGTGGTTTCAATTCGCCATGTATGGTGCAATAGCTAGTTCATTTGGACTTAGAGGAATGGGTAAAGTTTTAGGTAGTAAAAAATGAGTACACTAAAAGAAGTAGAAGCACTGTTACGCAAAGTTAAAAAAGAAAACAGAGATCTTAAAAAAGAAATTGAAGAAAAAGATTTACACATCAAGTTTCTTAATGAAAGACTCGACAACTGGGCAGAGAAAAACGCAGTGCTAAGAGAAGAAAAACTAAAGATTACTGTTGATGATGTCATAGCATTACAAAAAGCAAAAGCTGAGTATGCTTCTTCACAGAATCAATCACTTACAGAACAATTAGAAAAACAAGAAAAGGTAGAATTAGATGGCAACTTATCAGGGTAAAAAAGTACCACTTAATAAACCTATGCGTGGAGACGTAAAAAAATTTAAGGTGTTTGTGAAAGACGGAGACAAAGTTAAAAAGATAAACTTTGGCGACAAATCCATGAGCATCAAGAAAAACTCACCTGCACGAAAGAAATCTTATTGTGCGAGATCAGGTGGGATTAAAGGTAAAAACAATAAACTATCTGCAAACTATTGGTCTCGTAGAATGTGGAACTGTTAGGAGAATAATATGGCATACGGATATGGTAAGAAGATGAAGGTTGTAAAACCTAAGAAGAAAAAGAAAAAGACTAAATCAAAAAAGTCTAAGGGGTACTAATGCCTTCAACAAAATATAGTTCTAAACAAAAGAAGTTAGCTAGAGTCGCACCACCTAGAGATAAAATTACAGGTGCAGACTTTAAAAAATTAAAGAAAAAAAAGAAGAAGAAATAATGGCAACTAAATCAATCAAAGCACCTAAAGGATTTCATTTTATGAAGTCAGGCAATACTTATAAACTGATGAAGCATGAAGGTAAATTCAAACCTCATAAGGGAGCATCATTGTCAGCTAAATTTACAATACAAAAAAAACATAGGAGTTAAAATCATGTCACTTTACAGAAACATTAATAAAAGAAAAAAAGCTGGAACAAGCAGATCAAAAAAGAATAGCACAATCAGTGATGAGGCTTATGCTAATATGAAAGCTGGTTTCCCTAAGAAGAAGAAAAAGAAGAAAAAAAAGAAATAATGCCTACTCCTCCTATGGTCAATGTCATTTGGATAGACACGAATGAATGCAGTCTGTCCACATGGCAGACCAAAGAAGAATTACTTGATAGTAAATTATGCGTCATAGACTCACTAGGTTATCTTATGGAAGAGACTAATGATTATGTAATTATCTCAGGTGATAAAGATCACGAAAATTCAGACGATCAATATGGTAGATCACAGATCATACCCAAAGGTGTTGTAAAAGAGATCCAGTATTTGACTCTAAAATAGTGGTAGATTTATGGTAGGATTTTATGTCCTAGCATGGTTTCACCTACCACTATTTATCCCTAAAAATCACGATTTGTTTTCGCTTGTTATGGTCTTTAAAGTAGTGACAGGTCAAAGTCAATCCCTTATTCCCTACGTTTTTTTATTAAGTGGTAGAAAAATGGTAGGATTCTAAAATTAATTGGCGAGAGTGAAGGGACTCGAACCCTCGACCTTCTGCGTGACAGGCAGACGTTCTAACCAACTGAACTACACCCCCAACCAAATTTCCAAATATACTAACCTTATAATTGAGGCAACCCATTTATTTTACCTCTGATCCTGTCCTCATTATCAGATCTAGAGTACACCATTACAGATCTATGATCCTTCCAACCCCCTATTTCCATTAAATCTTGAGGTGTTGCGTCTGCAAAAACTGTAAGATTTGTAGCCCATGTATGCCTACAAGCATGACGTTTTTTTAAACTACTTACCCCAGCTTGTTCTAGCATATAGTTCCACCTATGAGCCAAACCAAACTCCTTATTCTTTTTTCTTTGGTCTAGGTATCTCCATTCAAACAAGAAACTCTCCCTGTTATTTATTCTTAGCAGCCATTTTTCCAAACTAGCATGAATAGGAACGTCTCTAGGTCTATCGTTTTGTTTTCCCTGTATTAATCTTATGGTCTTATTCTCAAGATCAATGTGTTTCCATTCTACGTTCAGGGCTTCTTGTAGTCTTGCACCAGTAAATATTAAAAATACAAATAATAATTTTATGTGTGCATCTGCATCAGTATCTAAACATCTTTTAATTTCCTCAACAGTAAAATTATATTTAGGTCTTTGATCCGAACTAAGTATCGGAAATTTTTTCATTTTTATATACGGACACCATTTTAAATGTGTATTGGCATAGTGTAATACTCTACCTACTGGTGTTATATAATGAGTATTAAGAGTATGGAACTTTGCAGACATATCTAATTTTAGAGGATTATGTTCTCCGTCTTTCATTAAAGGTACATCTTCAAACTTTATATTCTTCCATTCATTTAAAGCAGGATATCTCTCATAGGCATATCTATTAATAAGATTTAATGTAAAATCTTTTAACTTTATATGTCCTAATAATAACTGATTTTTTTCATAAGATTTACTCCTCTCATAACTTGGTTTTTCTACAGGATCATTTAATAATTCTTCTGTAGCTTCACCAAAGTTATGATTGGAAATATTCTGCGCTTGATTATTTAGTTCATTAATTTTTTTATTAAGAACTTTTTGTGCGTCTTTGAACTTAACACACCCAGTGCTTACACCACTTCCGTCAAAGATAGTGACTTCATCACCGAACCTGTGTGTTCCTCTTATGTAGTAGTATTGACTTCTTCCGTCTTTTCGCTTTTCAACTTTGAGCATAAACTAATAACCTCCTTCATATCACTAGACCAACAGAACCAACTGTCGCCCATGTAATTATTCAAAATCGGATTATTAGGTTCTTTCTTCTTTACCTTATAAATCTCTCTTTGAATAGTTCTTTCGTGCTTTCCAAAAATTTTAGCTAAGTCTTTGTAATACATTGGCTTATCTTCCATTATATTAATTCTCCTTGTCTATTGTCTTGTGGTTTCCATACATAATCATATAGCTTGTATTTTTTCCCACTGTATCTTGAGACACATTCAGTCATGTAGTCTCTCTTTGCTAGTTGTTCAGGTGATAAAATCATCTGATCTGATTTATAAAGAACTCTGATAGGTTCTTTCTTTCTTATTTGTGTTTCCACAACATAATCTCTAAGAGATATTCTTCCATTCCAAGTTTTTTTAACCTCAATATTCTTCATGTTAAAATACTCCCTAGTTTCATTTCAGTTCTTTTCAATGCGTTCTGATCAAGGATCATTTGTATCTTTGTTTCTATTCTTTCTAACTCAACAAACGCATCATCTAATTTTTGCCTGTCCTGATCTATTGCAACATTACAAGCCAAAACGTCAGAGTGTTGTCTTGCTTTTGTTTTTGCAGTTTCTACAGTCACCTTCTCATTAGAGCCATGTAAAATATTTAGATAGGTAGTATCGTAAATGTGATCCTTTGTTCTTACAGACCTATCGTAATGTCTTTTAGCATCACGATAATTTTTTACTGCTTCTGCTTTTGCATTAGCAATAACTTCAGGACTATATCCTTCCATCTCTTTTTACCTTATCAATTATTCTAACAAGCAAATTAACTAAAACCCTAGCATTAAATTCCTTGTCAGAAGTTTTATTGTGACAGTCTCTACAAAGTGGAGCGAGATTAAATTCATTATCTTTGTAATGATGTTTGTCACCCCCTGCGCCTCTTCCTTTTATATGATGTATGTCGGTGGCAAAATTACCACACATAATACAATCAACATCATCAGGAGTTTTATACCCCCAATAACCCATAAAAAATTTAGTATGATTTTTCAAAAAATTACTCCCATCTTCTTCTTCCATAACCCAACTCTTAAATGCCATACTCATTTTTTGCTTAACTGATCCCCTATGGCATAAATCATCAAAGCTATTAGTAATAAAACTAATAGCTGTAATGATTCTATGATTAACATAGCCATTAAAAAGGTATGTCCTTAGAGTCTAAGTCATTGGTTGCTGGTTCTTCAGAAGGCATTACTGTTTCAGCAGGTTTTTTATATGCCTCTTGTATTCTTACAGACAAGCTACCCTTATCACCTTTCCACAGAGCAATACTGTAAGCTTGTCCTTTTTTTAAAACTATATCTTCCTGTAATACATCATCAGGATAACAAATAGTTTTGTTTTGATAGTCAGGTTTAGAGTCACCTTCCTCTTTGTACTCGTTCTTAAACAGAGTAGCTTTTATCATTACTTCGCTCATATAGAATGCTCCTTCTTTTCTTGTTTTGGTTTAGTGGCTACAGGATTTTCGTTTTCTGAGTCCTCTGCTTCGCCAACTTCAAGTAAAAATAACTTCATTATTAAATACTTGTATGCGTATGTTGTGGCTTTACCCACTCCCTTATCAGAATTATCGACACCATATCCGTAGTAATCACCAACAGTCATTTTTTCGTTGGTATCTACATCTATGACATCACAATTCATTTTTACTGTAGTTAAATTACCCTCTTTTGTGTGATCCATAACTTTAGGAATAAGAAGTAATTTATGTTTTGCTAATTGTTCACGAACAACATCATTAACATCGTTCCAATTAGTGACTTTATATTGAATACCTTTTGGCTTTGTCTGTGATACAGATTTAACCTCATGGGTGATATCAAATATCTTTCTATATATTGTCATTTTTTTTCGCCTTTCTTGTTAGTTTACTAACCTCTTTGTCGAGATCAAATGCCTCTCGTAAAACTTTAAAATATTTAAAACCTTTATTCAGATCAGACTTTGTAAAATTTCTAATTTCAAAATCATCAGTTTCTTTTCCGAACCTTGCAAGAATAGCTTTGTTAATTTCTATTCCGTCTTGTTCTTCAATCATAAATTTGTATGCGCCTAGTTGAACTAAGTGATCATCATAAACTTGCTTACTTGTTTTAAAATCAACAAGAGTATCTCCATTGACTAACAGATCCGCAGTTCCACCATATTTATATTTACGACAACAAAAACTTTTTTCTGTAAATGTGACTTCATACTCTTGCTCAGTCCACCAATCTTTAAATTTATTAAAACATTCTTGAACTACTGGATCGTCAGGTAGTTCGTAATACTCATTAGTAATATGTTTCTCTGCAAGTTCGTGAAAGTCAGTACCAATATCTCCAGCTTTGTTTAATTCAGAATGATATGATTTACCTTCAAGACCTAATTTATTACTCCATATTAATAAACCAGTAGCATTTTTATATCTGCCAAGAATTGTAGTGACACTAGGAACTTTTTTTCCGTCCACTTTATAGTCTATATGTGACAATCGCTTTCCTTTCTAGAATGATGAGCAGTCTGTAGCATTTGTGATATGATGCCATATCACTCTCTTAGATAGTTTTGACTTAAGCGGAGTTTTGAGATTTTCCCTACAGCTTTCTTTAAGCTTTTGCTCTTTTAAAGAAAGTTCTTTCCGTTTTTCAGGACTAAGGAGGACTTTAGTATCTAGAACTTTACTACTCATCATAAATCAGACAATACTGATTTATTTGTATAAATCAACTAATATTCGTAAATATACGAATATTTCTATATTTATATGGAATTCTTTATTTTATATATGTTTGCGTGTTTAATATAATTAATACTTATGATTGGATAACAGATATCAAAGGCAACTTTTTTTATTTTTGCTTCATGTACATTATAAACTTCACTATATTTTTTATTTTCTTTGATAATTGTTCCTAAAAAATTGTGTTGTTCTGATTTTATATAACAATAACTGTTTATTATATCTGTGTTTTTACATGATTTTTTTGGATTATAAAAAAATATAGTCTCTTGTAATTGTTGATATAGTGCAAAACAGTCTGTAGATACAAGTTCATTTTCTGCTATACATATATCAGTTTCGTGTTCTGCTCTCATACGAACATGACCTAGATCTGATACATATCCCACTATTGGATATTTAATAACAGACTCATCTAAAATTTTCACAACAGGAACTTCTAAGCCCTGAGCATATTTTTCTGCATGATACATAGATAATTTTTTTGTTCCAGTAAGATGAGCAGATACAGTTGATTTATCTACACCTGATAATCTTGATAATTGTACACCCATTCCTTTAATCAAACCTTTTTCTTGGGCTACTTTTTTTAATCTATCATTCATAATTATCACTTAAACTATTGCGTTTTTGTGTCAATACATTTATTAATTTGCATTAATGCGAATATATGCGTATGTTCTGAGTCATGGAAAATTGTCGAAATTTTCTTTATGAAAGCGATACTGTCGAACATAGAGAACTAAGATTTTTATTCTGTGTCTTAGATTTTTGGAAGATCAACGTAAATATATGCAAAGAAAATAACATTGAATTTCCCAACATGGAGATTATCATTTGGGAAAGCACATTGAAGGAGTTTAATTACTTTGACGACAAATCACAATGTTTGCCCAACCTGTCAGAGATCATTGATCTCCACAGATTACATTCCTACAAAAAAAGAAATAAAAATTATGAAGTTCATCATGGACTACAAGAAAACAGAGAAAAGGTCTCCTTCTTACAGGGAGATAGCAGTTCATGTTAATCTTAAAGGAATTAACTCAATCAATACATACCTGTATCGCCTTAAAAGAAAAGGATATGTCGATTTTATTCCAGCACAAAAAAGATCAGTGCAAGTTATTAAGGAGATAAACAATGATTGATAAACTTCCAGCTATGTATTTGTTTACTAACGACTACATTACAGGAACAAGAACCCTATCTTTAGCAGAGAGGGGTATTTACATAGACCTACTATGTTTTTCACAAAATAATCATGGCAAGGGATTACCTAACGACATCAGAGAGTTGGCTAAAATGGTTTTGCCTTTTGAATTAAGTCCTGAGAAGAACGAAGAGAATATGACTTCTCTTGTAAAGGTATTAAACACAAAATTTTATTTAGAAAACAACAGATACTTTAATCGTAGGCAACATCTTGAATACGTTAAAGGATTAGAACTATCTAATACTCGTAGCGAAGCAAGAAAAAAGAAAAAAGTTGTTAGCGATTTGTCAGAACAAAAAGCAATCAACGTAGATAAAGATAAAAATAAAGATAAAAGTAATAATAATATACTAGCACTAGAGCAGATGTGGAAGTCATTATCTGTTAAAATGAGGCAAAGATCGTCAAAGCCCAAATCTTTTTCCAAGTTTAAGGCTCTTACAGAGGAAAAACAGAAGCTAGTAATACAAACATACCCTGAATATTGTTCTCAAAATGGCGAATATTCTGTCGCTTTAGAAAGATTTATTGATAACGAAAAATACAATGAGGTACAAACTCCTGAGTCAACAAAGGAACAAGAGAAAAAAAGTGAACTTCATTTACTGAAAACAAGATACGAAATGTCAGTAAAGTTGGGCAGACCTATATTTAGCATGAGTCAACAAGACTTCGATAAAGCAGAGAAATTATTTGGTAAAGAAAAAAAAACTTAGAATATTGTCATTAGGTGCTGGAGTGCAGTCAAGTGCATTAGCTCTTATGATTGAAAAGGGCGAAGTGCCTATGGTTGATTGTGCTATATTTGCTGATGTAGGTGCAGAGCCTCAACTAGTTTACGATCATTTAGAATATTTAAAAACACAATTATCTTACCCAGTTTACAAAGTTCAATGGAGAAACTTAAAAGAAGATATTATATCTGCTTCAAAGGGTGAATTTACAGCATTTACAGCACCTTTTTTTTCAAAAAATATAGAAACAGATAAAAAAAGTATGTTGCGTAGGCAGTGTACTGCTAGTTATAAAATTAAACCTGTACAACAAAAAATTAGAGAATTACTTGGTTATAGTAAAGGTGAGAGAGTACAGAAAGGCACTAAAGTAGAAATGTTAATGGGTATTTCTTATGATGAAATGATAAGAATGAAAGTTAATACGATTAAATATATTGAAAACATCTATCCACTTGTTGAAAAAGCCATACGAAGAAATCATTGTATTGATTGGATAGAAAAAAATAATTACAAAACACCACCACGATCAGCTTGTACTTTTTGCCCATATCATTCAAACACAGAATGGAAAAGAATTAAAGAAAACAAAGAGGAATGGAACGAGGTAGTTCTTATCGATAAAATGATAAGAGAACAAGAAAAGTTTAAAAATTCAAAATCTGGATCTGTAAAAGATTTACTATATCTACATAGAGATTGTAAACCAATAGAAGAAGTAGATTTAAGAAGTGCAGAAGAAAAAGGACAAGGAAATTTGTTTGAAGATTTTGGTCAATTAGATAATTGCGAAGGTATGTGTGGGGTTTAATGCCAAAAAAAAAGAAAAAACACAAGAAGTCTAAACCTAGTCCTAAACCTACTCAGGTTAAAGATTTAGGCGCTCAAGAAATAATCAGGATAGAAGATAGGCTATACAGATTACCTGATTACAAAGAATTAAAAATGGGACTAAAACATATCTACGGAGTCTATAATTCTAACTTACAAAAGTATTATGCTAAAAATTTACTGTGTCCACAGGATCACAAAATAAATACCCTTCGTTTTTTGGCTGGTGAAAAGCTGGAAGCATTGGCAGTTTATAGTGCTAAACAAAAATCAATAACTTTTAATTGGGACAAGTTAGATAATATAGTCATTGGGGGTATAGAACTCTTTGTTGGAAATGGCTACGACGCAGAGCAAGAGTTTAACGAAGCGATGAAATGTACAAAAAATCATCAATCAATGGTGTGGGATTTGATAGTCAATGACATACCTGTTGGCAGAGGAAAACGATTTTTAAACCTTCAAGAGGCTCTTGACTTGCTTCGTGATCATTTTAAGATGTCCTAGTGCCACTTTCTTTCGCTTTCAGTGGCACATTTGTTCAATCAATGTTCACTTTAGATACTTACTTCTAAATGTTATAAAAAAATCATGCTCAATAAGTCCGTAAAAAATTCATGGAAAAATCATATTTACGGCTCTATTGCGCAGTCATTACAAGAGCAATCTTAGATAATAGTTTTAGAACATCACCAAATTATAATAATTCCGACATAGTTATTTGCGAACAAGCTAGAAAATGGTTTTTTAGTAAAGATTTTGAATACATTTGCTCATTGATTGACATAGAACCTAGTGTGGTAAGGAAGATTAATGATGAATTCAAAAAAACCAAAAAAAAATTTGCACAAAACGAAGCATTCAAAGTCATCTTTGAAGTTATCAGAAGAAATATTGAATAAAAAATTAATTTGCAGACTGTATCTGCATAAAGATCAGGACAATAATAATAATGTTGTGGTGATGTTTAGTAATTTTGAGAGTGAAGCTGAGTCAAAGCTTTTTATAGAAAATTTTAAACACGACTACGATGAATATGAAGAGATTGATGAGGGTAATTTAGGGCAAAGCTGGACGATCCATTAGGCAACCCAAGAATATCGGATTGCCTGAAATATAAGGAGAGTCTAACTATTCAAAAAAGTATTTTGCTTTTTTTCTGTTCCTGTAATTATGAACAGTAATAATACTCTTGATGTTTTCTTCTACAGTATAAGCATTTTTCCACTGATGAGGAAACTTTTTATAGTTTTCTAAAAAAGAATAGACATCAAAAGACTTTTCTCTTTGCAATTTTAATAATGCTCGTAGAAAATAAATCCTGTTCCATATTTTAGTTTCTATTTTTGAGTCTTTTAACATTAATATTTGACCTTTAACTTTGTCATATACACTGTCAGAGATAATTAAATTACCATTTTTAAAATCAAAATAGCTACTTCTAATTTTATCTTCGCCTAAAGATAAATAAGTACAAGCTTCAAGTACAGTAGAGTGAGAGACACCTAAAGATACTAAATCTAAATACTTTTTATAATGGTCTTGATTTTTACTGTGTACGACAAAAGCACCAGCTATATCAATATTGTTCCAATTATTTTGAACAGAATTAATATCCCTGATTAAATCAATTAGTATGCTTTTTTCTATTGGGAAAACAGAATAACGAACTGGAATGTTTAATGTCTTGCAACATTCAAACCTGTTTTGTCCGTCAATAATTTGTTTATATTGATCAACAACAATAGGATTGACTAATCCAAATTTTTTAATGCTGTCTATCATTCTGCTTACTTTGGGAGATCTAATTTCTCTATTTCCTTCAACGAAAACAAATTCGTTGTAATTTAAAGAGGTGTAGATCTGATCTTGTAAATATTGAGTCATAATCGACTCCTTTCTAGTATCTTAAATGATACTCAACCGCTCACGAAAGGATAAATGAGCAGTTGACTAGCACTTAACGATCAGGCTCGTTGAAAGTAATAGTGAGTTCAATGTCTCCGTATAATCTGTGTTGCTCTTGGAACTCTTCTAATATGTGTCCCAAATTTTTATACATGATACATTGATCTACCTCGACCTTTGTTTGGTGAGGTAAATTCTTTTTTTTATTATGATCATATTTTTGCTCGTTAATGATCATAGTATATTTATCAATGTGCATGACTTCTCCGATCTTCTTGGTATAAACCAAGAAAAAAACCCTTTTTAAGAGCCATACAGACACTTTTAAGATGTTTGATGAACTCTAAGTCAGGGCTTTTTTATTAGTTTATTAATCTACGTTGAGATAAATTTCATCTCTATCGTCCCAAGCTGGTTCGTCATCAACTGAGGTGGGATAATTGAGATTTGCTGAGCCATTATTATAAATGACTATTTCACAGTCTAGATATTTACTATCAATTTCGTTTAGTTCTTCGATTAGTTCTTTAACTGTCATTGTTCAACCTCAGGTAAATGATCAACTGAATTATTGACCTCAGTTTTAAAACCTAAGACTTCTGCTTTGGGATATTCTTTTAATGCTTCATCAATAGAAACATACATTCCCATATAGGTTTTCATTTGTTGACCAGCTAGAACCGAACTAGCTGGATAAAATGAATGACCATAAACTACGAACCGATCATCGTCAGGCTCGACAGTGTATGAATGATAGTTTACTTTTTGTCCGTTGTAGTATTGCATGATATTTCTCCTTTGTGATGTAGGTAGTTTTGACAGAATTTAACTGCTCGGCACTACCTGAGCCGTACCTGAATATTTAATTAAATAAATATTCAAGAAAGCCCATGATCAGGCTTTCTAAAATATTTAAGGGTGTGTTTTTTCAAGGCGATTTGATAAGTCATCAATCCAAGTGTGATTGGTAGTCCAGTCAGAGAGATCCTCGCAACTGTGTTCATCATATTGTTTGATGTATAAACACCAACCGCCTTTGTCAAAAATGATGTGCGCATAATTGTAAATATTTTCGACAAAATCTATAGTATCTTTGATCTTGTTCGTAAATTTCCAATTATCGTAATCGTGGTAATCATCTTCATTGGGGAATAAATTTTCTCCACCTTGTTGCACTAACCATTTAAGTTTTTGCTTTTTAGCTTCTTGTAAAAGAAGTCTTAAGACGTTTGCTTTACTCATCTTTTACTGATACCAAAGTTGGTCTGTCCCTTGATATTCTCCATATTGCGTTAGTGTGAGTATGACAAAAAGAAAGTAAATGCCACACCGCAATATCATATGGCTTCTCTGCGGTCTTACAAAAATTAAAAGAAACGTCCTGACCTTCGTAATCAGGTTCGGTCTGCGCTTCTTTATGTAAAACAAAAGTTTCGTGATCCTGATCATTCTCAGGGTTGCCATTAAACATTATTTGTTTAACGTCTGACTCGTCAAAGATTACAGATCCGCCAAGAACGTCTTTAATATAATCGTATTCGTCTAAAACCTTTGACCATTCTTCATTGGTAAAAGATTTTCTTTGATACCAGTAATTAGTGTAGCCCATTATTTGTCTCCTTCGTCTTTTACTCTTTTGTAAAGTTTATAAGAGATATAAAAAAATATAATGAGCATGATCAGATCCGCTCCGTCTAGTCCTTGTAGTATCATAATATTTCTCCTTATATGATTGATAACTGTTTCGATCTTTAAGATCTCATCAGGTAAGATTGAATATCTTACGACAGTTATAGGGTGGGCTTTCCTTGTTAATTATCTAAACTTTGGGAAGTCTGCTCATCACAAACCTAACAAGGCACATAAGTTCTGTATGTTTTAA
>TARA_R100001460_G_scaffold33672_1_pt1 | contig 13073 bp, 26 predicted proteins | sample TARA_R100001460 | Tara Oceans TARA_R100001460 (sample SAMEA2622190) | marine metagenome | biome: marine biome (ENVO:00000447); feature: surface water layer (ENVO:00002042); material: "saline water (ENVO:00002010), including plankton (ENVO:xxxxxxxx)" | depth 5 m | reverse complement strand
TATATTAGAAAATGGACATCCTCAAGTAGAAGAATCATACACTTACATGGAAGAGGTAGTGGATACCACAACCGATCACGAGGCTACCATACAAGATTTATTAGATAGGCATCATTTGTACTTCGCACCAAGAACATCACCAGATAGTAGCGAAATATGTATTAAAGGAGATTGGACAATAACTGAACTGGATGCAATGCCAAATGATTTTAGAATTTATACAAATGAAGAATGCAAAGAGTACATCTCAACCAGCGAATCATGGCAAGATGAAGAATGAAAACATTAGTACGAGTTATAACTATTCTATTGCTTACCAGTTTTCTGGGATGCGGACAAGGGTGGAGCGTAGGAGGTGTTGTACTCACTCCACAGGATACTGTTCAAAATACAGTATTTATAGAAATAATGGATGCTGATTCTAATATGCACTACTATCATGGAAAGATTTATACAAGATCAAATTGGTGCTGGTTACATCATCAGTTTGAAGATTTAGCACATGAGTAAACCATTAAATGATGAATTGCAAATACATATATCGGTTAAGTGGGCAGTACAAATATTATTCTTGGTGTTTACTCTTACCGGGGCATGGTACACATTGAATGCAAACATTAATAACAATGAAAAAGATATAAGACATATTAAAGAAAGTTTGATTGAATTTGAAAAAATGTTGGATGAGAGAATGGAACCACTCGAAGCGGAACGAGAGCAAAGGCTTGAGGAAATGAATAAAACTTTGCTTGGTAAAATACTTACAAAAGGTGATTAATGGGAATAGCGGAAATAGTAGAATTATATGGGGAATTAGGAGTCATTGGTTTATGTATGATTTTATTCGGTTTTATGATTACAAATCTTATAAAAGAAAACAAATCTCAAACTGATCATATAGATGAAATCATGCAAGACCTTTCAAAGATGCAAAGTGAATTAAATAACACTATGAATATCTGTGTAAAATTAATTGATTCTGTAAACTCTTTTAAAACTAGCATAAATGATAAGCTGGATCGTAGACATGAGGCATTGCTAAAAGAGGTAGATGATTTAAGTGATAAAATTAGTTATATGTCCGGAAGATTGAATGGTGGAGGAAAGCATTAATGGATACTATAAAAATTGCAACCATTAGCTTTAGTAATTACTTTATTGGACTAACTCAAATACATGAAATATTGCAAATCGTAGTTGCTCTATTGTCAATAATTTTATTAATAATGAATATAAAAAAGGGTAAATGATGTTAATGAAAATGATAGCTGATGAATTACTATCAGATAAAACAAAGGATGAGATCATAGACGAAATCAACAAAGCTGTTGATATACCTATCATCTCGGAGAAAACAGAGAAAGCCATTCTAGAGGCTTTGTGGAAAATAATCAAAGGTGTGTTACTAAAAAGGTTGGGTTTATAATGCCAAAAGGAAAAGGAACATACGGATCAAAAATTGGTAGACCAAAAAAGCGTAAAAAGATGACAAAACCAAAGAGGCGTAAGTAAGTGCCAGTTCCTCCTAAAAGTGTCCAGAATAAGGCTCGTAGAGCGTTAGAAAGGCGTAGGGAACTACCTCCATCAAGAAGAGGTGGTACAAGTGTTGGTGTTGCAAGGGCAAGATCATTAAGTAATGGTCAAAACATACCTATTGCAACGATCAGAAGGATGGTATCATTCTTTGCTAGACATGATACACCAGCCGAAAGAAGGAACAGGAGGAACGATAATAATAGCAGAGCCGCCATCGCTTGGGATTTATGGGGAGGTAATCCCGGTAGAACATGGGCGGAATCTGTAATTAGGAGGCTTGGATAGTGCCAAAATTCGGTAGAAGAAGTAAACAACGATTGAAAGGTGTTGATTCTAAACTGGTTAATGTCTTAAATGAGGTGATTAAGTATTACGATATAACTATCATTGAAGGATTGAGAACTCAAGAACGACAAGATGAACTGGTTGCCAAAGGATTAAGCAAAGCCAAGTATAGTAAGCATACACAAGGCAAAGCAATCGATATATCGCCATATCCGATTGACTGGGATGCTAGAGATGATTTTCATTATCTAGGCGGCTTTGTTTTAGGTATTGCAACACAAATGGGAGTCAATGTACGATGGGGTGGCGATTGGTCATCTCCAAGCCTCGATAAAGATGTGATGAGTGGCAAGGAACAAAGAACAACAAAAGATAATGGATTCGATGATCTTGTCCACTTTGAGTTGATTGATTAATGTTTTTGTATTGTCCAATCAAAGATAAGGAGTGTCCTTTTTGTGGTAAGGATAAAAATGGATTGAGATGTGGTATTGCAAAGAATAATAATTTTATAGATAATATGAATAAGTGTCCACATAAACCGAGAAAGCGATGAAAACAAGATTAGAGAAAGCATTGAACAATGAATATGCTAATGAGTTATCATTTGAGAATATTGATAAATCAATACAACTAGCCAAAGAGATTAAGATATATGATTTGATTGATGCCAATGGTAAAACAATTAATAAGGTTGCGGAAATAATTAACAGGCTCCAGAATGCAGAATTTGAACTTCTGGATATAAACATCAAGGATTTTATGTATGAGTGAATTTCAATATTGCGAGGCAGATGATCTACGATTTATAGTACCAGAAATAGATCAGTACGATAGTAAAAGAATATTAAACTCAAATTGGGTTGCATCTGGTACATCCCATTTATTTTATCTCTATGATTCTGGTACAGTAGATCAACTATTTTTAGATGGACAAGAAATGACAGTTGTAACTGATGAACCAAATTCAAATAACGAGTATAGATATGTAAGTGCAACTGATCTTTTGGAATTATATCAAAGTGGTGGTAGTGCAAATACACTTAATAGTTCTATAGTTGAATCTGGTACGGATTTCGCTACACATATCAGTAATTCAATAAAAAGAGCGAGTGATATGGTAAGGTCAATGGTAGGAGTTCCGATCTACAAGCAAAAAGATTCAGCGATGGGTAATGCTTTTCCAGAGATTATCGTATTGAATACAGCTACCCTTGCTTGTTATTATTTGATTGCACCTTACGATATAAACAAGGCTAATGAATTAAAAGCAAGAGTAACCAATGATGAAGGAACTGGAGATTTAGATAAGGTTCGTTCTGGTCAATATATATTAGAACAAGATGAGACACCTCAAAAACTTGCTGGTATCATTAGAGAGATAAGTTTAGATGCTAGTTCAACTGGAAGGATTTTAGATGTGAGAGGTAGGCCATTCTCATGGGATCGTTTAAAAATTAAGATAACAAGCGGAGGTACACTTACTTATGGATCACAAAGTACAATTACTTATGATGTATTCTCTGGTGATGATAGAGGCTTAAAATTAGTAAAGGATATAGATGGTGAGTTCCTTACCGGGAATTGGGATTCTGTATCGAATGGTATGGAAATACTAGCATCTGAAGGTGTCTACACTACAAACGATGAATTTGAATTGGAATGCAATCCAGAAGTAAGTACAAGAGTTCAACCAGTTAAATATGGATTTGTTGGTAGGTTATAATGCCGATTGATTACACAAATAATATCTACGATAAGGTTATCAGTAACCTACGAAAGACATTAGGAAACGAATTAAAAGTTCCTATATATCTGGATGATCACAAAGGTGCATCTAGTATTGTCATCATCCCGGTAGAAGATACATTGGTTGAGATATTTGCAAATGGTCAGCAAAGAGATGTAAGTATATTACTTGAATATGAATTGAATGTTGGTGGTATGATGAATGCTAAACATTTCAAACAAGTATCCAACATTGCTGAACATATTAAAAGATTATTTGCACCAGATAATAATAGTAGAGATGGCACAGATTATTTCGGTGGTAGAGTAGAATCAATCACCTATGATAAGGATGAAGAAGAGGCGAAGTTTAGAGCCAACATAAATTTAACAGTAACCATATTCGAGGCGGCATGAAGATAAAATTAAAAGATAAAAAGATTAAAGTTCCCATTGGTCTATGTTTTAGAAAGACCGGGTACGATCAGACTTTAATAGATGAAATCAATTCTGGTAAAAGTGTTGATGTAGATAAAATACATCCATCAGCAAAAGAATTGGTGAGTGAAGTAAAAAAACCCAAAGGAGATAAATAATGGCAATAGCTGGTAATGCTTTTGATCCAAAAGAGTTTCAGTTTCTTGTAGCAGAACAAGCGGCTTGGGGAACACTCAATGCAGAAGGTGGTAATCCATACATCGCACTTGATGTAGATTCGATTGGTTCACCTACTTTGGGTGTTACTCAAGTTTTAGATGTTCGCTCTGGTAGTAGAGTTCTACAAGCAACCGATTTCTTTCAAGATGTCAAAGGCTCAATCAAAGAAATAAGTGTATCTGGAACAGTAACAACTGCTGGACTTGATTTATTACTTTCAAACCTAACTGGGACTGCATCAGTTCCCTATGCGATGGCAAGTAATATATCAACCAGTACATTAACATCATCATCATCATCGCTAACAAATCAACAATTATTAAGCATCGTGTATAGTGTACCCTCTAATGGTAAAGATATGGCGTTTAAGGATTGTTTTTGTACTAATCTTACGCTTAATGGTGATGCAAATACAGAAGGTTCAAGAATTAAATTCTCTGCTACTTTTAAAACAGGATCGCTTGTTGCAGATTTAACCAATACATCATTAACAGTAGATACAGCAATATCACAAAATAACTACTTTATGAATAGCTGGTCAGATGGCACATATAGATCAATAGCTGGAGTTGCTGATGCTATATTATCATCATTTAGTTTGGAACTTATTAATGATGTTGAGTTTGTAGGATTAACATCAACAGGATTTGAACAAGCGACAAGAGCCGGTGAGGCTAGTGCAACAGCATCATTCACAGTTCTGTATGATACTAACTTCATAGGATTGTTTGAGACATTTAACAATCAAACTACTGGAGCATCTCAAGGTTTAACAACTATGAATCCAGATGGTTCCATTGGTGATGGTGATTTTGGATTTAAGATGACCAATAGTATTATTACAGATATATCATACAATGAGGCAAATTTGATGATGTTAGATGTATCTGTGAAGGCATTAGGTTCTGGTGAAGGATCAAGCACAGCATTGATTTCAGTAGGTTGTTAATAGAATAGGGAGCGTAGCATGAAAGTAAAAGTTGATGATCTTGAGGTATTAGTTCGAGATATTAAATACAAACAGAAACTTGAATTGAAAGGTGAATTTCACGATGTATATCGTAATGGTACGGATAATGTTAAGCAAAAGGAATTTAATTCCTTATTGGGTAGCGTAGCTGATATAGCATTCTCTGATCCAGATTCCGATATGAAGAAATATGATTATGACACTCAACTCAAGTTACTTACTCAATGTATGATGGATTATCTAGAACTATCTGATGAATCAAAAAAAGTAGATGGGGATTGAGTTTAACTGTGTGGTGTTGGGTGTTCGACACTCAACCTCACAAACAATATACGCTCCCTTATTCGGCTCAATCCCCTATCTCGAAAAAGGTTAGGGATTTTAATACAGTTAATGACATCTGGGAAGAAATACATGAGATTGCAAAATCAGATCATAAGTATAGTATCGGTCAGCAATTATATTATCTTGTTCCCTTATTTGCTAATCATGCTTATATCATCAATGATGAATATTATACATTAATCAATGAGTATCATTATATCACAGAATACCACATTCCTTTGGGTAAAACTTTAGATGAAACAGATGCTCATAAATTATCAATGTTTAATATTATTAAAACTGAAATGGCATCAGCCTTAAAACATAAAGCAGAGAAGAATGGCGACTCAAAAAGTTAATATAGACATAAGCACTAGAGGTGCTACAAAAAGCAAAGAAGAATTATCTGGATTAAATGGTGCTATAACTAAAATGGGTAAAGCTGTTGGTGTAGCATCAGCCGCCTATTTTGGAGCAAAAGGTTTAATTGCTGGATTTAGTAGAACTATTGAACTTGCTGGAATACAAGAACAGGCAGAGAAGAAATTAACCTTTGCTCTAGGTGGTAATTCTAGGGCATTATTAGAACAAGCAAGTGCATTGCAAAAGGTATCAACATTTGGTGATGAGGCTATTATTCAGCAACAAGCCTTTCTGGCATCTCTTGAATTTTCAGAAGATCAAATAAAAAGCATTATTCCAGTTGCAATGGATTTAGCATCTGCAACCGGGATTTCACTAGAATCAGCAGTTAGAAATACAGCAAAAACATTTTCTGGATTAGCTGGTGAGTTAGGTGAGTTAGTACCACAATTAAGAGGTTTAACTGCTGAACAAATGAAATCTGGTGAGGCTGTTAAAGTTCTTGGTGAGTTATTTGAAGGACAAGCAAATGTACAGGCTGAAACTTTAACTGGTACACTAATGCAAATGGAAAATGCAGTAGGTGATGCTGGTGAAGCAATAGGACAATTACTATCTCCAGCAGTAATAACAATTGCACAAGCAATGCAATCATTCGCAGAAAATACTGTTGATTTTATTGAGTTCCTTGATGGTGTTGATGAGAGTGATGAGATATTAGATAATTTTAATAAAAGAACAGAAGAGGCTGAAGGTGTTATAAAGAAATTCTCTGAAGAATTGGGTATCACAGTTGATACAACCAAACCAATGCAAGAGCAATTAAGAAGTCTAGGTGAACAAGCAAATGAACTAAAGGGTAATTTCTTTTTACAAGGCAGAGCATTTAATCCAGCAACAGAGGCAAGTGTTCAAGCAAATCAAGCATTAACAGCATATACTCAAGCATTAGAGTTATTTAAAACAACAGCAGAGCCGATGGTTGATAGACCATTTGTTCCTATATCCTCACATGATGCTGAAATGTTAGATGATGTTATAATTGATATGGGTATAATGAATGATTTAATGGAAGAATCATTTGAGTTGAGTAAAGCATCTCAAAATCAAAAGAAAGAGCAAATGATATTAGATATGAAATCTGCCGCCCTATCTCAAAAATCAGCAAAAGATACTATGAAAGCAATCGTAAGAGCAGAAACAATGGAGGCTATTGCTGGTTACATTTCATCTGTATTTAAAACTGTTCCATTCCCATTTAATTTGGCGGCGGCGGCTGGTGCTGGTTTAATTGTATCAAGTGCTATAGATAAAGAATTAGCAAGATTTGCTACTGGTGGAGACTTTATTACTTCTGGGCCACAAATGATTATGGTAGGTGATAATCCGGGAGGAAGAGAACGAGTGCAAGTTACACCATTATCATCGCCAAATATCAATGGCCCTCAAGGAGTTACGATTAATTTACAAGGTAATATATTTGGAACTAGGGAATTTGTACGAGATACATTGATTCCAGAAATTCAAAAAGCTGTGAGGTATTCTTGAGCCTAACATTTCCAAGTGGATATAGTGGATTTGTAAGATCATCAACCAATGAGAATTGGATATTTTGTCTAGGGTATGATGATGGATTTGATATGGTTGGTACATCTAACCAGCTTGATGAAGATGTGAACACTACTGAAACAGAAATAGATGTACAAGATGGTTCATTGTTTACTGCTGGAAATTATTATCGTATGAATACTGTTGGCACTTCAGTATTTACGACTGGAGAACTAATCAAGGTAACAAATATTGTATCCGATGTATTAACAGTAGAAAGATCATTAAATGATATCGCTAATTCACCAGCACAATCATCAACAACAGAAAGATTCTTCAATAATAGCTTTACACCTATATCATTTTCAGATACTACAATAGATGATAGATTTTCGCATGGTGCAATCTTATCTCAACCAAGCATAAGGGAATCAATAGATTTAAAAAATTCTACAAGTAAAACATCTAATATATCATTAGAGATAGTCAACTTTGATTTTAATGGTACTCCGTTTAGTGAAGAAATATTTGGAGGTACTAGAAAATACATTAATAGAGTTTGCAAAGTATTTGTTCAGCTTAATGATAATGAATATCTCCATAACTGTTTACAAATATATTCTGGTAGGTTAGTCAATTTTGGACATAATCAAGATACTATTACTTTGGAGATAGTTGCACATGATCCCTTTGAAGGTATAGAAGTACCTCAAGTTAAAACAGATAAAAACAATTATTTCCCAATCGCTTATGGTGATTATACAGCCAATGCTAGTCAAAGCAATTCTCAAAGTGTATCACTTACATTTAACAGTAGTGCTGGGATTGATGAGTTCAGAAAAAGAAAAACATTGTACCCTATGCCTGTTGAACAAAGAAGAGGAGATACAATTTTTTCATTAACAGGATTGCGATCAATACTTCAAAATGCTTACCCTCACTATTATGAAAAGTCTATTGATTCTTTTTTGCCAATAGCAAATCATGCTAGTACCATGTCATCTGTTGATGTTGGAAATGAAACATTTGGAAGTGGTTATGCAGTAAGGCATCATCAATCATTGTTAAAAGGCCAATTTGTAAAGCCATTAGAAAGGACATCATCTGGATCATCTACTAACTTTTTATGGTCATCTAATGACAATGCTTTTGATGCAGATTATATAGATACATCAAGTTATACTCAATGTTTATTTCAAGGTAATTTTACACATAATGATTCAGCCTCAATAAAATTTAAAATGCCACAATTAACAGGAGTTGCTGATACTATAAGCATCCATCTAGTTTTCGCTGGACAAGCAAAGATTACACCAACTTTTGGTACAAGTGGTGAGGTTAGGATACAATTAATTGATGAGTCTTTTGGAGCATCTGATATATTAGGATATTACTCACTTACTGATTCATCAACGATAACCGATTTTAATGTTACTCTTGGTGGTACTTTAGATACTTCATCATTTGCATATTTTAGTAATGGCAATGATTCTGATAGTGAATTTAATGCTAGTAGTAATGGTTGGGGTGAAGAATTGATATTAACCATGAAAGCCATACAACAATCTGGTAATCTTGATGGTACACTTGGCGGATATTTAAGATTGGCTGATGTTGTGATTGAAGTAAAATCAAAACTAGATTACTCTGATCAAGATAAGAAATCAAATAGTTATAAGATATTGGATGATATAGATGAATTGTACTGTGGTGCTAATGGATTAAAGGATGTTAGTTCTTGGGGAGGTGATTCACTAATAACCAATATTGTATTTGCTCATAGAGATTTGATGCAAAGATTTGGAAACTTTAAAGATGGTAATGATGTGCCATACGATTCTGCTTATGATCCGATTAACTGGGATAGTGGTACAGATATATCTACTGTTAAGGATTGGGCATTAAGATACTGGATAACTGAACCAAAACAGTTAAATGATTGCCTAATTGAATTACAACAAAATGGTGGATTTATTGGAAGGTATAATGGGCAAGGCTTTTACACCTATGTTTACATCCCGGATAGCATTACTACCGATCATACACTAACAAAAGATGATATTATTGATTTAGATATACAACTAACACCATTTGATGATGTAGTTACCTCAATGGATATTGAATATGAAAAACATCCTGTAAGTAATAAGGGATATGTAAGTAAGGTAGAGGCTACCAATTCAAGTAATATATCTGATTATAATATAGGTAGTAATGAGAATAAAAGAACTGTACGATTAAATGCTTTGGTATCTGCTCCAGCCAATGCTCCATCAAGCGGTAATGTTAATGATGATTACTATACATATTTTGATAATATATTCTCTCAAAAATTAATTGTATCATTTTCAATAGTTAATCAAGATTTCTATAATATAGATGTGGGTGATTTTGTAGCATTTGGAGATATAGGAACGAATGCTTTTGGCAGTTCTTTTAGTGGTAAAGATTTTATTGTAACACAAATTAATAGAAAACTAGGCTCCATTGGAGTAGTAGTAAACGAGGTATAAATGGCAAAAACATTTTATTATGATTCTGGAGGATTGTTAGAGGCAACCATTAACGATGGAACATTGTCTAGTGGTAGTTTTAGCGATGGTACTACTATGACAAATGAAGCTAGGTTGGTAGATCAATCTATTGCAACAGCAGTTACTGATTATGGTAATACTGATGCTTTCAAAGTAACATTTTCTGCATCGACTACACTTGATTTCGTGGCCTTATATTTTAGTTCTGCCGAAACAGATAACATATCTTTCAATAGGGCAGTAGCACCAAACACCTATTCTTCTATTGCAAATATTTCAACTGATTTTGTAGCTGGTTGGAACGTAACAGAATTTAGTTCTGCATCTTCAGAGAATTGGATACTATCACCAACAGGAGATGTTGCAAACCTTACTGAAATGATTACCGGGAGTAAATTAGCCTTTGAAGTACAACCAGATGTAGGGATTGGAGAACAAGAAATATTTGGTGCAGATGTTCAAACTTCTATAGGTGGTGTTGAGTACGCTACAAAGAAACATGAACCCAAATCTACATTCTCTTTTAATTTTAGTAATATATCACAAACTTTCAAAAACAACCTACAAACCTTTGAGCAATCTGTTCAAAACTATAAAAAATTCATCTATTCGGAGGATGGTACTACTGGGGCATTTCATTATGTGAGATTGGATTCCCCAATTCAATTTGCTGAAGTAGCATTTGAACGATATTCTGCATCCTTCACCTTGAGAGAACAACTCTCCTAATTCCTGTCTACAAAGCCGGTATTTATTTATCGGCTTTTTTTCTTTGACATATCAAAATAATTGTTTATACTTACAACGATGAGACAATTAAATAACAAACATTTTGATACAATAGAGGGAGCATCAGCCCTTCCGGGCGAAATTGTCTCATCCCAATTCGCTCCCTCTGTATCTAAAAAGGATGAGAATCAAATGAAAATAGTTACCAAAAAAATGGAGAGAGAACTTATAAAAGCGGTGAATATTATTTCTGATGTTAGAAATGAAATAACAAAGAGAGAAAAAGCTGATGGCATCAAAAGACCTATGGGAAATGTTCTGGGATTTAAATTAGATGGAATATTAGAAGATTTAGATTTTTTGAAGGGAGGTAAGTAAGATGATCTATTTAAAAGGAACTGATTGGATTAGACATTATTGTGCTCCTTCTGGTGGTGCTTATTACAAAATAATAGATGGTGTAAGAGTTGATATACAAAGAAAAGAATCATACACATCAAGAAGTAATAATAACTACAAAAGATGTTATAGAGTAGTAGCAAGAAAAGATAATGGATATTTAGGTCAAAGAAATACATTTAAAAAAGCAATGGAACTTGCAGAGGGAGGTAAGTAATGCAAGATTTTAAAACTAGAATGTTAATTAGTGGTATGAGTTGGGAGTCATTAGAAACTGTGGCTCTCAAAAACATATACGTTCAAATTCAATCGTTTTATCAGCATACTGAACTCAACCTCGATGATCTAGGAAAAGAGGAGATTCTGGGCGAATTAAAGGCCTTATCAAGCAAGATAGAGGATTTAATTGGATATACCTATGATGAGATGAATAGACTAATCGAAAGAGATTCAAAAATAGATAAAACTTGTATAAGTTGTGAATCTGACAAAACATATTATTGCAATACCTGTATGGAGGATATGAGTGGACAACATTCGCATAACAGTTAATAAAGAAGAGTACGATCTTTTGATTGAGGCTATTGATGTCTTTGGAAAGATATGTGCTAATGAACAAAAGAAAGAAGATACCAAAGAATTATTAAAGGATTTAAAAGATGTCAAAAAACAATATGCCATCACAGAAACAACCGAACCCGGAATCTGTGACTAATTACGTACCTCACGATATGAGGTATCATGCAGAAATTCAATATGAGGGAGAGGTTTCCTTTAGAATGCTCTGTTGTGCTGGTGATTCTCCATTGTCATTGGCCGCAGATATTCGAGGTGAACTCCGCAGAGTCAAAGAACGTCTCCCTCAAATCATTTATGTGGAGGATGTATACAATGAAGAGGATATTACAGAAGTTTTTATTGAAGATTTTAAAAATGGAGTCTATGATGATTGATAAGTTAGAGTTATGGCTTGGAACAATGTTCTTCTATATCGAAAAATATGGAATGATATTGATTTGGGCATTATGTTTAAATGTTATTTTTCAACTAATAAGGAGCGTATAATGGACAATAAGCTAGTTATACCAAAAGGTCAAAGTGCTGTCGTTACTTTATCTTTTGATCAACCAAAAACAGGAACCAATGCAAATGGTGAATGGTATCTTTATGGTGTAAATCACAATGGTACAGAGAAAGCATTTTTTGCATCTAAAGTAGCCAATGATAAATTGGTTAATTATAGCAAAGGTGCAAATGTCAAAATCTCTCATGTAGATATGGGCGAGAAGTCTATGTACAATGTTGAGCCTGTAAATGGTGCAGTATCTACACCAACATTAGATAAGCCAGATTGGGATGCCATAGCCGCCGGTAAGGTTAGACATGGATTCGCAGTAGAGGCGTTTAAGATGGGTAAGGAACTCAACAAACAAACGATGGATGAAATTGGTGTATGGGTTGATTATGTTATCAATGGCGATGCCGATCTACCATTCTGATGGCTATTAAGCGTACTAAATACGATAAGATATTCTCTGAATATATAAGAACAAGGGATAAGTGGACTTGTCAGAGATGCAAGAAATATTATAACCCGGATGAGCCTAATAAGCGAATGGGATTGCATTGTTCACATTACTATGGGAGAGGTAGATATTCGGTACGCTTTGATCCAGATAATGCGGTGGCACTCTGTTATGGATGCCATCGCTTTTTGGGTAGTAATCCATCAGATCATTTAGATTTTATTCGTGAAAGATTAGGCTCTAAAAAATTCAGAGAACTAACACAAAGAAGAAATATAATTATTAAACGATCACGAATGTTAAATGATGATTTTTATAATGAATTAAAGTTGATGCTAGAAAATGAAAATACTTAATCTATATGCTTGTTTGGGTGGTAATCGTTACAAGTGGGGTGATGAACATGATATTACTGCTGTTGAATTGGATGAAGAATTAGCAAGAATGTATCAAGAAAGATTCTCAAATGATAAA
>TARA_R100001460_G_scaffold495_4_pt1 | contig 13088 bp, 22 predicted proteins | sample TARA_R100001460 | Tara Oceans TARA_R100001460 (sample SAMEA2622190) | marine metagenome | biome: marine biome (ENVO:00000447); feature: surface water layer (ENVO:00002042); material: "saline water (ENVO:00002010), including plankton (ENVO:xxxxxxxx)" | depth 5 m | reverse complement strand
GTCTAAAATGACGTAACACATAAGTATTAGTTATTTCTCTAACCATTTTATCATTATAAAATATTTGTATTTTGTCTCTATCCCATAAACACCCATACTTTATAAAATTTTTAGAAGGGTCTTTAAATCCCATCCAATGAGTTTCTGCACCCTCACTAGTATTATTAGGTACATCACCATAGTGAAAATTAGTTTGGACATTCCAAAACCCAAAGGGGTTTAAAAAATCAAAAGAAAAATACCCATTAGTTCTTCTTGTGTAACCCTCAAAAATATCTATTTCTGGTGGCCAAGAATCCCAAGACCACATCCAAAACGCTGGCCATAAATTCTTACCTCTCGGTAGTTTAGCTTCTATCTCAAAATATCCATACCCAAATTTTTCAGTACAAGATACTAAACCAACACCAATATTACTAGTTAGGTTTAATGATTCAAATTCTTTAGGGTTGTGATGTGTTTTGAGGTTTAAGTATCCATTATCATCAACAGACACTGCGGAAGGATCATACCAACAAATAGGTTTGTCAGGATGAATGTTTCCCCATCTTTCTTGTTTTATCCATTCGTATCCACTCCATTTCATATAAATAAATAGGAAGTATGATTACCATTATTTAGATAGATTTGTAAAAGTTTTGTAACCCTATTTCTTAATAGGTGTCATTTTTTTCCATTTAGAAAGTATAAAATTTTCTATTGTTACCCCCAATAATGTAGAAGGTCTAAATGCTATTTCGCCCGCATAAAACTTATTTTCTTTTTTACTGTAAAAGAAATCTATTCTAAAAAAGTCTATTCTAAGTTCTTTTGCAATTTTTTTACAAATGTCATATTCTTTATCCCAATTAAAATAATTATTATTTTTATCTATGATATCTACCCTATCCCATTCTTTTGATCCGTCTCTTAAATCACCAACAATAGGACAACCATATAATACGAATACTTTAAACTCATAATCATAGTCTATAAACTCTTCTACTAACATTCCTTTTTCTGTTTCTTTCATCATTTTAGGTTCTGTTGATCTTGATGTTTTTTTTAGATTATCATTAAGACTTTTATTAACTTTTTCATAATTCCTATCATTTATGAAAACTCCATCACTTTCAGACATATGTGCTGGTTTTGCAACGTATATTTTGTGATATGATAAAATGTGTGCAATATCTCTCTCTATATTTGTATAATAATAAAGTTTTGGAACGTTCAACTCAAACTTTTCAAAAAACTTTTTAACTTCATACTTGTTGTAAAGTTTTTTAATAGTTTCACACTCAACACTATTTTTATGTGTCAAAGTTTTACGATAACTATATTCTATTGAAGTTTTATATTTATCATCAACATAATCATAATCAAATTGGGGTTGCCAGTTAATTAAGTTTTTAGTATTAAATTTTTTCATAACTAACAGATATTGGTTCACCTTTTTTTATTATTTTTTTAGATCTCAAAAAAATTTCTTTACCTTTTTTAATAAGTAGAGAATTTGGGTTACCAGACTCTAATAAATACCCACCGATAGGGTTAGGTTCATAACAATCTGTTTTACTATAATAACTGTGGGAATGTCCAAAATCAAAATCTTTTATAATATCTTTAGTTGCATAAAGAACATAATTCCCATTTCTTTCTTCTATAGAAACACAATCTGGTAGAGGAATGTAATGTTTATTTTTGTCAGTATCAGGTTTTGTAGGGTCATACCAACTATATTTTAGTAAAACCTCTTCACCTTTTTTAATATCTTTTGTGGTTATTAATTCAGTAACATATCCTTTACCGTTAGAAAATTCTTTTTTTACTATGGGTAACCATGCGTTTTTATTGACTGAGTAATTAAAAAAACCCACAAAAGGGTTTCTTAAATGTTTAACCGGTGTTTCACTATAATCGTAATAATGACATATACCTAAATTGCTTCCTTTTGGGATAAATTCTGTTGCAAAATAACCCAACCCATGTAATGGTGACTTTTTAAGTTCTACACACTTTGGTATGTTATATCCTTTTTTAATGTTCATTTCTTAATTCATTTAACTTCATCAAATAATAAAAATAGTTCATTTTTGTAAATACTTCTAAATTTTTAGTTTTTGGTATTGTATATACATTCATAAGTCTATGTTGGGTGTACTCATCATCTTCTAATATCTCTATTTCTACATCTTTATTAGTTATTTTATTATATATTAAATAGTTTTTAAAATGATTAACAAAACTCTCATTTTTTATTCTACAAGAAAAAAATTGTGTGTTTTTTTCAGTATCATATAATGAAGAAACATTTACTAAAAAATTTAAAGATTTATCTAAATTTTTATGAATTTCCTGTTTATTGTAATCGCCAAATATTATGTTGTCATCCCACTTAAACCCATTAGCTTGACATATTAAAACATTTAACGGTTTTATTTGTGTAGATTTAACTTTTATGAAAAGGTGTCTATATTTTTTATCTAAATACCTAAGTTTATAGTTTACATAATTTAAACTTATTTTATCTAATTTTAAATTATTAGTTAAATATAATTTATTAGACATATATTTTTCATTACCAATTATATTAAAAACATTATTTTTTAATTTAACTTCTTTAATGTCATCTTTGATTATATCAACGTTAGATCTACTTTTAATTTTTTCTATTAGCTCTTTCATAAATAAATTAGAACCTAAATTGATGTGATAAAGGGAAAAAGTAGTATATATTTTTTCTGTTATTGTATAAACATGTGGTAGTGGTCCTTTTATTTCAAATTTACTATCAACTTTTTTTAAGTCGTTATTTACAATGTCAATATATTTTTTATGTTCTTTACCAACCCATTGCAAATGTACTCTAGCGTCTGATATTTGCCAAGCACCCCCTAAATTATCCTCTTTATCAATTAAACAAAGGTTTAAGTCTTTGAATGAATTAATATAACAATCTAATAAAAAAGAAATATTAGAAGAAATATATGTTATATCATATTTTTTCATAGATATAGAAAGATTGTTTTTCCATCCAACTAACTGGATAGTAATGTGGGGTAATATATTTTCTTTGATCTTTATTCTTACTAATAGGTCTATAACTAATTATACTTACTTTAGGCGTTTTTTTTAGTAAATCTTCGTTTGCATTATAAACATCTTTAGCATTAAAACACAAATTACTTTGCCATATTAAATCCCCTTCAGAAAATTCAAAATCATAAAAAGAGGTTTCCGAGAAAGTAATATTTTTTAAATTAAACTTGTCCACCATTTTTTTTGCAAAATTAACACGAAAAGAATGTATGTCAATACCAATAGTCTCAACATTAGGATATAACTCATTCCAATAGAAATTAATCCATCCAATACTGGAACCCACCACCACCAGTCTTTTAGGTTTTATTTTTAAATTATTTAATAGACTTTGAAATGTTTTTTGTGGTGTACTACCATAAGTAAATGCTATAGATTTTAAAGAATATTTGTACTTACTTTTTTTAGTACTTACAGTATCTTCTGATCTAAAATTTTCCATATAATTATTTAGATCATTTAATAGTTCGGTGTTTTTCATATATAGTTTATATATAAATAACCAAACATTTTTTAAACTTAGTAGAGTTTTGTCAAATAAATGTTATTAAAGTTTAACTATTAATTCTGCCTTAGATAAAAATCCATATTCAGATGTTAAACCATAATCTACTAAAACTTCATCTACAATTTTTTTCATGTTATCACTGTGTCCTGTAATAATAGTAACTTCATTTGTACCTTTTTGTAGATGTTCACCTAAAAATACATCTACTTTTCTAGGTACTTCATGATGTCTTATACCATGTAAATCTAATTTACTCATCACTTATTTTTTTTAAAATTTTATGTACTTTATTACATAATTCATACTCTTCCTCTTCTAAAAAATGAACTAAAGATTTATTTAAACTATCTTCCCAATTATCTTTTGTAACACACAATACAAATGTAATACCTCTAAAATTATTAATTACTTTTACTACCTCTATTGAGTTCACATCATTATCATATGCAAATTCTACAGTATCCATAATTTTAATGTGTAATTGTGTTTTATAGTTTCTAAGGTAGTCTTGTTCTTCAGACTCACTATTAATATGTATAGTTGGTAATCTAGACATTAATTATAAAAACTTGATATAATTTCAATCTTTTTCATTATTTCTAAACGAACATTAGGATTTGTTTCAGTTAATAACTGTTCTCTTAAAAATTTTAAGTCGTTCATTACCCTTTCATCATTGTGAATAGAATTCATTTTTTTCTTCTTTTTTCTTAATAGTAAATAAATTACTAAACCAAATATAAGGGTGGGGATAATAAAAATAAAATATATCATGTCTTTTTTTTCATAAATATGAAAAAACTATGAAGACATCACAAAATCTATATATTGTTCATACTTTTTTTGTACGATATATTCTGCAATTTGATGACAATCCTTTTGAGGTAAGTACATATGTGACTCTAATAACTTAGCGATATTTAATGAAACGTAATGTCTCTCTACTGATTGGGTTACACAAAAGGAAACATAAGGATAAGTAACAGGATCTAATGTACTTTTTTCGAATCTTTTTACCTTAATTACTGATGGTATACCTAAAGGATTAGTTGTGTATGAAATATATTTATCAAAAAAACTTTTACCTTTTTCTACGAAATGTTTAATATGTTTCTCTGTTAACATATTATAAAAGTACAAAAAAATTATTTATTATCCAAATATATTTCGTTTAATATGTCAACTACTTGATCATCTTTTAAAAAAAAGTTATCTTTTACAACAGATAAATGTACTGTTTCGTCATCAAAACACTTTTCATAGTCTTGAAATTTAAGTAGTAAATCATTGAGTGAATCTAAATAATCATAAAAAAAAGTTTTATCCTTAGTATTTGTTATTACTTCAATTGCACCTTCATAATCATCTTTGAATATTCTTTCGTTTAAAAGGTTAATATTAGACTTAATTATATTTCTTTTACAGTTCAGTAAAGAATTATTTATAACCTCTCTTATTGTTTTTAATTTCTCACTATCACTTAATAATTCATTATAAGTATTTTCATTGATTAAATCTCTTTTTTCTAAAAAAGATATGATAGCTTCTTTTACTTTATCATTCATTTAATAAAGATACTTTATTTTTTTAATATAGTCAAATATTGACATATTAGATTTTTTGTACTATTTTTGTATATCTTTTAAATAAATAATATATACTTATATTATAGAAAACAAAAAAATAGTACAAAAAGAAAAGACTATTTATTAATTTCATATAAAATGGATCGTAAGTTAAAGTTAGTTGGCAAAAAAGTATTGCTAAAAAACGTATATAATATTGACACAGATAAGGGAATTACAACTGAAGGTTATACTGACATAGAAGGTGTATTAGAAAAATTAGGTAGTAATGACTTTTTTGGGTGGGATATTTGTGCGACAGTAAATGGACGAATGTATAAATTGGATAATTTATCTCAAATATTGCCTATTTATAATTAAGATGAGAACAATACTATTTAAAAAAAATGGATCTTTACACTTAATAGATAAGGTTAGTAAGGAAGTAGAAAAAGTGGATACAATTATAAACTATTTAGATTGTCCTGTACAATTAGAAGATGGTATAACTTTTAAAACATTCTTTAATCACGTAATTAAAGAAAAAGAATCATTAAATATAATTTTTAAAGAAACGATGAAGGGTTCGTCTTTAGATTTATTTTTACATGAATGGGATAAAAAAGGTAAAACTGTCAACCCCACAAAAGGAATACAACACTTAAAAGCTTATAAAATATTTGATTATATCCAACTAAATGAAGAAAAAGATTTTATCGATATTAGAGTAGATTTTGACGGTATTGGGAATGAAGATCAATTATATAATTTAGAATTTATTCCCCTAAATGAGTTAAAAAATATACCTATAGTTATTGCGAATAATATGTCTATATATAGAACTGTTTCTAATTTAAGGGGGGAAGAATTATTTTTTAGGGGTAACTCCTTTATATTGTTATTTGAGTTATTAGGTACAATTTTATACATTTTAACTATACATAAAGATCCTAAAGGAAGAAATTCTGCTAAAGAAAAATTTATACAGATTTTAGGTAACACTAATATTATTGATATGTTAGAGGAACAAAAGGAAGAAGCAGTAGAAATACAAAACTTTGAAGAGGCCGCCCAATTAAAAAAGATTTTAGATAGATTACAGAATGGATTTACTAATGAGTAATATCTGTTATACTATACTCATTTATTTTTTTAGGTAATATATAATACATCTTCATTAACTGATGAAAATTATATTCCACCTCATCTTTACTATATCCAGTTAATTTCATTAAACCTAAATTACTTATAACGTTACCAAATCTATCATAAGATTCTTTTATATATTCACCAAAATATGGGTTTAATGTGTAATCATATTTAATAGTATATAGTTTCACTTTAGATGATATCTCATTTTTATTTTTAATATTCTGTTTGTAAAACGTTTTAGGTAACATACTATTAAATATCTCCATCTTCTATAATAACATCTTGAATTAATTTTTTTTCTATTTTAGTGTTAAGTAATCTTATAACATATATTAAATGAAAAATACATATAATTAAAACTTGTACCAACTCAAAAATCATTAAACTAAAAAATATTAGTGGGTAAAGAGATAAGGAAAGTTTACCAAAACCACTTACTCTTTTATCGTTCCACATTGCAAATGTTGCAAATATAAAAAAGAATATTGCACAACTATAATGTAAGAATGGAAACCGGTACATATCAAAAATAGATAAACATATTAATGCCATTGCAGATATTTTCCATTCGTTATTACTATGTACATATAAACCAACAGACAACGTAGAAAAAATCATAGTAAAACCAATAGGTATGTATTGATAGTATTGACTATAACTACCTTCCCACCCGTAGATTATAGGCAATAAGATTATGGACAGTATACCCAATATTACCAGTGTCAAACGAGTGCACAAATTCAGTTTACTTGGCACATTTTTCATTAAATTAAAAGGTTTCTATTAAATAAATATGTAGAAAAAAATAATAAATAAAAAGAGTACTGGTCAACCACTCGCATCCCACCGATTTGTTGTTGTTCATAACGTTAGTCCAAACGATTAAAAAGGGTTTTGGCCTCCTGACTGTCTAGAATTTTCAGGTTTTATTATGTACCATTCCGCTACTTCCTCTGTTACACTTTTATATCTGAATGTAACAAACCTTTTTAATCTCCTACCCTTATTATGTCACAACTCACTCGCCATAGCCTTGTCCGTTGTGTACTCTTATTTCTTTGTTGATGGTAGTAACCATATATCACCACCAAACATAACCTCTAATAGTTTAGGTTCAATCTTATCAATTTTCGCCAGTAACCTTAAAGTAGATACTGTATCGTGTTTCATCATTTTAGAAACCTCACCTTGTATCCTTTCTTTTGATACTACGTTCTTTAAGTGTTCAATTAATCCCGGTTCAAACATTGCATCCCAAACTTCAGAATCAATCTCAAAACCTTTAGTAATTGAAAACCTTAATGCTCTAATCATCCTTAACGGATCGTCAAAGAAAGTTTTAATTGGATTTAGTGGGGTAACTAAAATACCTTCCTCTAAATGTTTTCTACCCTCAAATAAATCAACGATAGTTCCATCTAAATCTTTTGCCAATGCATTAAGAGTAAAATCCCTTCTCCTTAAGTCATCTTCCAATGTACCTAACTCTAATATAGGTTTTCGTGTTCCTAATATGTAACCTACTTCCTTACGAGCCATTACAAAGTCTGCAACCAACCCTTCATTCACATGTCCTTTAGGGAACTTAGCTCTAACAGTAAAACAATCTTTGGTTTCCAAAAATATTTTGAACCCTTCAGTTTTTAAATGGGTTAACATTTCGTCCCATCCCTCGTCTACTGTTTGATCGGTATTATCTAAAACGAATGTGAAATCAATATCGTTGGTGTGTACCCCTATGATTTCATCTCTTACACATCCTCCTACTTCATATATCTGTGGCATAATTAATTTGTTTATACAAATATAGAAAAAATAATTTAATAAACAAAAAAAAAGGGAGAATTTCTTCCCCCTAATTTTACAAACAAATCAAACCACTATTACACCATAGTCTCTGATAAACTCCACAACATTTTGTTAACCTTTAGATTTTCATCTATCGACTTAACTGCTCTGGTTTTATTATATTTAATTTTTCCGTCTTTTTTAACGTAGGTATTTAAACCTCCTCTAATCATTCCCTCTTGTATTCTGTTGAATACTGTCCACAAATCATTTCCTTTGTCTGCGGCTCTGTTAATGGTTAGTAATTCGTCTAAGTTAACGTGTCTGTCTTTACCCCATCTTTCGATTACCGCTTGTTGTGCGAAATCTCTTCGTTGTTGAGGTGTGAGTTCCACACCCATCATACCTTGTACTTTACCAACAACCTGTGGGATATGTGTAGTAATCTGTCCTACAGTATCTAAGATTGAGGATTTTTTAAATCCTTTGTGACGAATAGTATATTCATCAAAAGTCTGATCTGCAACTACTAATCCGTTACTACAAACCAATCTGAAAAGTCCTACATGAAATTTGAAGGATGATCTACCGTTGTGAGAGTTCGTTAATACAATCTCTGGGTGAGTATCTCCAATCTCAGATGAAAGGTTATCTAACTCTGTGTTTCTGAAACGTAAAATGTGTTTCTTGAATGGTACAGTATCTTCGTAACCTGTACGAGTACGAGTTTGCATCGCTGCGGTTGGTTTCCAATTCTTCTCTTCTAAGATATCAATTACCCTAGTAGTAGGAATGTGTTTGTAAATGTGTGAAAGATGTCTTGATTGTGTCTGTGTTAATGCCGAAGGACACTGTGCTCCGATTTGTTCTAAATTTAAGTATTCCATAGTTATTTATTTTTGTTATTACAAATATACGGCAAATATTTTAAACTGCCAAACATTCTTCCATAAAATGTGGAATATTTCTTTTTTTCCACTTAGAAAAGTGTTTTTTCTCTCTAATATAGTACTCTCTGTATGACTCCACCGCATTACCAATTTTACATTCTTCTGGCATCGCCAATCTAAATGGTGTTAGTTTACCTAATTCTTCCAAAGGAGGATGATTAATCATACACCATTCAATTATGTCTTGTGATTTGTGTCTCTTTTCATAACGGTAGGTATATTCTTTACATAACTCAATACCTAAATCACATAACCACACATAATTTTCTATACACTCTCTTGCCCATATGGAACAAGGGTGGTTCTTATGAGATAAACCATAAGGTACATCTAAACCTGATTCTACCATATGATGGACACCACATAAAAGTTGTGCACTTTCTAATATCATTTTAACTACGTGCTTATCGTTGTGATACTCAGCACATTTTTTCGGATCTTCGTCTAATATAAAAATATTCATACCATAAAAGTATAATATTTTTTTTAATTATCCAAATTTATTACTTTATTTTTAATATTTATAGTTATAAATTTAATTTTATGGACAAATTTTCTAAATTAGAAATAAAAATAATAGATTTTATCAATAAAGAGTTTGTTGGTACTTACCCTAGTAAAGCAAAGGTGTTACAGTGGTTAAAAACTACATTAGGATTTACTAATGAAGAAGCTCAACAATGGTACGCATTATGGTTTTTAAATAAAGATACCAAATCTTATGTTGATATTGGAAATGATAAATTTAGAATACCTTGGGAAACCATTGAAAATGTTAATAGGGGAGATGCATTATACAAATTTGTAGAAAGACTAAAAGAAAAAGATGGTGATGAAGATGAAGTATTAGAAGTTTATTACCCTAGTGATGAACACAATAAATTAGTTAAGACTTTATTGGGTGATAATTTTTATTATTGCGATTCTAGCGGATATGTAAAAACCCCTTGTGTTAATTTTGAAAGAGATGGATTAGAAATTGCGGGTGATGGTGGCGACTTTGAACAGTTTATATCTGGTGTTGGAGATCAGTCTTGGAGAATTGGTGATGATGGTGCTAATAATGAAGATTATGATAATGAAGAATTCAACTATGTAATGTATAATGATAAAACATTAGATATTATAAAAAAGATAGGTGATATAGTAGGTGTTTATGTTGATGATCCTAAATATGGTGGTATGGACAACGATGGTGGACTATACGAATATTTAGATGACTTTCTTACTAATGATGATAAAGAAGATGTAATAAATGAATATGTATGGGCATTAAATGGTGAAACTGGTAGGTATAGATCAGAACAAGTAACAAAAGTGTATGAAGATGAAATTACTTACGTCCCTTACACCAGTCAATTTTCTTATGGTCCACACACCATAAAGATACCATATGAAGATTTATTAGAGAAAATTAAAGAACATGGTATTTTTACATTTAGTGATTTACAAGATTTAGAAGAAGAACTAAACCCTTGTGGTAATTGTGATTTAGATGATGCCTATTGGAGTAGTGATTATATTGACGATGCAGGTGCAGAATATGTCAAAGAAGTATTAAACGCAGAACTAGAACGAAAATTACATAAATTAGAGGAGGATGAAAATTACACAGAAAAAATAATATTAAAAAAAGAGTTTGAGAAATTCCTTAAAAAAAGTGGGTTTACACATCATAGTTGGACTAAAAAATGGTCTAGTGGTGACGGAAAATTACAATTTTTAGATAAAGATTTGGATTTTGACGAAAAAATGATTACTTTTGTTTATAACGGAGAAAAACATAAAACTTCGTTAGAAGATTTCACTCCTTGGGTACAAGGTAGTGTATTAGATTTAAACGAATGTGTAACAGTAAGTAAATTCAGATTAATTATGGAAACAGTAGGAGACCCTTTAGATATTAACAAGATTGCAATATTTGACTTTGATGGTACTTTGATGGACACACCTCTACCAGAAAAAGGTAAAGTAGAATGGGAAGAAAAAACTGGTTCCCCATACCCACACAGAGGATGGTGGAGTAAAAGAGAATCTTTAGATACAGAAGTATTCGATATCCAACCTATTAAATCTACAATAAGTGATTATGTTATTGAAAGTGATACACCTAACACTTATATGGTTATGTTAACAGGAAGACTACCAAATCAAAAAGATCAAGTAGAAGATATATTACACAGTAATGATATTGTTTTTGATGAATACCATTATAAAGATGATGGAGATACTTTAAATAGTAAGTTAAATACTATTGTAAGTCTTTTAAATAGGTTTCCAAATACTGAATTAATAGAAATGTATGAAGATAGAGAACCTCACGCTATTGCGTTTGAGGAGTGGGGTAAAGAAAATGGGGTTAATCTAAAAGTAAACTTAGTTACTAAACCTCAACTAGATTTTAAATAAAGCCCAAATAAAGTTGCCGCAATACCAAAAATAATCTGTACTACCACCCATACAGTAGTAGACATAGTTTTAAATGTTTTTAAATCACTAACTTCTTTTTGTAATTCTTTTAATTGTGTAGGTGAAGATACTTCATCTACATTACCTTTCCAATCTTTTAATGAAGATATTTCGTCTTTAAATTGTTCTAATTTAGATAGTTCTTGTTTAATGTCGTTATTTTCCTCAGTTAGTGAATCTACTTTATTATTCAATTTCTCTAATTCTGCTAAGACAAGTCGTGAATATTCATTCCACCCATTTTGATTTCCGTTATTACCCATTATTAATTATCTTTTACTACTTCACAAGTACAAAGTAATACATCCTTACCATCAACTTTTTTTAATGTAATTTTAGATATAAAATCTTGTCCTGACTTATGTGGACATTTTATAACACCTTGCCAACTCCCTTCATTATTTAACTTACTATTAATTTCATCAATAGGTCTTTCAGGAATTTTAAGGAATAATTCATAATGTCTTTTCCCCACCATATCATTAGGGTTTTCAAACCCATAAAGTTCAGCAAACAATTCATTTACTAACAGATATTTCCAATCTTCTGCCATAATAGCCATAGGACGAGGAGAAGTTAAAAATACGTGTTCTAAAATATCGAAATGTTGAACTTTTTGTATTAAATCGTGATCTCGTAGTGATAAATCCTCAACTAGTTGTCTTAATTTGTCAATATTGCTCATTTGCGTCTTTTATATATAAATATATAAAAAACTTAATAAATTATCTAATACCGGATAAGTACCACTTTTTTACATTGTTACGTGGCTTTTCGTTTTCGTTGATGTTATTTACTATAATATTTGCTTCATCTTCATCTTTAACTCTATAAGATAAAGTATTAAAAATCTTACTACTAGTTTTACCATCAATAACTTCTGTTTTCTTATTGACTCTTTTTAAATGTATTGTTAATCTTTTCATTTTATTTTTATTTTATTTGGTAATTCTTCTTTACTTAAAAAACTATCTTTAATAAACTCTATAACAACTTCTTCACTGTGGTTATAATCTTTCCATTGTATAAAGTTAAAACCTTCGTCTGAATAATGTTCTTCCTCATCCCAATCATTTGTAAGTGGTTCACCACTTATTTCATCATTATAGTTTTCATCAACCCAATAATAATATTCGTTTGTTTCTAACAACCTATATGTATTTTCTTCATCTTCTTCTAAAACAAATTTAACAGTTAGATTTCCATTGTCATCACAATCCATTTCCAAAACTTCGTTAATAAAATATTTTTCCATAACTTTTTTTGGAAATAAATATGTCTATTTTTCTAAAACTTCATTTAGTGAAATAAGTTTATCTAAATACTGTTTTGCCTTATAGAGATCTTCTATACCATTTTTATCTTTCCATCTTGTAACATATTTTACAATATTACCTTCGAAAAAATCAAGATTATGTGAATGTGAATAGTCCCACATTTCAATTCCTCTATTATAATGTTTAGGGTGTTTTACTCTTTCCGACATATTATTATTAATTTTGATTAAATATAATAATATATTATTTAAATGTCAATTAATTATTCCTAAACAAATAAAAAGTATCGGAATAATTA
>TARA_R100001460_G_scaffold2142_2_pt1 | contig 13174 bp, 11 predicted proteins | sample TARA_R100001460 | Tara Oceans TARA_R100001460 (sample SAMEA2622190) | marine metagenome | biome: marine biome (ENVO:00000447); feature: surface water layer (ENVO:00002042); material: "saline water (ENVO:00002010), including plankton (ENVO:xxxxxxxx)" | depth 5 m | reverse complement strand
TTCTAATACTGGAAATAGTGTTATGACTGCTGTTTTAATGACACCTATTTTGACTGGTAGTGTGATGGCTATGGGAGCAAAGGGAGTTGCTTCTGGTGCATTAATGACTGCTCCTTATTTAGCTAGTAAATTATTTACTAGTGAAAGTTTTATGAAAGCTATAATTGAAGGAGCACCCAAAGTTTATACGAAACCTAGTTCACTAGGCACATGGGCAGGAAGATTACTAGATGATGCAAGAAAAGAGGCAGAAAGAAAAAATGATACAACTATAGTGGATGCAGTAGAATTTTACTTACATGATTTGTTATCAAGTGACCCAGTAGAGGCAGAGGATGTATCTGAAGTTGACACAAATATACCAGTAGCTATGGCTCAAGCAGATGTACCAAAAGAAACACCACAACAAACAGTAGGCAACATACAACCTTCACGACCCAACATTAATATTCAACCACCTACTAGAACAACGGAACAACCAGTACAGACTGCTTCCCTACCTACCACTCCTAATGCAAAAGGTATTGCGTCTCTTAATAAGGGGGAGCAGTTTGGGGGTTTATTTCCGCAAGATAATTTAGGTCAGTTAATCGCTAATAGGAAAAGCTAATGATGGATAACATGATGTTATGGAACATCTTGCTCACACTGTTAGCTACTGGATTTGGTTGGGCATTTAATAAAATGTTTCAAGAAGTAAAACGATTACAAATATTACTTAATAAAACTAGAGAAGAGTATCTACCTAAAAAAGATTTTAAATCTGATTTTAAGGAAGTATTAGATTATTTGCGTAGACTAGAAGATAAACTAGATAGACACATGGAGAACAAACGTGGATGAAGAACAAGGTATCACTGCCCTAGGACCAGAGGATTTAGGTACTGTAGAGGTTACTCCAAATGTTGAAGAGACAGAACAAAAGCAATCTGCCTTTCCACAATTTACAGATGAAGCAAAAGCAACTAGAGGTATTGAAGATTTAAAAAAGTTTAAAAAAGGTATGAAACAAGCACTACCTTATGTAGGGCAGTTGGGTTTAGATTTAGTCTCAGGTTCTGGTATAGCTGAGTTTTTTGGACAACAAGCAGATATAGTCGAAGGAGAAAAAAGACCCTCTTACTTTGAAGCATTTGATAGAACAGTAGACTACGCAAAAGAGGGTAAAACTAAAGAGGCTATAGTAAGTGGTGTTGACACAGCTCTGACTGCTATAGGAGGAGTTGGAGAGGGTGCTATGGCTGCAAGTGTTCTAACAGGAAAATTTGCTCCTATTATTGCTAGTCTAGGTTGGGGTGTATCTAAACTGTCAGATAAAGGAAAACTAGTTTTAAAGTCTACTAAAACTGGCAAAGAAGTTTTAGCTAATTTTAAAAGAGCAGATACTCCAGAAGGTGATGTAAAAGTTGACATTAAAAATGTAGAAATTCCAAAAGACGATACTTCGGATGAAATAAAGGCACTTGAAGATAATATTGATATTCCAACTTTTAGAACGGATGTTAAAGAACAAATTAAAGGTATCAAGGCTCTAGAACCAAGTGACATAGAAACAGACAATGTTGTTGATAAATTTTATCCTAATTTGAAAAATAAAGAAATTAAAGAAGAAGGTGGATTTGATTGGAAAACTATTGATGACCCAATCAAACAATCAGATGTTCGTTTAAATAGGCATATTAAAAGATTAGAAGGTGTAAATAAAGGTGAGGATTATGTTGGTGGTCCAGTTAATAAAAGAACAGTTTTAAAATCAGATAATCCAGACAATCCTGATGTAGTTATAGGTAAACAAACTTTTGATGACTGGAAAAATACAAAAATAAAACAATTTAAAAACAATAAAGAAGAAATATTTGAAGCATCGAAATGGTATGACAATTATGTTAAAGAAGTTAAAAGTATACCGAACATAACGAAAGAAGAAGCAGACACTTTAATAGAAGCCTCTTTTTCTGCTAATATAAACCAAAGTCCAGAAGCAGCTTTAAAAACTGTTTTAGATGTAAAGGAACAATTACAAAAGGGTATATCTTTAAATGATGTAAAAATTAAAGGTGTACCAATAATAAGAGAGTCTTTAAAAACAGTTGTCGGAAAACAAAAAGGTGGTAGAGGTTCTGGTATAGGTTCAAAAATATCTGCTTTTGTTGACAATGCTAAAGATAAAAATGTTCGTTCTGACATGGGTAACGACCCAAGAGGAGGAGAACCAGTTACTATTGATTTACAAACATTAAGAAGTAAAGGTGCTGTAGATAATATTTATAAAAACAAACTTAAAACATTAGGATATAAAAAAGAAGATGGTTCTGACATAGACGATATAAAAATTGACTTTGAAAAATCTGGAACACAAGAAGCAAAGTATGATTATTTTGCTTTTGAAATGAATCAGTTAACTAATCATTTAAATGAAATAAATTGGTTAGGTAAAAATAATTGGAAAGCTAAAGAGGTACAAGCTATTGACTGGTTAGGGCAACAAAAAATATTTGGTAAAGCATTACCTGTTGAAGATATTTTTAATGTAAATATACAAAATATTACAATGGAGGCTGCTCCCTCTTCATCTTCACCTTTAGGTAAAAAAATGTTGAGTAGATATAAAGCCTTATCAACTACTGACCAACAAAATATAAATGATGACATTACTAAAAAAGCAGTGGATATAGTTACAGAAAAAGAAGGAGAAGATTTAGGTAATGTAATTTTTGGAACTGGTGGTTGGATGAGAGATGTAAACCCTACCACTGTAAAACAATCTTTGATGACACATGACAAAGCAAAAAAGGTGGCAACAAAATTAGGTGAGCTTTTACAACAAGACCAAGTATGGGTAAACACAACAAAAGGAGGATATACAAAAAATCCTGAGAACCATGAAATAGTGATTATAGAAGAAAACACTAATAACTTACAAAACAATGAAAAAATATTCGAACTTTTTGATAAGATTATAAAAAAAGAAGGTGGGGATATGATTCAAGGTTTTCACCCTATTACAACTAGAGATGGTAAAAGTGGTTTAAAAATATTAGTAGATAAAGAAGCTGTAAAAGATTATGCCACTGCGAACAAAATGAAAATGGCAGATGTTCATAAAATGATACAAGAATTTAAATTTGATGACATTATTGAAGAATTAGATTATGATGTTAGAGTTGTTCAAAATGAAGCAACATTAAGTAAGATAAATACCTTATTTACAAAAGGAGATAAAGATGGGCAAAGTGTTAAGTCATATAGTGGTGATGGAAGGACAAGAGAGTCTGATACCGAAATACAGTCAAGGGCTTACTACAATCGTAACAGGGAGCAACTTGAGAAAGACTTCGAAAACCAAGTCACAGAAGCAGAAAGAAGAACCAGAGACATTGACAGAACAAGAGAAGTTAGCGGTGTACAAGAACCGCTATTAAAAAAAGATTATAGTGATGGGGTTGCTTTTTTTGATGATGTAATAGAAGGCAACCCAAAATACCAACCCTTAAAATCTTATGAAAATATTGTAGATACAAGCAACATAAAAAATGTTGAAAATATTTACGAACAAAAAACTAAAAATTTTTCAAACCATATAAATACAAGCATACCAACATTTAAAGAAACGCAAATAGCAACAGCAGATGCTGTTTCTAAAACTTTGCCTTCAAATGCAAAAATTATTGATATAGGTTCTACAGAAGGTGGTTTTATAAATACAATAGGTGCTTTAAGAAAAGATATTAATGCTTTAGGTATAGACCCTAATAAAAAAGCCACAGAAGTATTTAACACTTTAAAAGAAGATAATACCGAAATTATACACAGAGCTTTTACTGATAATAAAAATGAATATAATAAAAAAGCATTTCCAGATGAAGATACTGGAGAAGATGTTTTATATTTCAACAATGATTCAATTCCTGATAAATCTATTGACATGATTAGTGAAAAAATGACTTTTCAATTTATTGATAAAGGAAGAGAAGATAAAGTAAAAATTATTAAAAGTAAATTAAAACCTGATGGTTTTGCTTTGTTTGAAGAAAAGTTTTTTACAGGTGAAAATGATATTAAATGGATTTCTAATGAAAATAAAAAAGATAAATTTAAAGAACAATATTATTCAAAAGAAGAAATATCAGACAAAGCAAAAAAAGTTTTACGAAAAATGAATAAGAGACAAGTAACTCCTAATGAATTTGAAAAAGTTTTAAAAAATAATTTTAAAAATGTAGTGCAATATTGGGATGCAGGAAACTTTAAAGGATACATTGCATCTGATAGTGAAGATACTATTTCAAAATTTACAAATAATTTAATTAACTTAGACAGTAACTTTTCAACTTCTGACCCTAAAAGAATAGTACAAGGAATGAAAGAAACAACTTCTATTGAAGTAAAAGTACCAAGCAATAAACCAAAGGAGGTAAAGAAAAAAAAGATAGCACCTCCTGTAAAAAAATCTATTGGAGGTTTTATAGAACGAAACACCTACGACTGGGTGTATCTCGATGGTTGAACCAATAACAACGGTACTCAGCGGAATAGCATTAGTTAAATCTGCAACCTCATTTATTAAGGAAAATCTCAACACAGTAAACGATATTTCTGGTATTGCTAAACAGATAGACCAGATGTTTGAAGGTCAACAACAAATTAATAAAGAAAGGTCTAAACAAGCTAATAGCACAGCGAATGAGTTAGGCTTATCTAATGTAGCTGATTCTATAATTTCAGCTCGTTTAGCAGCTGAGCAAATGCAGGAAGTAAAAAATATGATAAATTTACGCTTTGGTCCAACCACCTGGGATAGCATACTTATGGAAAGAAAGAGAAGAATAGATGCAAGAAAACAAGCTATACAAAAAGCTAAAGCAGATAAATTAAGAAAACAAAGAGAAATGTATGAATTAATAAGAATAGTTTCAATAGGAATAGTAGTAATGTTATTCGTAATTGTAGTAGTCGGTGTGATGATTAAATTTGTATTTGCACACACGATACTCGACCAAAATGACCAATCATGCAAAATTTTCGAACCACGATATTTTTTAATATGTCTTAGTGAAGGAAAAGAAGCAGCCACAATAGAGTTTGAATTAGACCAGAAAAAAAATAAAGGGAACTGGATTGTCGATGACGATTAATAATAGTATACTATAATTTTAACCAAGGAGAAACACATGAGAAAAAGTAAAGGTATGAGAAGAATGGCTAAAGGTGGCATGAAGATGATGAGAGCTTCCAAAGGTGGTACAAAGATGATGAAAGCTAGAGGTGGTAGAATGGCATCAAAAGGCGGTACAAAAATGATGGGTGCAATGAAGGGTAGAATGGCTTCCAAAGGTTATGCAAAAGGCGGTGTAAAGATGATGAAAGCTAACAAAGGTAAAATAGCTACAATGTCTTTAGCACAAGCAAAAAAAGTTTTAAAAGAAAACAATATGAAAGCAGTGAAAATTAAAAAATAAAAGTTGATTTCTTATTAAATTACATTATCATGAGGTATGGCATATTTGACTGCAAACATACCTTACTTTAAATGTTGGGTAAGAAAAGAATTTACACACAATCATAGACAGTATCATGGCGAGTTCGTACACGCACTTGCCATTGCGGTTACTTGTATACCAGATAGGTCTTTATCTTTTCAAGTTGTGTTTACTGGTTGTGAAGATGAAGATACAAGAACAGAGAGTCCACATGGTGGAGCTATGTGGGCAAGGATGCCAATACAAAGTTTGGTAGCTGATGAAATGCTAGATGACTTTCCTCCACGAATCCAGAATCATTGGGTGCAACCTTGGGATTGCTCAAGTAGAGATTTCAGTATTATAAAATATGATAGAGCAAGTAGTTCTCCTTGGATTACAAAAATAGATGGTGAGTTTTACAATGCTAAATATTATTTTACTATAGATTACACAAACGGAGATGACCTGAACGCATTAGGTGTTGATGTAGCACAACACAAACAATCTCATGTACTAGCAATAACTAGTGGTGAGTTTAAAGGTCAGATAGTAGCACAACCAAATAACAGAGTAAGAGCAACCAACCCAGCATTATGGGTAACTGGTTCTGGTGCTCCAGATTTTATTCCTAGTCAATATGAGTTTAGTGCTGAAGATGATGAGTCTTACTTAGACCCAGAATATACTTTTGATAATTTATACGCAAAAAAAAAGGAGACTAAGTAGTCTCCTTGTTAATTAATGCGTTCATAGACATTGCTAATTCTTCAAAATCCATAATCAAATCTTGTTTATCAATTTCTATTTTAGTATCATTATATTTTCCCTTATTTTTATAATAAAACATCATTAGTTCTGCTATGACTGAAATGTCGTGGTCTTTACTTAAAAAGAAATCTATATCTTTTAAAGTGTATGCAAAAAATGCTTGTTGGTTATATCTATTAATAAACCAACCTCTGCCATGAGCTTTTCTTAAAGTAAAGCCAAGATGATACATAGCTTTGTTTTTAAACTGTATATCTCTACGATTTCTTCCGTATCTGTCTTTGTAAGTTTTAATTATTAGTTTTGTCATTTTATTTTTTTCCTTTGTTTTATATAATAAATATAGCACATTAAGATGTGATAAGCAAATGCACACCTATAACACGCAGAAAACTAGGCTTTTGTAAAAGCTACATGATGCACGAATGACCAATCGATTCTATTCTAAGAAAGCTAATACTTCTTCATTCAAAGTTTGAGCAGATATTTGTATTTTGTTCTTTAATGCTTTCAGTATAAATTCGTCAATAGTTTTAATTGCTACTAAATCTATATAAGTAACTTTATCTGCAGTTTGACCTTTGCGATGGTTTCTAGCTTCTGCTTGTAGTCTCTCTTCTAAGTTGTAAGAGTTGTTAAAAAATATTTGTATGCTACTAGCATTTAAAGTCAATCCATATCCGCCTACACTAGGATTGCTAACTAAGTATTTACAGTCTTTATCTTCATTAAATTTTTTTACTACACTGGGTCTGTCTTTTGTATCTCCATACAATGTTACAACAATATCTTTCTTATTTTTTTTATCATATTTCTTAGCTATCTCTTTTGCTATCAGTTCTATAGAGTATCGAAAAGTAGACCATATAATAACTTTACCATCTATCTCATCTAAGATATTTAGTAGCTCTCTTAACTTAGCATTGTCTAGTTCAACCAACTTGCCATCGTCACTATACACGAACCCAGAACAAACTTGTTGTAGCTTAGATATTTCTGTTAACTTGTTTGTAATCGATGCTTGTTTATCTTGTATTATTACTCTTGCTTGTTCTTTTAAAATTTCATATGTGTTTCGTTGTTGGTTAGATAAAAATATATTTCTTCTCTGCCATACTTGTGGTGGTAAATCTAAACAATCTTTTTTTAAACATCGATAGGTAAAAGATTGCATCTTTTGTTCTAGGTCATCTAAGTTTATAAAATACAATGGGTATTCTATTTTTCTATTTCCAGATACTGGTTTACTATGCATAACACAGTACCGAGCTCGAAAAGAATAATACGATTTAAAACCTAATATTTCTTCATCTAAAAATCCTATCTGACTCCATAAATCCAAAGGTGATTTAGTTATTGGTGTTCCTGTAAGTATTCTTTTGTATCTACATCCTTTAGAAAGTTTCGATAAGTTTTTACTTCTCTTTGCGGTTCTATTTTTTATAGTAGTGCTTTCATCAACTACTATCATAGTTTTCAATCCGTAAAACTTTATTAATTCGTATGCAGTCTCATATCCAGACTTATGACTAAATGCCTCTACATTCATTAAATACCATGTTAGACAGTCTGGTCTAGGTGCAAAAGTTTTATGTATCTTATGCATGAAAATATAATTTTTAGAACTAGCATGTTTATCTATCTCTTCTTCCCAATTTGTATAAACACTATTAGGAGCAATCACAAACACAGTATCAATATTGTTGGTGTCATATAAGTATACTGCATTGTCGATAATAACTTTCGTCTTGCCAGTTCCTTGCTCCATGAACAAACCAAAAACTCGTTGTGTTGCTCCTTTTTTCAAAGCATCTCTTTGATGCTCCATAGGTTGTGTTTTATAATTATGCGACATAATCTTTTTCTATCACTCCTAATTCTTTTGTACCTCTGGTATGATTTTTAATCCATACTTTTTTACCAGACTTGTAATGTCTATAAAAACCTCTAACATCGTGAAACCTATTTTTGTTTACACTTCTGTTGTAAATAAAATTATTGTCATTACTAGATTTATTAATATCTAATATTTTGTATTGATAAGCAGTAGGTTTTTTATTTCGTAAATTAGCTAATCTTTCCTCTGGTTCTATTTCAACACATTCTTGTCTCTTAGTTAAATTATTTAAAGTGTGTATAAAATATACTGTTTTAGCTGCACTACTTATCTCTTCTCTATATTTAAAATCTATTTCTCTAACTTGAGGATTATCAATAGGATTTTTTAATGACCAATGTTGAAATGGTTTTGTATAAGCCAAGTAGAAATCAATAAAATCTTTATCTCCTTGAAACCATTCATGTAATAAATTTATATTATTTCCATGAGTTGAGCTACTATTTTCCCAATGGCTTTTCCATAAATTTTTAGTTTTAGATATTCCCCAATCTGCAACATAATTTACTAATCCGTTACCTTCGATTGTCGTGCCATTGTGACTAAATTTTTCACCATTTTTTAAATACATAAATGACGATATAACATAGTGTGTTTTTTTATCTCTAATCCAATACCCTATATAATTAGTAGTTGTTTCTTCTGCATACTCTATTATTATTATTTGGTTATCATAGTAAGGCAAGAAATCTTCTAAAAGTGTTTTTCTATCGATTGCTGTTTCCATAAATTTATCTGAAACATTTTTAGTTACAAAAATCTTTTTAGAATTAATAAAATCCATATGTAGGTCGTTGACTACTTGTTTATAGGGATGTTTATTTTTATTTAAAAATGCCACCTTGCCAAACTGTCTTTGTATGAATTTTGTTTGTCTAGGATTACGAATAATATATCCGTAATTTTTTATTATTGTTTCCATGTCTATCATAATATCACCTCCAAGAAAGTGGCATTAAGCCACCTTCTTTTTTTCTCCCTTCTTTTGTAATCCATCCAAGAAGTCGATTGCTTGAGTAGACTTTGTGATTGCTTTTAAAACTTGCTCTGGTTTATTTTCAAGTTGTTCAATCCAACCATTAATATATTGAGCATGGTCACTTCTTACTGTTGGTGATATACCAAGTAATGCACTTAATATTGCTGAACCAGATTCTGCTACTAGCTCTTCAATAGCATAAGCATTATCTCCAAACCTACCAGAGAAATCTCTTTTTAATCTTTTGTCACTACCTGTCCAATGAATTAATTCATGAAGTAAAGTACCATAGTAAGATTCTGTGTCATGAAAATCTTCAACCTTTGGAAGTTTAATGAAATCACCTTTTGGAGAATAAAAAGCTCTACCACCACCAAAAGTTATTTTTGCTTTTGTGTTTGCAACATACTTCTCAACATCTTTAAGTATATCTACTTTAGATACTTTTACTTCTTCAGTCTTTTTCTCAATCACATAGTCTTGTATTTGACTAGCATTAAAAACTGGATATGGTTTGAAGTACCAAATTTTTTTCTTAACATCTTTTAACTCTCCACTATCAGTGATGATGCCAAAATCTCTATCTTCTACTTCTATTTGTGCATTAAAAAAAACGTGATGTGCTGTTTCACCTTTTTTAATATAGTAACCTTTATCTTTCCATGCTTTAGAAGTACCCCACAGATTACTTTCGTAACCATTCTCTTGAGCCTCTATTGCTAAATTAATAATATTAAAACCATGATAAGTTTTGCCATCAGATATTTTTACTGGTAGTTGTAGTTTAGCTATTGTAGATGACCAACCTTTTTTCCAATTCTTGCCTTCAGTTTTTAATAGTTGCTTTAATCTGTCAGCAGCTTTGTTAATGATTTCTTTTCTTGTTTGTTTTGCCTTATATTTCTTCATCGTTTTTTCCTTTGTTTTATTGTGAGGAAAATGCCTCACGAATCATTTATATAATATTTTATTATGTATGTCAAATACTATCACAATATATTTATTATATCCTATTATCATAAGTCATATTTTCTTTAGGTATTTCACCTATTTATTTTTTTATTTGACTTAACCTGTTTTATTTTGTAAAACAAAAAAATACTGAAAGGAGTTATTTATGAATTTAGAAGAAGAAGCAAAGAAGATTTCAGAGCTCAGTACAGACAGTATCTCGGACATTGCTACTCAGTGTGATTCATTAATATTACTTCAAGATAAAATTAAAAAGACTGAAGAATCATTAAAAGATTTGAAAGAACAAGAACGAAAATTATCTGAGGAAGTGATACCTAATTTATTACATGAAAGTGGAGTGACTGAGATTAAGACCACTGATGGTACTACAGTTCAAGTGAAACCTTTTATCAAAGCATCTATTACAAAAGCGAATCAAGAAAAGGCTTTTGCATGGTTACGAGATAATGGGTTTGAAGATATTATCAAAAATCAATTATCTGTAAACTTTAGTCGTAGTGAGGACAACCAAGCTAACGATATTTTTGAAGATTTAAAATCTAAAGGACTTGCAGTTAGTCGAGACGAAAAGGTAAATACAAACACTTTAACTGCCATGATGAAAGATATAATCTTAGTTAAAAACGAAGCAGTTCCTATGGATGTATTTTCAATTTATCAATCAAACAAAACTAAAATAATAAGGAGTTAACATGCAAAAAGAAATAGCAACCAAGAAACAAAATTTACCAACCAAAATAAATTTAGAGGAGTTTGCCGACCAAGGCACAGAGGACATTACTGCCAAAGACCAAAAACTTCCTATATTAAAAATACTTTATGCTAATAGTCCAGTGTTGGATGAAAGCGATGGTAAGTTTATTGAGAAAGCAAGACAAGGTGATATATATAATGAGGTCACTGGTTCATTGTACAAAGGTAAAGATGGAATTTATGTTGTACCTTGTTACTACAAAAATTCTTACAATGAATGGGCAGACAGAGGAGACTCACCTGGTAGACCCATAGCCATCCATACAGACCCAAATGTAATGAACAGAACACAAAGAGGAGATGATGGTAAAGACAGAATTATGGAAGGTGAAGGTCAAGGTAATTACATTGAAGATTCTGGTAATCACTTTGCATATATTTTAAATGATAAATTTGAACCAATAGAATCTGTTCTTATTGTCATGAAATCTACACAGAAGAAAAAATCTAAAGTGTGGAATAGCATGATGAAATCAAGAATGGGTAGTGGGTCAAAAGGAAGATTTGTTATGCCAAGTTGGGCGACTGTTTATAAACTATCCACGACCAAAGAGTCTAATTCACAGAACTCTTGGTATGGATGGGTTATTGAATATGTAGAAACTTTGGATGTAACAAAAAACAATGATACATTACAAGCTACTAAAGAATTTTATGAAGCAGCTAGACAATCTGATATATTTGGAAAGGTGGATTTTGAGTCTGAAAATGTTGAAAAGACAGTAGAAGAAAAACCTACTAAAAAACAACAAACTAATTCAGACGATACTCCTTTCTAATGTATGAGGAATTGTCGGAGTTATTTAAAGGTAGCTCTGACTCTTTTATCAAGTCTACCACAGATGGTAGGCTTGATGAGAGAGGTAAGAAAGTAACAACTTACACTACTATAAATAAGTCCATAACCAAAAGAGATTGGAAGGCTCACTTAGACGGAAAAGTTCGTATAGGTGTCCGACCAGAAAGAGATGGTAAGTGTCGATGGGGATGTATAGATATAGACCCTAGCTCTTATAAAAATTATTCACAAAAAAAATATGTGGATATCATAAGAGACTTTAAATTACCGCTAGTGCCAGTGAAATCTAAATCTGGTGGTCTGCACATTTTTGTTTTTTTAAATGAATGGGTAGAATCAAATAAAGTAGCGGATAAGTTATCAGTTATAAATAATAAATATTTTTTAGCTCAAGAAATATTTCCATGTAATAAAGCATTAAATATGCCTTATCAAAATATGGATAGTAGTATGGAGTTTGCATACAATGATAATAACAATCCAGTGTTAGTGCAAAAGTTTATACAGATAGCAAAAGAAAAAACATTATCACCAGAGGAGTTTTTTAAATTACAGATAAAAGAATATGAACCAGAAAAGTCTTGGAAACATTTTCCACCATGTGTGCAAAAATTAATACAAGAGCAATGGACAGGTAACAATCGAAACAATTATTTATTTAATGTGTTGGTATTAGAAATGAAAAAAAATAATGCTAACACCATGCAAACTTTAGAAGAGATTGCACAAAGTAGAAACACACAAATATTTCATAATCCATTACCACGAAACGAAGTGACACAACTAACAAAGAGTGTACACAAAAGTAGTTACGATTATCAGTGTCCGCCAAAGCATCCAGAGTATGCACCGATATGTAATAAAGAATTATGTAAACAAAGAAGGTTAGGGATTGGTGAAGCTACACCAGAGGTAATAGAAGATTTTTCTGACATAACTTTTATACGAGATACAAAAACTATTTACTATGAGTTCAGTTATCAAGGACAACGAGTCACGATACAACCAGAGGATATGAAAGATGAAAAAACTTTTCGCACTAGATTATTACGATACAGAATTTTTTGGATGACATTACCCAAAAGTAAAAAAGGTCCTTCACCATTTGAATTATTAATGAAAGGTATTGTCGAAAGGTCAGTAGAAGATTCACAACATAAATTTGAAGATACAGTAGAAGAAGAAAAATATAATACATTAAAAAAGTTTTTTGAAAGTCACATTGAACAAGATAATTATGAAAGATTAAAAGATGGCTATGTCGTGTTAGATACAAACACTAACACTTGTTATTTTAAAAAAATAACTTTGGATAAATTTATCAAGAAAAATGCTGCACGAATATTTAACACTACTACAGATGCTTTGCGTTTGTTAGGATGTAGAAGAAAAGATTATCATGAAGGAGAAAAAAATATCTGGCATGTAACATTACCAGAATTTATTAGTCACGAAATTATTAAACAAAAACCAAAAGAGAAAGTAACAGAATTAGACGAAGAGTATCATGACAAGTTTAGGACTACAGAAACAAAAAGAGA
>TARA_R100001460_G_scaffold39764_1_pt1 | contig 13229 bp, 14 predicted proteins | sample TARA_R100001460 | Tara Oceans TARA_R100001460 (sample SAMEA2622190) | marine metagenome | biome: marine biome (ENVO:00000447); feature: surface water layer (ENVO:00002042); material: "saline water (ENVO:00002010), including plankton (ENVO:xxxxxxxx)" | depth 5 m | reverse complement strand
CTCAAACACATTACCATCACGTAAGTTAAGCGTAGCAGCATTAGAACTAGACGTAACAGAAGTGCTTTCTTCTATTGTTCCGTTGTCGAATGTAGCCACACCATTTGCGTCTGTTGTAACGAAAGCACTTGCATTAGTAGTTCCTAGCGCATTAGGCAACGCTATCTCATATGTAGAGTTTGCGCTATGTGGTGGACTAGCAACTGTAACCCCGTGAGAATTAGCCTCACAGTTTAAAACTATTTTTGCTGAATTTGTGTTACCTTTTACAACAACTTTACCCGTGCCATTAGGTGCAAGCTCTAGGTTTGCATTTGACGTAGTAACAATATCGTTACCGTTCATATCTAGGTTGCCGCCTAGACTTGGAGTCGTGTCACTAACCAAATCTGAAAGCTTGGCGTCTAACTGCGTTTGTATTGCGCTTGTAACGCCGTCTACGTAGTTTAGCTCCGTCGCTGTAGCGGTAATGCTTAGATCAGATAGCTGCTTGACAAGTGGATGGCCACCTGCCGTTGAGCCGTCGTGGACAACCGCCGTATCCTTGTCAGTATCAACTGTAATTTCACCAACAGCGCCAGTAAATGAACTATGCTGCGAAGTTGTGCCGCGTCTGAATTGAACTTGTTTAGCCATCAGCTAAGCCCTCCATAATCGTCTAAATTAGCGACTGTTCCAGTTACTAAGCCGTAATCTTCATCAATAAAAAAATCGTCTTTTGTTGCGGTAATCATAACTTTAGCCGCGCCAGCAAGAGTAATAGCATTATCACTGTTGCTACTTTCAGAAACCGTTCTAGTGAGTGTAGTGCCGCTATGGGTATATACACCAGTTCCGATTTCAAAGTTACTACCTTCTTCTACTAGGTAACGTACAGTGTCACCATCAGAAACACCGCCACCAGCAAATGTTTGATAACCACTTTCCGCTGATCCAAGCGTAATAGTGCCAGTTCCAGTTGTGGCCGTAGCAACCTTAACCCGATTAGCTAAAACAACCATATATCACCTTATGCTAACTGAATGACACCATTAGACGCTGAAAAATCAACTGTTAAACTATCACCATCATTGAGTGTTAAGGATGAACCATAATCATAATATCCAATCAACGGATCTGCTGGAGTACTTACAGTATCATCGAATATGTAAACATATCTAAATGGGCCTGTAGAACCACCAGAAGAAGTAAGCGTCAGATCAGCAAGAACAAGCTTATATGTGCCACTTGCTTGAGCAGATGATGATGTGGTTACATTTCGTGATGATAAATTAGAATATGAAACTTGAGTAACATTTCCTAATATTCCATTGCCATCTGCTGAAGGGTCTGAACTTTCAGAAGATGGTGATGTATTTGATAAAGCAATAGCAATCTGATCGCTTTCTAAATCCATGTTGTGAACTGCATTTTTCACAAAGTCATTAATCTTATTAAATGTTGCCATTTTGGGAACTCCATTATCTTAGCATATGCAAACGCATTGTAACGCATTTTTTCGAAGTTGCAAAGTCTAGGATGGCTTATCTGGAAAATTTGGGTTACTTGGATCAGTTGTGTTTGACGGCAAGTCTCTTAGCGTTTGCCGATATGTAGCCCATTCAGCTTTTTTAGTCTCACTTAGTGGAGTGTCTAACGTTTGTGTCCAATCACTATCGGATAAATATCCGTTGCGCCTCTTGCGTAATTCATTCCAAGCATAATCATCTATCACTTCTTCTATGTCGGTTTGTGACTTTCGTACTGGCTGACCATCTATAATGTTATATTCATCACTTGAGTATTCACCCTCAATTATAGAACCGTTTAATAGAGCATCACTTTCTGACCCTTCAAATATCATTTTAATATTATTTGTTGCTGGATCGTATATTGTATATTTGGTCATCTGTAACGCCTCAAGATAGTAAGCTCTAGTTTGCAAGTAGGGCTTGTAATACCGCTAAGTCCTGAAATGGTTACTTTGACATTTCGCGTACCACTAGCAACGGTTTTACCACCGCTTAAAGTTTGCAAACCTAAAAGAATACTCCCAGTAATGTTAATTCCAGAAACCTCCGTACCATCTATATATAGTTGATAGGTTGCAGTATCTCCTGACCCAGCCGATCCAAAAATTGCTAAATTAGCTATAGCTATTATACCTCCAGCATAGCTCATACTCACATTAGTATCTAAATCCGTTGTTTGACCATTTGTTAAAGTTGTAGTTCCAAAAGAGCCAGTAGTTGAAAGTGTAATACTTTCACCAGCAACTTTAAGTGTATCAACGGCTGCATTTTTGATTTTAGCATTTTCTATCAAACCATCGTTAATTTGTGCCACTCTTGTAATAAGCCCTGAAGTAGCAAGTAAACCACTTGTAATTGTATTTGCTGCTATTTGAGTTGCAGTAATTGTATTAGCTTGTATTTTAGCAGCCGTTACAGCATTGGCCGCTAGTTTTGGTGTAGATATTTCACCATCAGCTATTTCAGTTGCAGTAATACTATTTGCCCCTACTGCTGCAACAATTTCAGCCCAAGTTGAACCTGTCCATCTGTAAAGCTTATTATCACTGGTGAGAAAAACTTGCTGGTTTACATAATCACCAGATGCTGGAAGTGAACTAACTGGTTCAATAATATCTAAACCAGCATCTATAAATATCTGTCTTATACCATTTTCAAAATCAGCATCATCTAAAAATGTAGTAGTAGCAGAAACACCAGAAGTAAAAGCCGACTTATTACCAGAATAATCGACTGATTTTAGAAAGTAATATCTAGTCTGATTTAATCCTAAATTTGTTCTAGTAAAAGTATCACCAGCAGAAATGCCAACCAAAGTTGATCCAGACGAATTATTAACGGTATTTTCGTATATTTCTACAAAATTTAGATCAGCATCTGCTGGATTAGTCCAATCAATAGTAATAAATTTAAAACCACCCGTAGCAGATATAGAAGTCGGAACGGCTGGTGCTGTTGTATCACCGCCACCAGTAAATAGAACTGTAGAATATGCCCCTTTGTTACCTTGTGAGCCTACAGCCCTAACCCTAATAGTATACTGAACGCCATCAACTAGTGGAGAAACTTCAATACTATTTTCTATTGTAGTAGTGGAATTATAAACGCTATCTGCTACAGCTTTCCATTCAACTTCATAATGATCGACAAATTTATTATTAGCAGCCGTCCAAGAAAGTATGACAGAATTAATAAATGTTCCATCACTGGTTGTTCTACCGCCACCAGATGCAGTAAGATTATTTATAGCTAAACCGTCAAAGACATTTGGTAAAACAGTATTATCTTTTTCAAAGTCTGTTTCTTCTGCTGACCAGCTAAAAACGCTTTGGGTAAGCTCCCTAAGTGTCATATTGACAATTAATTCACCTGTTTCCTTAAAGGCAAATGCCCACCGCTGCACCTCAAACGTCTTAGCACTAAATCCTAGTCTAGAATTAGTAATGCTAATTACATCACCAACTTGAACGCTCAATGCCCGTAAACCAAAATCAGCAGTAATAGTAAGCTGCTGCCTATTTCTATATAAAGCAATCTTAGCAATACGTTGCGCCATAGAATGACTAGATGTCATTGGCAATCTAATATCAGCAGAACTTTCTATGCCACCGTCAGCAGTAATAAAGGTTGATGATTTTATTTCTTTATAATCTGTTTCTTGCCAATTACTACCAGCGCCACGCCATGTACCTTTGACTATATTGAAATTATCACGCCTGCTATGACGGGTGCTGACTTCTATATTTGATCTTAAATCATCTTCATCAAACGTCTTAATTGATGCAGTCCAAGCCGCTGCTTTCATTCTCCACTCACCTTGAGCGAACCATAATAAGCCACCCATTGAACGGGCTAGGGTATCCAGTATATCTTTGGGCTGTGAAGAAGTTACAAATGAGCCATTAGTTTCATATCGGTTTTCTGTACCTGATCCAGCTAACGTAACATTTTCATCACATATGTTTGCCGCTGTAGAAACTAAAGTGTCATCAATTTCACTGGCGTTTGCGTCCAAACCATATCCAGAAAATAGATAATCCCGTAGACATAAGGCTGAATTAGCTGACCAGCCAATTGAAGATGTTCTAGGATCATAAACCTTTTTCCCCCTTACTAAAGCCGTAAAAACTGGCTGACCCGTAGGAAATACATCAGCATCATATTTTAGCCTTACATAAATATAAGCTATTCCTGATAATTTATGGTCATTTGTCCAGTGACCATCACTTTCACTTACTAAATCACTGTCGGCTGATTGCCCTGCTGTTCCTACGTGGGTATTTATTCTTACAAAGCCATTATATCTTGTTGTCGTATTGCTATCAGGATCAGTGGCATTTGTTACTTCACCATCACCATCGAGAGTTAATTCCAATTCATCTAGGTAAAGTTTTTGAAAGCTATCCACCTCATGGCCAGCTACTGCAATAACTTTGTGTAAATATAAGTTATCGTCAGTTGCTTCTGTATATACAACCACGCCACCAACCTTAGTTTCACCATATATTATTTGATGTGGCGCTGCTGGGTTTACTGCATTTACATCATATCCACGGCCAGCATCACCAAGAGACGGTCTTGGTGTAAGTGCATTAAGAGCAAAGCCAATAGCTGCATTTATTAGAAATTGCCTTGCAAATGTGCTAAATACAAAAGCTGTTGTAAAATATGCTGTTGATGTGGCGGCTGCGCTGATTGCCGCTACAACTAATGTTACTGGATCTTGCGGTATATCTTTTTGCCAAGATTTAGGGCCAAATGGCATCTGGTCTAAAAATGACTTGCTTTTATATAATGCTCGTAAAGTCATTAGGTGACACTCCAAAATATATCGGGCTTTTCTGTGGGTAAGAATACCAAACCTTTATTACCAACAAAAGCCGCTAAATCAGACACTACCACACCAAATGCAATCGGTAAAACTACTTTATCCTCACCCATATCACGGCCAACGATAGTGCCTCTAGGTGGATATTCTGTATATATTCTGGTCAATCTGCTATCTACAGCATCAAGAAAATCTTTGTATTCTGATCGTGTATTAAATTTTCTATATTCTACCAAAGCATTTTTTGCACTGTCATATCTGTGCAAATACTCATCACAAAAACCGCTTCCTATCTGCATTTGAACACACGTATTAGCAAAAGTTAAACAATCGTGATAGCCCCACTCAAAAGGCTCATCTTGTACTGTTTCTATATAATCAAATAATCTTTTATCCCAATCTACCAACTTCATTCACTGGTTTTGCCCCAAGCTATCACTTTATTTTGCAAACTATCAACAAACTGTAAGCCTTTATCAGTTGTCACGCCTAATCCTGATAATCTTGCTTGTTGGCTTTGATCTGTGAAACGTAAAACTCTAGGACGTTCCAAATCCACTAATCTATTTTCTACTGTAAGAGTTACAGTGGAAGTTTCTGGCCCTTCATCAATTATCATTTGATCCATAAAACCCTGAAATACTTCAGAGCTATCACCGCCTACAATACCGAAATAAATAGTGCATAGACGGCCCTGATAAGCCTCAGTAAGTGCATCTGATAGGATTGATGAAGGTATACCGCTTAAAACCAATGTAGCACCTTTAGCGGCTATCTCAGCCGTTTCTTCAATATTACTTATAGAAAGTAAAGTACCAGCCCCAGTATATGTATTAGAGCTAATTGTTAAGTCACCAACACCCGTCCAAAGACGTAGATTTGCACCGTCAAAAGCTAAATCGACAGCCATGTATGGTTGTACAACTTCACCTTCTAAAGCACTTGTAATCGAAGATTGTAAGTCTCTTGACATTAGATAGCCTCTACTGCGCTAAAACTAATATTATAGAAACCATCAGAACTAATATCCCAATTCTGTTCATTGGACGCCAATCTAAATCTGCTCTTAGGGTATGTTAAATCACCAGTTGCTGTAGATGCAGCCGCACGTAAAGATGGCCAGATTTCCAATGTGCCATCACCAGTTTTGTCTAGTGTCACCTGATATAACCTAGTGCTTGCTCCACTGCCTAACGAAAAATAGTCACCTCTCAGAAGCGTAGCACTGCCACTATTTACATCAGCCGTAACGCTAGTATCTCCAGCAGAACCAGTAATAGTTAATGATGTGGCCGTTCCGTGTGGACTGTTGGCTAATGGTGGCCCTAATAAAAACGTACCATATTGACCGCGTAAAGCATTGAGCCAACCCGTCCATTTTTCAGCATTAGTTTCATTCATAGGTGGTAAAGTTAAATCTGCTTCCCAGCACATACCAGCGTGAGCAACGACTTGTTGAGCCATACTAAATGGGGAGCGTGATACAGAAACCACATTCCTAGCTCTAAATGATATGCTTTGGATACCAGTGTGAGTTGGTAAATCTAGTGGATAAGATATAGCCATTAGCCAAATGCAGCCGCGTAGCTGCCCCCTCTACGTCTTGCGTCTAATACTGCTGATTTAGAAGCTTCTACTATTTTAGGAAGCATAGATTGTATTTCAGAACGGCTTACACCCTCTTGAAAGTTATTGTATTGATTTATCACAAGCCCCTGACCGCCAAGCTTATTATTTGGTATTATATGACCTGATCTATGTGGTACTAATATTTCTGGGCCACGCTCACCAACTATTGTAGCCCTACCACCAGTAACAGGCCCACCCATAGCGTTAGCTGGTAATGATGGAATAGACTTCATCAACATAGCGACAATTCCCGTACCCTCTCCTGTTTCAGCGTTGAATGAGCCTACCAAACGCTGTACCACCAGCACTTTATACAACTGAGCTATTATATCTCTAGCCATCGACCTAAAAGCGTCTTTGACTGATTTAGTGCCTGTTGAGATAGCCATAAAACCTTCTTCTAGAGTTGACTTCATAGTATCGGCAAATGTTTGTGTACGTTTTTGCATGGATTCCATAGCATCTTTATTGGCTTTATCTACCATTTTAAAATACTTGCGTAAGTCGATTAGCTGTAAATCTTTTATGTTTCCAACGACATTATCAATTAAAGAACCTTCTTGCTTGCTTTGATTTCTGAGCTGTTTCAATCGATCTTGAAGTTCCTCAATATTTCTCCCTAACATTTCAACCACAGTTATTGGAGTATCGCGTCCAAACTCATCTTGAAGAAATCCAAATATTTCTGGTTCACCTCGAATATTAAGAGCGTCTTTTGCTGCTTGCATAACTTGTTGAATCTTCTTTAAGGCAATATCAAACTTAACTCTAAGTATTTCTATTTGCCTACTTATAGAACTAACCACAGTTCCAACAATAACACCCATCACCTGAAAAGCGTTGATAATACCATTTAATACGGTTATCACAGCTTCTTTTAGAACATTAAAAGCTGCTTTCAATCCATCAAGTATTGGTCTTAAACCCTCAAAAGCTGGCTTTATGTCAGCAAAAAACTGCTTAAAGTCGAATGACATACTTTTTGCGCTTTTACCCATCATAGCAATGGCACCACCAACCGCTATAATACCACCGATAATCATACCTTTAGGGCCAAAGATAGATGCTAACTGTGGGCCTTGCATGGTCATAATCCGTAGTGCATCCGTACCCATAGAAGCCTGAACAGCCATATCTTGAAACTGTAATGATGCTAAACCAAGTCCTCTAGTCATGCCCATGTTTGATTTAACGACCCTCTGGGTAGCGCGTGTATGACGCTGCATAACTTGGGTTGATTGCGTCATTTGTCGGTTGACGTTACCCAGTTGCTGCTGAACCTTTTGCATTTGAGGGACAGCGTTACCAACTGCGTTCATTTCAAACGTAAGTCTTTCAGTGGCCATTCTTTTCCCGTTCCTCTTTTATTTTAAAATAAGCGACCCACTCATTATATTCTGAATATGTCATTTCTTCAATTTCTGATATTGTCTTTCCCAAGTGTTCAGCAAGTGAAATGAGACTATATCTAAATGGATCGCTCCTTAGTTTTTTTCCTGTTCCTCGGCTGTAATGTTTTCAAATATAGCGCCAAATACAGCAGCTATAGTTCCAATAGTTTCACCCATTAAAACAGGTTTATCTTCTAGTGTGAAAACCTTTTCACCATCTTTATCTTCACACTTTCTAATTATTAATTCTACCATTCCTGACATTGTGGGATTAGTCAGAAAGTCTTTATTTTTACGCTGTAGAAATTCAATATCACGGGCTGTAATATAATTAAAGAATAGGGTAAGGGGCTTATCATCCTCGCCCCATTCTTCAATATCTACTTGACCGCGTTCTTTATCAGCTCTTTTAGCTGCGATACGTTTTGCAAGTGTCATAGTCCTACTTATACAGTTGTTTCAGTTAATGCCCCACTACCTTGCACTGAAATAGTCATTTCTACAAGCCCATCAAATGTAGAATTTATAGTGCGGCCAGTAACAATAGCTGTACCACCGTAATAAGTATCGCCAGAAGTTGCACCTTCTGGATATAAATTAAGGGTTACAGATGCTCCAACAGTAAGAGCCGTTTGACCACCCGTATTGGTTTCATCCCAAAAAACGTCAACTGAACCCGTGAACTGTTTAAGGGAAGGGACGTAAGTTCTGGCGGTGTCACCCATGCTAGTCGTTTCAAGTGTGTCGGCTGTTTCTTCGATGCTAAATGATCGAATTTCTGCTATTGCTGTGTCAGAACCAGCCGTGCCGACTTTAACCGTCCCTTCACTTCCTGTATGTGTTGCCATTTCGGTTACTCCTTATTTGGCTGTTTCTACATCATTTATTGCTGTAACATATCTGATTGAATAAGTCAGCTTTGCAATACCTAATATTTGGTCAGCTTCACCGTCAAATTGTATTTCAGTAGATGTTAGAACACTAAATTTAGCAAGACCATTGACCGTAAAATCTCCAGCCATTGCTTCTTCGACTTGGACGGCTATTGCGTCCACATCATCATCGAACTTGCTTGTTTCTCGAACATATATATCTATGTCTAAAGTCAAGTCTCTGATAACGTCTGTAACACCAGCGTTCATTCTCTCACTGGCTTCAGCCCCAGTATATACGCTTATAGCTGGTAAGTTTTCTTCATTGAATGGGTGTACCCTAGTAGTAAACACACGTCTTTTCACCAACGATACGTTTTGGCTTAGTAGAGTTGCTACCCTATCTCTTATCTGGCGTCTTACGTGTGCCATCTACTGCTTTTCCAATTGAATGACACTGACACCAGTTCCATCGTGGATATAAGCTACAACGCGATAATTTACACTATCTACAACTAGGAAATCATCTTCTGCTATATTCGGTATATCAGTGGTTCTACAGGTAAATCGTGGCTGTTCCTGATGTACAGCAGCTATACCGCCAGCATCAACAGGAACAGTTTCATTGTCAAATATTCCTTTGATGGTGCTATCACCTAAACCTAGCTTTCGTTGATAGGTTACAGATTTTGCAAACTCCTGAACATTAAGAAGTAAGGTAATATCATCAGCGAAAGAAATAGCCATTAATCATCACTTTCTGGCTTTTCTAATTCTTCATCGGATTTCTTTAGTCCGACACTGCGATTGCTTTTCTTAGGTGGCTTTGGCTTATCTGCTGGTTCAGCATAACCACGGTCAATTAACTTCTGGCCAATTCTGTCCATTACTTCATATTCCTCACCAGCCATAAGGTTTTCACCCGTTCCAGCAAAACACTTTTGTATAACTTTAATTTTCATTGTGTTTCTTTCATTGGCTTAAAAGTGGGGCATTGCTGCCCCACCTGTTAATATTAAGCTACTGATACCTCATTAGTGATACCAAAGCTTACAGCGTTTCTCACACCTACGTCTAGTTCAGCGTGTAGAACCATTCTCACAGTTCCAGCTTTTGAACCACTGAATGGATCAACTAAGATGCTTGGAGCGCCAAACTGAGCAATCATCAACTGGCTAAAGTCACCAAAGATCAATGCTGAAGCGTCATTACCACCATCACCTGGATCTAGTGTTGTTGGTACGTTTGATGTGAAGCCCATTGGATAGCCGTAAAGGTTATTCCACGGGTCATTCAAGATCATAACGCTATCAGTTGAAGATACTTTAGCTGTTGAAGCTAGTTTAGCTTTAACTGCTGGATGTGATAGGAAGCCAGCAGCATTACCATTGACTATTCCATTATCTTCTTCAACCAACTTCACTAGGTTGATGATGTCAGCCCATGTAAGGCTATCAACATCAGTACCTGATGAAATGTCTAGATCATTTACGCCAGATGTATTTAAAATACCTGTTGGTTGACCACCTGAACCAGAACCCTGAATTGCATAAAATTCAGTTCTGTCGGCTGCTGAAGCAAGTAAGTCATTTCTGATTATTTGCTCAATAGCTGGTACACTTTCCAACATTAACAAACGTGACATATCAACAAATGCACCCATTGTTCTTGGCTGCAATGTAACTCCACCGTCTGTACCAGCACCATCGCCAACATCTGCTAATTCTTCTACAAATGCAGCATTAGCTCCAGTTGCTAGTTTTGGCATTTTTATTCTGTTGGTTAGACCACTTAGGTAAGTTGTTCCTAGACCGCCTAGAACTTGTCTAGCACGTAGCGCCTCAATGAACATATCACTACGGTGTTCAGTTGGTACGAAATCATCAAATACAACTTCTGCACCTGAACCGCCAGTAGCTGCTGTTGATAATGGCCCTCGTTGCCCCCATGCAAAATCAGGCACATAAACACCTTCTGCATCGCGGCCAACACGTGTGGCTATTTCATCATTGATTTCACGCTCGTACCCAGCCTTACGCCAATCACCAGTAATTTGAGCTTGGATCATTCTACCAAGAGAATAACTCTTTTGCTCTTTTACTGGAGCGTCAACTTGTGCTGGTGCAATGTCTAGTGGCTTATCACCAATAGCATCAAGCAAATTACCACGGAATTGGTCTACTGACATACCGCTTGCAATTGCTTCATTACCTAAGTCGCGTTTATTATGCTTGGCTGCTAATGCCAAGATTTCAGCATCGTTCTTTCTTGCGGCTCGAACTGCATCAGCTTTAACCGCGTCAAGATCGATGTTATTTTTGACTTCTTCAGTCATAACTTCATCTCCTTCAGATGTTTGAGTTAAGGGTTCTGCTGGAACTGATCGCCCGACACCAACAAGACTTGACTGATCTGCTGGTACACTAACAATACTAATTTCCATTGGTGTGGTAGCAACCCTGTAGTATTCTTCAGGGTCATCATCACGTTTTATTCGGCCATCAATTCGATAGCCTACACTGATGTTTTGTCTGATGCCATCAGTAACATCATTGAACACTTCTGAAGCTAGTCCACCTTTTCCAAAACGAACCATTGCTCGTAGACGCCGAGCATCTTCATCAAGTTCAACTCCTTCAATCACGCCAATTTGCTTTTCCATATCATGGTCAAGTAATAATGGAGCGCGACCACTATTCAGAAAGTCTAAATTCATACTATCACTGGAATGGTCTATAACTTCCATTCCAAATGATCTTTCTACAGGTTCTTCTGTAGATACACCGACTTTTACACGTCTTTCATCAATATCCACGGCCTTTTCATCCATGTAATGGCCGCGTTTTTCCATATCTTCACGTACAAATCTTTCTTCTTCTGTCGGAGCTTCTTCTACACTTTGCTCATTCATAGGCTTGGCAAAAGTAACAATATAAGCTTCTTCAGTTTCTTCTATGTTTATAACATGACGCTTTTTCATTGGCTCAGACCCTTTTTCATTTAGATCAATTGTATCATTTTTTTCATCCATTGTAACATCCCTTTTCTTTGATGACATCGGATGACCTGATGGAAGTAAATCAGTATCATGCTTGCCACTTCTAAATTTACCGTTCCGCAAAGCATATAAATAACTGTTGACACGGGCATAAGCCCATTGTTCAGGCGATTTAACGCTAGGTCTTACGCTTTGTGGATTAGTCTTATATGCACCAATACCGCGATTAAATACCGATATTAGAGTTCTAGTGGTAGTACGTTTAGACGCAACATTACCAACATCTTCATTATGATCTTCTGCTTTCTTAGCTAAACCTTTACGAACTGCATCAGTTACAGCCCTAGTTTCATCTTTTTTAATTCTATCCCGTATATTCTTTGACCAAGTAAACCCAGCATTACCGCCCCATAAAGCCCAAGCTATACGTCCGTTAGATGGGTAACCTTCTTCACCTTGCTCAAATCCTTCCGCTTGCTTATCGACTTCATGCCGACTAAAAAATGAAAACATGCGTAAAACAGTATCTTCTGATAGATTTTTACCACTAACAATATCCCTAGCACGGGCAATTCCTACAGCCGTACCACCTCTACCATGCTCAGATCGCCAATCTAAACCGCGCTGGGCTTCTGTTATCATTCCTTCTGTTGGTTTATAGCTCATCTGCGTCACTTACTTCTGGTTGAACAGGTGCTTTTGCCCCAAAGGGTTCAAATGCAGTCGATAGGCCATATCTTTCAGCCATTTCTTTGTCAGAAGCTATCTGGCTAAATAATTCTTCTACATCCCTTCCATAATTTGCGGCTATATCATTCATGCTTACAATACCGTTAGATAATGCTGTAACGTGAGCATTAATTTCTCTTTGTGGATCAACCCAAGCAAAGCCACGGCCACGGAAATGCAAGTTATCAGCAAATTTATCATACTTAGATATTGGTATTGGTATATCACCAAAAGACAAAGCACTTCCTAACCAGTTTCTAAATACTGGCTCACAAAAGTGTTCTATTATATATGATTGTAGTGTTTTGTAATGATCGCGTTCCTCAATTGTGCCTTGACGTATAGAACTATAAGAAACACCCTTTAGATCATTTGATAAGCTTGTATAAGATACGTTTAAACCAGACGCGATACCGCGTAATACGGCCTGTTCAAATTCAGCGAATGCAGAAGTTGGATGGGCTGGATCAATCATCTTAAAATCATGCCCCGATGGTAACTGATAAACAGAAGCTGGAGCCATATCAATTACAGGCACTTCATCATCTGTTTCATCATCACCAACAAACTCATCACCATCTGGAGTGGTAATGATACCAAACTTAGCAGCCGCAGCCCTAGCAGCAACTAACTCAGCTTCTCTATATCCATGCAACATCTTTAATGATGCTATTGCTGGAGACATAAACGGTTCACCTCTAGTCTGGTGCATCCTATTCTGTATGAATAAATGTAATATTTCATTGGCTGGTACACGTATATGCTTGCGTT
>TARA_R100001460_G_scaffold23380_3_pt1 | contig 13270 bp, 9 predicted proteins | sample TARA_R100001460 | Tara Oceans TARA_R100001460 (sample SAMEA2622190) | marine metagenome | biome: marine biome (ENVO:00000447); feature: surface water layer (ENVO:00002042); material: "saline water (ENVO:00002010), including plankton (ENVO:xxxxxxxx)" | depth 5 m | reverse complement strand
CCTACCTATCCGCTCTGTCTTGCGAGACATAATTTTGTAATAATGTTTCCGAAGTAATACCTTTAGAATTAAGTAAAGCCTTTATGTATTTAGGCTGTCTATTAAATGCAGCTTTTGCAAATTGCTTTTCATTAATTTTATTTTGTTTTATGTAATCATTTGCTGCACCCCTGATTTCTGTGAGAGTTTTTCTTAATATGACCGTTTTAAGTTCGTTTGACGCAGATTGATATTGTTCACTTTGTATTATTACAGGTATAACTGTTTCAACTAAAGGCCCTAAATATTTTGCTCTTGTTTGATCTACAACAGCATTGCCAGAGTAAGGTAATATATCTCTTCTTTTAAATCCTAATCTATCAAACTCTCTTTCTGCTGCATTCTTTTCTTCTCTAACAGTTGCACCAGTAAGCTGTCTTACTAAAGGGCCTGGAGCTTCAATATCAGTAAAAGGTATTTGAACTGTATCTGGCCTGCCTGGAGTAGCTTCTCTGGTTGGTGACTCTGATTCTGGAAACTGGTCTCTAACAAAAGGTATGTTAGATTTTAATTGATTGGTTGTATCAGTTAAAAATTCACCTGTCGGTAATGGCCTTCTAAATTGCTGGTCTTGATCTACAAAATCACCGAACATTCTTATAGGTGTCATATATCCACCAAGAACATTAGCAGTATAATCAGACATAAATTTATTAACTTTTTCTTCTGTATCTAAACCAGCCATTCCATCTAAAAGATTCTGTACTAACTGCACACTAGCACCAGCTCTAAACTGTGCACCTGATAAACCCTGTAAAACATCTTTTGCATCTGGTGCACCTCTGCCATTTTCAGATCTAACTACCATATCAGCAACCAATAAATATGGCGTTAATGGAAAGTATGGTCTCATGTCTATTGTTTTTCCTGATGAAGTTTCTAGTTCATACCATTTATGTTCTTCAGACATTCCTTTTCTTTTAGCTTCAATCATTGTTAAAAGTAAGGTAGTTCCTACTACTGCTTGCGATAAGGTTTTGTAATCTCCAGCTTTTAACTTAGCAATCTCTTTGGGAGTTAGTAATGCAGAAAAACCTAATGGACTATGCCTAAACTGAAAAGCAATAGCGTTGGCCATAAACCTTGGAAATGGTATTACTCCTGTTAATAAAAATGGTGATTTATTAACAGCATCAACGAGACTTTTAATAATAGGAACATCTGGAGTTTTTGCATAAGTAAAATATAAAGCATCATCAACTGCTTTTTCAATATCAGCTTTGTTTACATATTTTAAAAGATCATCACTTATTCCAACCTTATTTATGTCTATGCCTTTTTTAAGTAAAGCATCAGTAATATTGTTTGCAAATACTGCTCTTCTATACCAGAACTCTTGCATCCTATTTAATATATTTAATCCATCAGTAACTTTTTGACCAACTTTTATAACTCTTGAGGCATTAGATGTTTTTGTAGCGTCTGCTACATCGGAAGAATATCTGGTAAATAAATTTTCTGCATCTTTTACATAATACTTTGTTAATAAGTCTGTTAAATCTTTGGCTTGTTTTTTGTTCTTTGTTAAATTTAAAATCAATTCAAATGATCTAGCATAATCAACAGGAGCTTCTTCAGCACCAAACGCTTTTCTAAGAGGATTAAAAGTTTTCTTTAATGTATTGTCAAAAACATCAATCATTGTTTTCATACTAACCCTACCAAGTTGAGCTGTATTGTTACGCATTGCTGTAGCTATCTGACTAACCAATAAACCCCTTCTTATGTTGTCTGCTTGTTTTATAAAATTATAAAGTTTTGCTGTCCAAGTTTCTGGTTTTGCTGTCTTTCCTATTTTTTCAGATAGATTTTGAATAGACCTACTTACAGAACTTAATTTTTGCATACGCCTTGCTGAATCTGCAATACTTCCTCTAAATAACTGTGATAACTGTGGTAATGTAATATTATTATTTTTAAGAACTGTATCTAATTTTTCTCTTGCAACTGGATTGCCTTCAGCCTGAAATAAAACTTCCTCTAACTGATCTGATATTCTTACATTTGGATTTCTTGGTATTTCTAAATCATCCATTATTTTAATACCAACCTCAACCAGCCTATCGTTTAAGTCAACAGTCGTATCAGTTTGAAAGTCTTTACCATCTGGAGATATATCATTTATTGTTCTTGCGGCTGCAATTTCATCCGCATAAGACTCAACTGGTGGTGATGGATCAAACCTTTCACCAAAGGATTCTGGAGTTGCAACTCCTGTAGACTCAATATCTATAATTTCTTTATAAACGTCATCAACTTCTTGATTGGTTTTGCCTCTAAAATTTTCTAAGTTAATACCAGCTCTTCTAAATGCACCCTCAACCTCATCATAGTTACGCAATGCTGTATCATATTTAATAAAAGCATCTTCAAATTCTGGCAAGACGGGATTTGACTCTAAGATATCTAACGCCTCTTGAGGGGTTAATTTGCCACCTGGAACATTTCTTGCAAAACCCAACTCACCTAATAATTCAGCTAGGTTGTCTGCTGTATCTGATATGGCTTCCCCAGTCGCTGCACTTGTTTTTGCATTTTTTGATTTATAAACAAGGGGTAAAGTATCGGTTGAATATCCTAGTGCAGAAGCAATTTCTTCAAGACCAGGATCATTCATTGGTACACCACGATATAATAAAGAATTAACCCTTTGTATTTTTGGTTCTTTGGGTGGTATTAATATATCTGGAAGTTTATTGCTTTTAGGTTTTGGTGTTTCTACTTTAGGTAAAGGGGGTTGTGTTATTTGTGCTTTAGGTTGATTAACAAAGTCTTTATAATTTTTACCTTTTGTTATTTTTTCTAATTGTTCTTCAAACTTTTTAGGACTTTTATTATAAAAAGAAAAATCTGTTTTAGATAAATAGCTAGTGTCACCTTTATTTATAGCAGACTGTATTTGTTCTGCGGTTTCATCAAAACTATCTAAATAATCCTTATATGTTGTTTTTCTGTCTAATTTATAACCAGCCACAAAATCTCTAGTAGCTCTTGCTTGATTTTTAGCAAATTCTAAAGGATCATCATCATATAAAGCATAGTTTGGTTTATCTCCACTTTCTATATCATTTACAACTTTTGCAAATGGCGACCTTTCTTGTACGGGTGTTTCTACTTTGGGAGTAACAACTTCTGGTTCAACCAAAGTTTCTACTTTACGTTGTGGTACTTCTAGCATTGGGCCAACCATTTCATTTACTTGTGCTGGTACAGTGTTTTTGTTTTTTACAAAAGAAGCTGCACCCCCTATCGTGCCACCCAACGCTCCACCCAATCCAGCACCAAGCGTAGCAGCTTTTGCTGATTGCCCCAAATCAAAACCTTCTTGCTGACCAGACATCAATCTGGCTGATTGTCTTAGTGCGTTATCAACTGTTGAGTAAGTAGCACCTTCTATAGCTCCTATCTTTGCTCCTTGCTTTGCACCCTCTTTAACAAGTTCTTTTATACCTTGTTTGGCTGTTTGTTTAGCACCCTCTCTTGCAACAAGACCAGCTCCAAATGTTCCTATACCAACATAAGTAGATGGATCAAAAGCAAGTCCTTTTACTAACCTTTTAGTACCAGCAAGACTGGCTTTCTTGTTGTCATACATATCCATCAAACTAACAAAGTCTTCTCTTTGTTGTTGGTTTGCATTTGTTTTTAAATCAAGAGCCTCTTTACCCATTTTAGGTATATTGTAATTAAACCAACCCATGTATCTTAGGGCATAGTCTGCATATTCTTTGTCGGAGTTTAGCTTTTTAACTTCTTTAGAATTTCTACCTTCATTCCATTCATAGATACTTTTAGCAGCTCTTATCCATTCTGGATTTTCTTTTAATTCTGCTTCAGATAGTTTTTGATTTTTTTCTGGGACAGGGGGTAAAACAAAACCATTAGCTGTAATATTTTGTTGTGTAATATCATTAGCTTCTGGTGGAGGTGGTATCTTAAATTTGTTTACTTCCTCATGTGGCGGAGGCGGTATCTTAAATTCTACCATGTTATTACTCTGCAATTATGCCATTGCTTATCAACTCATTAATAGCTTGTTCTCTTGTTGTGCCTGGGTTTAAAGCCTGTGCTTGTTCTACGAGCTGATCAACACTTGTGCCTGAGTAAGCATTATTAACTATTTTATATGTTTTATTGTTATTGTTATTGTTATTTACACCAAACATTTGAGTAGCTATTGCTTGATCAAGAGACATAAACCCTTGTTTGTTTATATTATTTTTATAAAAATCTCTTTCTTGTTCTGTTAAATTAGGACTATCAATACCCTCATTAAGAACAATGTTTTTAATTTTAGCGGCAGATTCTTTATATATATCTGCTTCTGATTGTGTTTCAGTTACAGTTACTCCAGGAAATACTCTTTCGTTGTTTCCATCTACATAATATCTATAGCCATCTTTAGCTACAAAAGAATCTCTTTTTTCCGAAGCAGGTAAATTCATGCCAAACAGTTGATTCATTTTAATCGCGTTTGCATATTGAGGATTGTTTTTAATAAATTCTTCTTGATCTTTCATTAATTGCGCTTGTTTAGCCTGTCTCTCTGCTCTTTCTTTTTGAGCATCAAAACCAGCTTTTCTTTGCATAAAACCAGAAGATGCATCTCTACCGCTCAACAAGTCACCAAGAGCAATAAGCATGTTTGCTTTTTGTTGTTTTTTTAAAAGTTCAGCTTGTGGGTTTGGTTCTTGTACTGGTGGTAAATTTAATGCATCAACTTTTTCATTTGTTTGATTCATATTATTAATCAAACCCTGTAATCTAAAATCTTGCATTTGATTTGTTGTGATGCCACCATCCATAGGATTGTAGCCACCAGCTTTCATTAAATTAAAAAAGTCATATTGATTTGCCATTATAAAGCTCCGTAATTGACCATGTAATAACCATTGTCATCTTTAATTACTGCTTCAGGCATATATTTCTTAACCTCTTGAGCAATAACACCAATTGTTGGATTGTTTACTCCAAGCTCTTTAGCTTTGTTGTTCCAGTCCCATGTATATACATTGTGTCCGTTTTCAGATGTACCAATAAATTTAATATTTTCTTTTAACCTTTCATCAGATTGTCCCAGAAAATACATACCAGCTAGTTGAGCACCCGCACCTAATATATCTCCTAACCCAGAGCTTTTTTGACTGGTTGTAGTTGATGACACTGGCATACCTGATGCTGCACCTGTTAATAAACTAAATCTTCTAAAGGGATCGTCATATCCTCTTAAGAACTCGTTATAACCAAAGTCTAATCCTGCTTGGTCTAATCCTTGTTGTTGATTTCCTATACCAGATAATAAACCAAAGTTTTGATATTGGTCTGCTAACTGGTTTCCGTATAAACCAGCTTGGAATTGTCTATTTTGCATGTCAAGACCAGAATTAAATCTATCAGCGTTATACTGTCTATCAATGTCTCGCCCAGCTAAGTTTGTTGCTCTATCATAACCTTGTGTTCTAAGTTTTGATGAAATGTCACCTGCTTGGTCAAAGAAATTTTTATTTGTTTCAGACTCTAATATGGCTGAACGAGAACCACCAAATGCACCTCTACCTATTGCAGCATCTTGATCTCTATTTAACTGCATTAACCTTGCATCATCTAGGTCTTGCATTGTTTTATCTATAACTTGTTCAGTAAATGGATTTTGGTATGCACCTATATCAGCATCTAATAAAGATTGAACATTTACAGATTGTGGGCCTTGTCCTGCTAGTTCATTTAATTGACTTCTAGGATCAAATCCAAAAGATTTGTCAAACATATTTCTTGCTTGGTCTTGTATAAACAATTGGTCATCTGTAAATCCTGCAACACCTTGACCTGTAAAAGGTTGAAATGGTGTGTTATATAATGCCTTTCCTTGATTATACACATCATTAAAGATTGCCATTTGTTGTGGATCGACTGTAGTTCCTGTTGTGGTTTTTCCTTTACTCATAATTCTTTTCTAATCATATATTCTTGTTCAAAGCCAAGATGTTTAATTTTACGAAGCCAGCCTTTTCTGCCTCCGCCATAAATTCGTTTGCATCCAAAATGTCTTGCAAAGTTTTCAAAGCTAGGCAACATTGCTTCTAGCTCTTTGTAGTCTCCACCACAGAAGAGTAAATTCATTACCTTTGCCTGTGGAAATTCTACAATCTCAGTTATCATTACTGAGTTTTTACCACCCCAAATATGAAACATACCGAGGCGGATTTTTTCTTTAATATCTCCTAAATTATACATATCTTGGTGCTTTAATGCACGAATAATATGATGCTCTAGTCTCTCAAACTCTAGTTCCCAGTCCTCTTTAGACTGTTGCTGTTGCTGAGAGTGTGCCATTGTCTGCGACACTAATCTTATATTTTGTTCCATTTGGACTTATTAATACTAGCTCAGTTTGATCTGGGCCATTTGCTTCAATACGCTCTCCCTTTTTAAAGGTTAAGCCATCTCTATATTCTATTTCTGATACCAAGTAATTTTGATATTCAGTATTAAAAACTGGGCCTGGTCTTGTTAAGGCTCGTCTTGCCATTACCTACGCCCTCTCTGCCTTACATTTAATCTTATTTTACCAACCTGAAATGTTTGGTCGGTATCACCTGTAACTTTCATTTTAACTTGTCTGGCAGAAAATCTTGCATCAGTATAACCATCACTTTCAAAAGTAAATGAACCAAAGTCTGTTTCTGCTCCTAGTGGTGTAAACTTTCCTTTAAAACTTAAACTTACTCCTGGTAATGTTGCAGACTCTTCATCTGGAATGATCTGATTACATTGCACATAGTTATCACCATTGCCTATTTCTATTGGGCCACTCTCACAAAAGGGTACTGAGTTACCTAAGTTTTCTGAGTTAATTAATGTAGTGCTATCGTGTTGGTATACAAAACCAGAACTATCACACGCTATTGGAAAATCAAATACGCCTTGGTCTAACCAACAACTTCTATCTAATATTCCGATACTCCATACATTTTCAGCATAATTCCATATAACATATTTATTAGGTATTTCTGAATCGCCAGATGGAAAGAAAAACCACATTTCATTGTAGTTAGAGTTATGTCCACCACATGAGGATTTTCTATAAGTTGTATTTAAAGTGTCATATATATAGTCATGCACATCACATGGTATTTCTTTTACAGTACCATCAAATACAAAGAATGAATTTTCACCCATCCAAGTTAAAAAAGCTCCTGCTGTTACAACTGTTCTAGGACTTAAAGTTTTACAATTTGTTCCTGCATCTTGTATTCCATAGATAAAAGGAGAACCCGTGTAATACATTCTAGCAATACCTGTATCAGTAAAGATGATAATATCTGTTTGCCATTTTGCAGCATGTAATATTCTACCGCCTGTTGGTATTTGTAAATCACCAGCAGTATTAGTAGCTGCTGCTGTCCATGTGGTTAGTGTTTCTCTTGATGACCATTGCACCTTTCTAGGGTCGCCACCAGCTCCGTAAGCTACGACATGCCTTTCATTAGTAACAAAAACACCCTGACAGCTTGTTGGTGCATTAGTTACAACTGTTGCAATAGAACTAGGAGAAGCTGGATTCCATTGATAAATTTTACCATCTGATGATGAACAGAATATTAATATTTCACCAAAGTTATCAAAAGAAAAGTTATTGGTATTAAAATCTAAACCTGATTGTGAACGAGCATCACCATAATCTTCAACGCCCCAATGATAAGCACCATATCCCAAAGGATCGGTTGACGCATCGTTAGAAAAACCAGATGGTGTTATGTCATACCAAGTATCAGTAACCATAACATATACTTTTTCTCTTGTTCCAACTGCTAATACATTAGTTCCATTATTAGTAATGTAGGAAAACATATTAGTTGGAGTTCCATCTAAAGCAGTTGTTTTTAATTTTTCCCAACCGCCAATAGGTCTTAGATAACCATTCTCAAAGCGAACTAAATTTCCGTCAACCCATCTTCCTTTATTTGCATATTGAGTGCCGTTCGTAACAATTCCTGCGGGTGGCGTTACTTGTATTAGTGGCATCTTAGTTCTCCAATGCTTCTACTTTTTCTTCTAGTATTTCTATTTTTGTTATTGCTTCTTGTAAGGCTTTAGTTAAAAGTGGAACAAGTTTTGAAGCATCCATATTTTGGTATACAGGAACTTCTTTTTCTGCATACCAAGTAGAGCCTTTTAATTCTTCGTCTGGATTTTCTGTTTCTGCGTTCCATTTGGCTTTTAATGTATTAAATTCATCTTCTTCAACACCCCATTTCCAAACATTACCGTTTTTCCCAAGAACAACATTTTGTTTTATTTCGGTTGCATCCTTAGTACCTTGAACAGCTATTGGAACAATACTGCTAACTTCGTGAGCCAAAAATCCTTCAACAGTTATACTAGAATTATTTTTCCAATTAAATTTTGCTGGTTTTAATTTTTTAATTTCTGTTGTTGCATCAAAATCATAATTTACATTTTCTTTAAGTCTATAATCAGATGATGTGTTATAAGCTGTTGTATTAGCACTACCATTAACCGTAATACTTCCACTAGCTTGGTTATCTCCATCAGTAAATGCAATAGCAGTATTAGTACCTGTGCTTTTAGATTTAACCGACATGGTTGTACTATTTGTTTGTCCTGCAACATGAACAGCAACATTACCTGTAACGCTTGTTTCTCCATAATTAAAATTAATAGCTTGTGTATTTCCATTAAACCTTACTTGTTCTTCACCATTAGTAATAAAACTTAAAGCATTATTACTGTTAGAGTATTGAATAGAACCTATACTATCGGTATTTTGTACATCTGGACTGGTTTGTACTGCTTTATTAAATTGAATTTTGCTAACTCCACTTGGAGAGGCGTGGTTTGCTCCAGAATGAAGCGTTAAGGTTGCATTAACATTGTTGTATATTAATAAGTCGCCTGTATCACTGTTTGTACCATAACCATATCCACCATTAGCAATTTGTAATCCTGTTCCTGTATTAGAGTTAGATGCTACAGAAGCACCATTAGAACCCATACCAACTACAGTTCCGTTATATACAAAGTTAGTTTCAGCTTCTAAAGTATGAGCTGTACCACTTCCTGTAATAACTTTGTTGTCGGCATTATTGTTAATTGTTGTAGTGTTTATAGTTGCAAAAGATAAATTACCAGAACCATCAGTTTTAATAACCTGGTTAGCACTTCCATCTGCTGTAGGTAATTTCCATATTTGATCTGCGGAAAGTGTTGGTGCTTCAAAACCAACAAAGTTAGCACCTTCATAGAATCTCAATTCATTAGATGAACCATTTAAAGATACTGTATTTGAGAAATTGGCAGCACCAGTTGAGGTTAAAGTTCCTGCAACTGAAAGAGTTTTACCACTACCAACATTTAATCCAACGCTAGTACCACTACCATTAGCGGTAAATAAACCATCAACTGAATCTAGGTTTGTGTTTAGTTTTGTACCCCAAGTATTAGTGGAGCTTCCTACTTCGGGTTTTGTTAAATTTAAGTTAGTTGTAAATGTATCTGCCATAATATTCTATTTTTTAATTTTGGATTTAATCCAATCAATCCATTCTGGTTTCTTTTTATTAATTATAAAACCGATAACTACTGCAATAATAATTATTTGAATTAAGGTTTCCATGTAATTAACCTATTTGTTTTGTAACGCTAGTTGGGTTTATTTCATCTGCTATTTTTGCATCTAAAGCAGCTTCTAAATTAGCTACTTCTTCTTCGCCCATTCCATCAACAACCCATTGAGTTACGATTTCATTTGTTAGTTCAGCAAATGGTACAAAGTCTTTTATATCATCTGCACTTACTGTGTGTGTACCATATACTCTTGCTGTGTAATGTACATCTTCGCCATCAACTTCGTGAGTTTGATCGCTTACTGCATTTAGATTCCAATGCACATTGTAAACGACATCTGTGTGGTCATCGTGTTCTGGGTAGCAATCCACAGTTTTGCAATTCCAGTTATAAGTATTTGCCATGTTATTCTCCTTTTAAGTTAGCAATTTCACTTTTTAGTGATTCTATTTGTTCTTGTTGTTCTTGTACTGCTTTAATTAATGGAGTGACAAGTTTGCTGTAATCCATTTGGTAATATCCATCATCACCTTTGCTGACAGAATTAGGTACAATTTCTTCAACTTCTTGAGCTATTAAACCCTCATCAGATTTATTATCTGCTTTCCAATTATAAGCTACTGGGTTGAGTTTGTTAATGATTTCTAAACCTTTTGCTTCACCTGTAACATCTTTTAGTCTTGCATCTGAAGATGTGTTATATGTGGTTGCTGAAGAAGTTACATTAATACTTCCAACTTTTGTTCCGCTTTTGCTGAGTCTTATAACCTCTCCATCAAAAGCACAACGATTAGCATATAAAGCAACACCAGTACCATTCAGGCCACTAGCAATCTGTATATTATTATCTTGTATCGATACACCCTCTTCACTAGATTGGTTGTGTAAAGTAGAAGTAGTAGTACCAACTAATAGGTTTCCACTAGCATCTATCCTAGCTTTTTCAGAACCACTTTGATAAAACATAGTGTTATGAGCTTTAATATGCATATCTTCCCAAGCAGCAAAACCTGTAGCTTGTGAAGATATTGATAGTTCACTTGTTGAACCTTTTATTTCCAAAAGTGCATTTGTTCCATCATCACAATAAATATATTTTTGTGAGTTTGAAGATTTTATGTCTAATTGTGCAACACTTGGAGTACCACCAATACCTAATCGCCCACTAAAATCTAGTCTCATTTTTTCAGAACCGCCATGCTCCCATCTATGACCGCCTGAACTTGCATTAACTGCATTATAAGCAACTCCACCAGCTCCTAGTTGTTCTATATCAAAATAATATGTGCTGTCAAAAGCTAGTCTTAAAGTTCTACCTGATTGTGCTGAATTATTTTCTGCATGAATTGCTACTGCTGGCGAAGTAGTTCCCAGTCCTAATCGTCCAGAGCTATCTAGTCTCATACGTTCACTACTACCAGTTTTAAATGCTAGTGTTGCAGTAGTTGCACGATATATAGCTTCAGTTGCACCTGTAGCACTACTGTTTTGAGCAAATTGATATGTGTCTGCTTGTGCTTTACCTGAAAGGTAGAGGTCTTTGAATCTTGTACCTGATTCACCAATATCTATTACGCCATTTGTAGCAGCAGAACCGCTATGTGGTCTTATTGATGGACTATCTCCACTATCAAAGAATAAATATGTGTCATCTGAACCAACAATTAATCTTCCACCTTGAGCACCAATACTTCCAACTATTGAACTATCTTTTCTGAAATCTAAAATAGTTCCATCAGATGTAAGCCTGTTAAAGCTACCTACTAAATTACCATCTCTAGTTGCATAGAAGAAGTTTGAAGCACCTAAACCAATTCCAGCATTATCATTATTAAATGATGTATTACCAACTAATAAATTCCTATTACTATCTATGACAGCACTTACAGAACCATTGGTCTCAAAATATATATTGGCGTTTTCTCTTTGAACTATATAAGCATCTGAACCGCCTACGCCAATGTCAAAACCATCACCAGTAGTAAAACCAGTAGTTGAATTACGAAATCCTGCTAAACCATTTACTGTTAGAGGTCTAGCTGGGGAACTTGTACCTATTCCTACCCTATCATTACCGCCATCAACAAACAGCATGTGCGTATTGTTATCTGACTCAACTCTAAAGTCTCGGTCTTGTCCACCATCGTTAATTACAAATTCACCGTCTTGTTTAATGGTTAAACGACTTTTTCCACCTTGTACAATTCTATATGAACTAGAATTAAAGTAACCAACATCACTAACTATACCAGTATAAAAATTCTTGCTAGTTTCTCCGCTTGCATAACTAGAATCATATATGTTAGCAACTCCAGCAGTAGTTCCAACAAAGCCTATTACTTTGTGTTGAGTTGCATTTGTTGTGCTAAAACCACCGTCTATGGAAACAGAAATTATATTATTATTTGAAATAGCACCAAGCGAACCTGTAGTACCTATTGAAAGTGGTGAACTTGGTGAAGTTGTGCCGATTCCTAATCCTGTTGGAGTTAATCTTGCACCCTCACCAACTCCCGTATCCATGATTATTGAACCATTGGAATCAGATTCTATTTTGCCATAATTACTAAGACCTGAGTTGTATATTCTGTAAGATTTACCTCTAAAATCAACAGTTGCTTCTACTATACCTGTTACATCTAAACCTGTTGAGTTTAATCTAGCTTTTTCAGAACCATTTGCATAAAAACGCATAGCGTTTATTGAGTTTTGATAATAGATACCTTCACCAGTATTAGATGCACTATTACCTACCCAGCCAGCATTTGTGTCGCCAGCAATAATAATTCCATTATGGCTTGAATCACTATCTTTAAATCTTGCTAAATTTCCACCACTCGCATTTGCTAAATCTAATGCATATGCTGGGGAAGCTGTGCCTATGCCAACTTTATTATTCTGATTAGTACCAGCAGCATCAACACCAAATAAAATATCTTTACCTGAACCACCTGTATTATAAATTCTTAAATCATCCCCAGCATGATTGACTTTGAAGAAACTACCAGTATCACTTCTCCCAATATTTAAACTTATTTCATTTCCATTTGCAGCTCTTACATCAAGTTTAGCTGCTGGTGCTGTCGTACCGATTCCTAAAGACTCAGCACTAGCATCCCAGTATAGAGCTTTGCTAGTTCCTGTATCTTCAAAGAAGGCTATATCTCCGCTATGTTCTACAGATAATCTATCACGCAGTCCGCCTTGATCTGGCCTTCCTGTTCTTACAAATAAAGTCTGCTTACCAAATGAGTCTGAAGTAGATTTTAATTCTATATCCTCAGCAGCACCGCTAGTATCGTTAGTTGAAAAAACAATTTTTCCAGCTAAAGCACCATTGCTTATGCCTGTTGTTGTGTTATTTAAAGTAAGCGTTCCTCCACTTGTTGTTTCTACAGTCAACCCATCCATTGTTACTGTACCCATAGATACAGCCGTTCCACCTAATCCAAAAATTGCATCAAGTGCATCTAAGTCTGCATTAAGCGAAATACCCCAAGTATCTTCAGCCGCACCTGGCTCTGGTTTTCTTAAGTTTAAATTCGTTGTAAATGTGTCTGCCATCTAAGCCGCCTTTTGTCTGTCTAATTCTGTCCAAGTAGTTGAGGGGTTTGTTTGATCTGTCCAGGTTGCACTTGCAACA
>TARA_R100001460_G_scaffold102343_3_pt1 | contig 13347 bp, 14 predicted proteins | sample TARA_R100001460 | Tara Oceans TARA_R100001460 (sample SAMEA2622190) | marine metagenome | biome: marine biome (ENVO:00000447); feature: surface water layer (ENVO:00002042); material: "saline water (ENVO:00002010), including plankton (ENVO:xxxxxxxx)" | depth 5 m | reverse complement strand
ACGGCTTGCGTATTTACGTCGCGACTTTTGGTAATACTTCCGCTCGCGGAATCTCCCTCGGTAATAAAAAGTGTAGATTCCAGATTGCGTTCGTTTTTCACGTCTCCCAAATGCACACGGCAATCGCGTAGTTTTTTATTGTGAAGATTCGCTTTTTTAGCGCGATCTTTCGCGAGTTTTCGGATGCCGCTCAACTCCTTTCGTTCACGTTCGGCCTGCACTATTTTTCGCTGAATGGCATCAGCAGTTTCAGGGTTTTTATGCAGAAAATTATCTAGCTGTGTTTTTACAAAATCATTTATAAACGTTCGCACCGTTGGCAGATCGCCGCCCATATCGGTTGAGCCGAGCTTAGTTTTTGTCTGGCTTTCAAAAACGGGCTCCATCACTTTTATACTGATTGCTGAAACGATAGACTTACGCACATCGCTGGCATCGTAATTTTTGTTGTAGAATTCGCGAATGGTTTTTACCAACGCCTCGCGGAAGGCAGCTAAATGCGTACCGCCCTGGGTAGTGTTTTGGCCATTAACAAAACTGTGATATTCTTCGCTGTACTGGGTTTTACTGTGCGTTATGGCAACTTCAATATCATCGCCACGTAGATGAATTATGGGATAGGCCATATCTTCGTCGCTAATGGTTTCCATCAAAAGATCTTTTAAACCATTTTCGGAATAAAACTTTTCGCCGTTAAAATCTATCGTCAGTCCCGGGTTGAGATAGACGTAGTTTTTAAGCATTTTTTGAACGTATTCCGTGCGGTACTTAAAGTTTTTAAAAATACTTTCGTCGGGAATAAAAATTACTTTCGTTCCCTTTCGCTTTGTAGTTTCTTCAACGGCAACATCATTGGTCAATTCGCCCAGGGAAAATTCCGCAGCCTTCATTTGGTTATCGCGAACAGATTCAACTTTAAAAAATGCAGAAAGGGCATTTACGGCTTTGGTACCAACACCGTTCAAACCAACGGATTTTTTAAAGGCGCGGCTGTCGTACTTTCCGCCCGTGTTCATTTTTGAAACCACATCGATCACTTTTCCAAGCGGAATGCCGCGGCCATAATCGCGAACTTTTACTTCTTTGTCCTTAATGCGTACTTCGATAGTTTTTCCTGCACCCATCACAAATTCGTCGATACAGTTGTCTATAACCTCTTTCAGAAGTATATAGATCCCGTCATCTGGCGAAGAACCGTCGCCCAGCTTCCCAATATACATACCGGGGCGCATGCGGATGTGTTCTTTCCAGTCAAGCGAGCGTATGTTGTCTTCGGTATATTGCGTTTCAGCCATAAAGATTTGGTGTAGGGTTGCTAATATAAATATACGGGAGCACTTGTGAAACCAATACCTCGGAAAGTAATTAACAATAAAGCGAGGGGTTTTGTTAGTAAAATTCCCCCCATCCCTCAAAAGGGGGAAAGTCCCCTCCTGACCTCCCCAGAGGGGAGGAGTTTCGCACGGGTTCCCCCTTCGAACGATAGGAATTGCTAAACTTTTGTGAAGAATGAGTATTGTCATTGACTTGTTGGATTACTTTTTATAATTTCATCTCACAAATAAAACACCTTAATGGAATTTATAGATTATTACAAAATTCTTGGACTGGACAAAAACGCTACAGCTTCAGAAATAAAGAAAGCATATAGAAAACTTGCACGCAAATATCATCCGGATTTAAACCCAAATGATGCTTCGGCACAGCAAAAATTTCAGCAGATAAACGAAGCACACGAAGTTTTGATCGACCCTGAAAAGCGAAAAAAATACGACCAATACGGTAAGGATTGGCAGCACGCCGATGCATTTGAGGAAGCCAAGCGAAAGCAAGGGGCGCAAGGATTCGGTGGCGGATTTGGTGGGCGAAGAACATATTCTGGCGGCGGACAGCAATTTGACGAAAGCCAATTTTCAGACTTTTTTGAATCGATGTTTGGCGGTGGTAGTTTCAGCAGTGGTGCTGGACGCAGACAGACTGCACAATTTAAAGGGCAGGATTTGAACGCTACGCTTCGGCTTAATCTGACTGATATTCTGAAAAGCCAGAAACAAACCATCAGTCTTGGGGAGAAGAAAATCCGGCTTACCATTCCCGCAGGCGTTGAGGACGGGCAAACCATCAAGATAAAGGGCTACGGCGGCGAAGGGATGAACGGCGGCCCAAAGGGCGATCTTTTTATCACTTTTGAAATTTTCAACAATACGGCCTTTAAACGCGTAGGCAACGATCTTTATAAAACCGAAAATATAAATCTATACAAAGCTATTTTGGGCGGCGAAATCACAATTGACACCTTGGATGGAGCCGTAAAACTACAAGTGAAGCCTGAGACGCAAAATGATACCAGGGTGAAGCTGAAAGGCAAAGGGCTTCCCAAATACAAAAAAGAAGACCAGCACGGCGATTTATTTGTAACTTATAAAATTGATCTGCCGAAAAACCTTTCGGAAAAAGAAAAGGAACTGTTTAATGAACTTTCAAAACTGAGATAATGGCACGAGAGAAATACATATTGGTAAGTCACTTTTGCAAACAGACACAGATAGAAATTTCCTTTGTGGAAAATCTTCACGAATATGGGTTAGTGGCTTTTGAAGAAAAGGAAAACCAACTTTTTATGGACGAGAAGGATATTTCTGAAATAGAAAAAATGTTTCGCCTCCATAACGATCTGGGAATTAATTTTGAAGGACTGGACGCTCTTAACCAGCTACTGAAACGTATGCGAAAGATGGAAAGGGAAATGGATCTGCTTCAGAAAAGACTGCGATTGTATGAATGAGCATTTCCAAAAAGAAAGGTAAATTCTATTTAATGAAATGTTAAATGGAATTTGCGGAAATGTGCAAACCCATATCTTTATCTTCTATGAGAAAAACAACTATACTATTCGCATTGTTGGTGCAAGTAAGCATCTTCGCACAGCAGACCAATTTCAATTCAACCAATTCTTTCAACAACCAAACAGTATCTTTAAATGATCAGGAAACAGATTCTGATGATTTGAATACTGACGACCAAAATTCGCAAAGTGCATCTTCAGCACTAAATTTTGATCCAAACGATAAAACTGTTTTTGAGACCCAAAAGAGTAATTCACCCTATGAGTGGAAATGGGTTCGTGATGGAATTTGGACGGGTGCAGCACTTGGAGCTAGCGCCTATGGCTTGATACTTATAAAAAATAAAGACGATTTGTCCTTGGCAGAGCGGGAAAAGTTTTTAAATGAAGAAAGCCTTCAAAAAGAAATTGATAAATTAAATTTTCTGGATCAATGGGTTGCGGGTAAGCATAATGAAGACGCAAATGCAATTAGTGATATTCCTTTTGCGCTTTCCTTTGCAGCACCATTTGCCCTTTTATTTGATGATGAAATTAACGACCACACCGGACAATATGTGGGACTTTATATAGAAAGTTTGGCTACCACTGCAGCCATTTATACAATAACTGCTGGCTTGGTAAATAGAAGTCGTCCGTATGTTTATGACAACAGTGGGGAAACAACAAATGATAGACGATTTAAAAATAACGGCCAGCGTTCCTTTTATTCGGGACACGTGGCGGCAACAGCAACAGCTACATTTTTTGCGGCAAAAGCATATAGCGATTTTAATCCTGATGCCAATGGCAAAGTTTGGGTTTGGACTGGCGCCGCAGCTTTACCTGCAGCTGTGGGAGTCTTTAGAATGGAGGCCGGACAGCACTTTTTGACCGATGTACTTTTAGGTTATGTTTTAGGAGCAGGAACTGGAATTTTAGTTCCCGAATTACATAAAAAGAAAATGGAAAACATAGATATATATCCAAGCTCCGGAACCAGTTTTAATGGTGATAGTTATAATGGAATGGCTTTTAGATATACTTTTAAGAATTAGAAATTCTAAACAATAAAAAATCCCGCAATAGCGGGATTTCTTTTATTCTGATTATACATTGAATCGGAAATGCATTACATCGCCATCCTTGACAATGTACTCCTTCCCTTCTACACCCATTTTGCCAGCTTCTTTTACTTTGGCCTCGCTCCCGTAGGTTACATAATCATCGTATTTTATTACTTCGGCACGGATAAAACCTTTTTCAAAATCGGTATGTATTACACCGGCAGCTTGCGGTGCCGTAGCGCCAATGGGAATAGTCCAAGCTCTTACTTCCTTCACACCAGCAGTAAAATAGGTTTGGAGATTTAATAATTTATAGGCACTTCGGATTAACTTTGCCGAACCTGCCTCTTCAAGCCCTAAATCTTCCAAAAACATTTGGCGTTCTTCAAAAGTTTCCAACTCGGTGATATCTGCTTCAGTGCCAACGGCCAATACCAAAACCTCGGCATTTTCATCTTTTACTGCTTCTTTTACTTTTTCAACATAAGCGTTTCCAGTGGCGGCGGAGCCTTCGTCAACATTGCAAACATACAGTACAGGTTTATCTGTAATGAATTGTGTATTTTCAATGAACTCTTCTCTTTCACTTTCGGTTAAATCGATTGCGCGTACAGAAATTCCAGCTTCCAGCCCTGCTTTTACTTTCTGCAAAGCTGCTTCTTCCTTTTGGGCTTCTTTATTTCCGGTACGGGCGGCACGTTTCACTTTTTCAAGTTTTTTGTCAACCGTTTCCAAATCCTTCAACTGAAGTTCAATATCAATCGTTTCCTTATCACGTATTGGGTTAACACTTCCATCAACGTGAACAATATTATCATTGTCAAAGCAACGCAAAACGTGCAGAATTGCATCAGTTTCGCGGATGTTGCTCAAAAACTGGTTTCCAAGCCCCTCTCCCTTGCTAGCTCCTTTTACCAGACCTGCAATATCAACAATTTCAACCGTGGCGGGCAATACACGCTCAGGCTTTACCAATTCTTCCAATTTCAACAAGCGTTTATCGGGAACGTTTACAACACCCACATTTGGCTCTATTGTACAAAAAGGAAAATTGGCGCTTTGTGCCTTGGCATTTGATAAACAATTAAATAGGGTGGATTTTCCAACGTTTGGCAATCCTACGATACCTGCTTTCATTAAATATAATTTTGAGGGTGCAAATATACATCTTCAAAACAGACTTTCAACATTTGGCAATAGATGCTTTTAAAAAAAAGTTTGGGTTTTATTTCACTTTAAATTTGCAAGAAATTAACGTTAATAGGGTTAGTTTTACTGAATAAACCATAAATAACCAATTATTATGAAAAAAGTAATTTTAAGCTTAGCTATTGCAATCTTTGCATTAACGGGAATTAATGCCCAAGAAAATAAAGATGTGCAATCTACAACCACCGTTAAAAAAGTTACCCAAAAAGGAACTGATGTAAAAACGAAAGTGATTGCAGAGACTGAAACGGACAAGGAAACAATTAAAGTGGAAGGTAACGATAAACAAGATCAGGCTGCTGATGTAGTCAAAGACAAAAATATTGATTCAAAAGTCGTGTCTGATGACGTTTCTGTAGATGTTGCAAACCAACAACAAATGATTTCAATAAAGCAGCAACAGCAAGCAGAACTTGCCAAAAAAATTGCTGATCAAAAAGCAGAAGCTGCTGCCAAAGCTGAAAAAGAAAGACAAGCAAAGTTATTGCAACAACAAAAAGAACTAGAAGCCAGAAGAGCTGCGCTTACCAAGCGCCCAGAAGGAATGGCTAAGTTGAAAAAGGATTAAACAATATATTTTTGCTTACTATGCGCCCGTTCCATGTTTTTGGAACGGGATTTTTTTATTGCAAAACCTTTATTTTAATAGAATTTAACAAATTATGGTGTGCTACCAAAAAAAATTTAGCAAAATGTTATAACCAAAGATTGGGCATATGGGCTGTTAGTAGTTATATTATTGTATAAGAAAAATTAATAATCACAATATAACTATTATGAAAAAGATATTTATCGTTTTTGCACTTGTAGCGTTTACTACAGGTTTCGCACAGGTTGACAAAAACACGAACACAAAGGAAACAACTGTTGTAAAGAAGACATACATTGAAGACGACAAGGGAATTGATGTTGAAACCCAAAAGGCCACGATTTCCCAACAACGCCAATTAGCGTTGAAGAATACAGATGTGGTTAAGACTAACTACAGCGTTACAATGACGCCCATTACTATGAATACTGATTATAGTTATACTTATAACAACAATAAATATAGTTTTAGTGCCGATGCCAATGGATATACTTTATACCAAATAGAAAATAGCAACAAAAATTTGGAATATGCAAATCTCAAACCATTGGGACAAAAAGGATATTACCTTTTTAACAAAGATGGTCAAACTTCAGTTGGCTACTTTAACCAATACGGTAATTTTGTAGTTGAGGGGTTTGATTCAAATACAGACAATGTCTCTACCACTATTTTCATTCTTGATGAAAAAAGTAGGGATATGATGAAAGAGCAAAAAATGTAAGTTTCTTTCTGAAATAGATTTAAGAAAATACCGGTTTCCGGTATTTTTTTAATGAATTAGCTTTTCATTATCAAACCTTTACGACAATTTAACAAACACAAACCCTACATTTGAAATAACACTTAAAAACTATATCATGAAAAAAGCAATGTTACTTTTAGCGATGGTTTCTTTTTCGGTTACTTTCGCACAAGTTGATAAAAACACCAACACTCAAAAACAAACGGTCGTTACCAAAACTACGGTAACAGATGATAAAGGAACTGATACTGCAACAAAAGCTGTGACCCAAACCAAAAAAGAGGTGTTGAGTTTAAAAGATAGTGATGCCAACCAGACTAACCAAAGTGTGGTTATGAAACCTATTGAAGTAGATACTGATGTAACTTACGACTATGAAGGAAACCGTTTTAAGTTTCTTAATCAAAAGGATGAAGAAGGTTATCGTTTAATGACAATTAAGGACAATGCCACTAATGAAGAATATGCTGTTATAAAACCCACTTCACAAAACGGGTATTATATTATGTCGCAAGATGGTAGATCATCATTTGGGTACTTTAATGCTGACGGCAACTTTGTTGTAGAACGCTATGACGCCAAAACCGATGCAATCATTTCAGAAGTTTATAAACTGAATGTGAAAAGTGATAGGAAAAAAGATAAAATGTAGAATATTTATTAACTATCCCCACCACTTAATGAAAAACGCCTCTTGGTCTGAACTGTGAGGCGTTTTTTTTACTTAATAATATTTTTTTATTTTTTGTGCATAAAATGCTGTTTGGCCAATAGTTCTTCCTCAGACTCAACGTGATCCTCATCGGGAACACAACAATCTACTGGACATACCGCCGCACATTGCGGTTCATCGTGAAAGCCTTTACATTCCGTACATTTATCTGGCACTATAAAATATATTTCGTCACTTACTGGTTCTTGCGCTTCATTGGCATCCACTGCTTTTCCGTTTGGTAATACTACTCTGCCCTCTAAATCGGTTCCATCGGCATAGCGCCAATCGTCGGCTCCTTCATAGATTGCGGTATTAGGGCACTCAGGCTCGCAAGCGCCGCAGTTTATACATTCATCGGTTATTATAATTGCCATGGGATTTTCTTTTTCTAACTTTGCGCAAATTTAATGCCTATCAATCGCAACTCCAAAATAAGTATGCAATTAAAACAAAGAATTAACGGTTTTATCGCCTTAGGAACCTATCTGAAACGAATTGTATCCGAAAACGGTGATTCCAGCGCGAAAGAACTATTTCGAAAAGCCGAGGCTGAAAATGGTTGGTTTACGCAAGACAATATAAGGTTTGCGCTAGAAAGCTGGAGCGAGGCGCTTTCAGAGGAAAATTTACAGCAATGGCTTTACGGTTACAATATTGAAAAGTCCAATCCAAAAACCGTTGCCATCATAATGGCCGGTAATGTTCCCTTGGTAGGGTTTCACGATTTTCTTTCAGTCCTTATAACAGGAAATAAAGTACTGGCAAAACTTTCGTCAAATGACAGAACCCTTTTACCCTTCCTATCAAAATACTTAATATCTGTGGAGCCGGAATTCAAAAATTATATTGAATTTACCGAAGGTAGATTGATTAATTTTGATGCAGTCATCGCGACCGGTAGCAACAACACTGCTCGCTACTTTGAATATTACTTTGGAAAATACCCGCACATTATTCGCAAAAACAGAAATTCAGTTGCAGTGTTAACCGGCAATGAAACTGTGGAAGAACTCACGGCACTCGCCAATGATATTTTTAGATATTTTGGCCTAGGTTGTCGAAATGTATCAAAATTATATGTTCCCGAAAATTATGATTTTGAAGCGTATTTTAAAGCAATGTACAGTTGGAAGGAAATTATTCATAACCACAAATACATCAATAATTACGATTATAACAAAGCGGTGTATTTAATGGACAGTTTTCCGTTATTGGACAATGAATTTTTATTACTGAAAGAGGACGATGGCTTCTCCTCTCCTATTTCGGTGGTTTTCTATGAAAAATACAGTACTTTCGAAAAACTTAACAAAGAATTGGAACTTCAATCAGAAAATATTCAATGTATTGTTTCAAATGCAAATCTTCCAAATGAAGTTTCTTTTGGAAAAGCGCAAACCCCAGATTTGTGGGATTATGCAGATGGGGTGGATACGGTTGATTTTCTGTTGAAACTTCCTTGATAAAATATTCATAATTCCCACATATTTAGTAGCATAATTCACATCTTTGTACTATAAATTTTCAAAGGATGAAAAAACATAATTTCAGTGCAGGTCCCTGCATTTTGCCACAATCTGTTTTAAAGAAATCTGCCGAGGCGGTTTTAAATTTCAACAATTCAAATCTTTCATTGATAGAAATTTCCCACCGAAGCAAAGATTTTGTAGAGGTAATGGACAATGCCCGAAAGCTTGCCCTGGAACATTTGGGACTTCAGAACAAAGGCTACCAAGCCTTGTTTTTGCAAGGGGGTGCAAGTCTTGAGTTTTTGATGGTTGCCTATAATCTTTTGGAGAAAAAAGCGGCATATCTAAACACGGGAACTTGGAGCGACAAAGCCATAAAAGAAGCTAAATTGCTAGGAGAAATTGTGGAAGTTGCAACTTCAAAAAGTGATAATTTCAACTTTATTCCCAAAAATTATAGTATCCCTTCAGATACAGATTATTTCCACTGTACGAGCAACAATACTATTTTTGGAACGCAGATGCGCACTTTTCCCGAAACCGAAATCCCGATGGTTTGCGACATGAGCAGTGATATCTTTTCGCGACAGCTCGATTTTTCAAAATTCAGTTTAATCTATGCCGGTGCACAAAAGAATATGGGGCCAGCGGGAACAACTCTTGTGGTTATAAAAGAAGATATTTTAGGAAAAGTTTCCCGCGCCATTCCTTCTATGTTAAATTACAAAGTGCATATTGATAAAGAAAGTATGTTCAACACCCCAGCGGTATTTTCGGTGTACGTATCTATGCTTACTTTGGAATGGCTGAAAGAAAAGGGCGGAATTACTGCTATTGAAAAAGTAAACAACCAAAAAGCGGAACTTCTTTACAGTGAAATTGATAGAAATCCTTTGTTTGAAGGCTTTGTTGCCGAAAAAGAAGACCGTTCAAAAATGAATGCCACCTTCAACCTAAAGAATGATAAATTGAAGGCAACCTTTGACGAACATTTAAAACAAGCCGGAATAAACGGACTGAACGGCCATCGCAGCGTTGGGGGCTACCGCGCCTCTATGTATAACGCATTGCCTTTGGAAAGCGTACAGATTTTGGTGGATGTAATGCAGGCAATTGAAAAAGGGGCGTAATGCGCTTAAATATAAATAAGAAACAACTTAATAAAACAATAATCTAGGAACCTATTTTCATGAAAGTATTAGCAAACGACGGAATTTCACAAAGCGGAATCGATATATTAAAAGATGCGGGGTTTGAAGTTTTGACCATACACGTGGCGCAGGAACAACTTCAGAATTATATCAACGAGCACAAAATTGAAGTGCTTTTAGTGCGAAGTGCCACCAAGGTTCGGAAAGATATTATTGACAGCTGCCCATCACTAAAAATTATAGGCCGCGGCGGCGTGGGTATGGACAATATAGATGTGGAATACGCCCGTGAGAATGGAATTGAGGTAATCAATACTCCTGCCGCCTCCTCAGAATCGGTGGCAGAGTTGGTATTTGCGCATTTGTTCGGTGGGGTTCGTTTTTTGCACGATTCAAACCGCAATATGCCGTTGGAAGGCGACACGAGATTTAAAGAGCTGAAGAAGAGCTATGGTGCGGGTCGCGAGCTGCGCGGCAAAACTTTGGGAATCATCGGGTTTGGAAGAATTGGCCGGCAAGTAGCGAAAATAGCCTTAGGCTGCGGAATGAAAGTGATTGCCAGCGACCACGAGGTAGGCGAAGCAGATATAACCCTAACCTTTTATGACGGGCAGACCATCACCCTAAAAATTAAAACCGCGCCAATCGACAAATTGATAAAACACAGCGATTTTATAAGTCTCCACGTGCCTTCGCAATCGGGATATTTAATAGGCAAGGAAGAAATTTCAAAAATGAAGGACAACGTGGGTATCGTGAACGCGGCCCGCGGAGGGGTTCTGGACGAAAACGCGTTGCTGGAAGCTATTGAGGATGGAAAGGTTTCGTTTGCGGCACTCGATGTTTTTGAAAATGAGCCATCCCCTTCCATAAAAGTATTGATGCACGATAAAATTTCACTAACACCGCACATTGGTGCAGCTACAAATGAGGCACAAGATAGAATTGGTGTAGAACTGGCAAATCAGATAATTTCGATTTTAGTAAAATAGAGTGTTTTTATTCACATAAGGCGCAATAATGTTATTATATTCATTTTATAAATAGATAATTATTCATTTTCAGTAACTTGCGGAAATAATTAATTAATGTAAAACAAAATGTCAGGAATTTTAGATTTATTGAACAGTAACCTCGGAAAACAAATTATTGGAGGTATTAGTCAAGAAACCAATCAACCAGCAGACAAAACAGCTTCTGTTGTAACAATGGCTATGCCCATACTGCTAGGTGCTATGAAACGCAATGCGAGTAACGAAAGTGGAGCCGCTAATTTAATGAATGCTTTAAACAGCAAACATGATGGGAGTATTTTAGATAATTTAGGCGGTCTTTTCGGGGGCGGTGTAAATGAAGAAGTGAAGCAGGACGGGCTTGGTATTTTAGGTCATGTTTTAGGAGGTTCGCAGGATAACGCAGTAAGAGCGCTTTCCCAAAAATCTGGTTTGGACACCAATTCGGTTATGCAAATTTTACAGGTTGCAGCCCCTATTTTATTAGGTTATTTGGGAAAACAAAAGCAACAAAAAAACGTAAACTCAGATTCTGGCATTGGCGATTTGCTGGGAGGTCTTATGGGCGGCGGCAACGAACAACCAAAACAGCAATCAATGATTGAATCTTTGCTTGACGGAAATAATGACGGTAGTGTAATTGACGACATCGCTGGAATGGTTTTAGGTGGAGGCAGTCAGAAAAAAGGTGGTCTCGGCGGTCTTTTGGGAGGCTTCTTTGGGAAATAAAAATCTAAATATAAATTAGTCAAAATACTGTCATTCATAAAATGACGGTATTTTTTTTAAATGAAAGTTAAATCAGGCTACCTTCATTTTACATTTGTTAACTTTGTAAAAATCATTGATATGAAAAATTTTCTACTAATTGCGGTACTTTCATTTGTAATTTTTAGTTGCGGAACAGGAAATTCTTCCATAACCAGCTCACCTTCTGATGGAACCACAAAAAACGATACCGTCAGAATAGCAAATGATAGCCTTGAATATGAAATAATAATTGTAGAACCCGGATTTCAATCTTGGCTAATTTCCCAGCCACCACGCGGTTTTTATGGTCAAGCAAAATTAGAGGGGAAAAACCGTCAGTTTGTAGCTGAGTACAATAGCCGTGTTTTACAGCCAAATTTATATTCCAGAAATTTGTATGGTGAACAAATAAATTACGACCCAACTATTGATTATGGATATGAGGTGAATTACTTATTGTATAACTATTTTGTCTATTTTCAGGAAAAATACAATCAAAAATTTATAGGCGGAAGAAATTGAAAAAGCTTAAAAAACGTTGGAATATTAAAACCAACAGACAACTATTTATAATTTTACTGGTATTTGCCATTACTGGAAGTTCAGCTGCAAAATTGGCCGCTCCACTAACAGATTTTTTTAATATAACCAAGGAAATGGGTTGGTACATATACTGGCCGTTCCGAATTTTGATTATCCTTCCAATTTATAAAGTACTTTTGGTGTTTTTTGGATGGGTATTTGGAGAATTTCACTTCTTTTGGAATTTTGCGAAAAAAATGCTCAGAAGTATGGGGCTCGGATTTTTAACTAAACAATGATAAACCTTACAACAAAAGTTACGCATGTATTAATCGCTACGATATTCTCGTTGGCATTGCTGCTTCCTACTGCTGTACAATTTGCGCATACTTTTGAAGGTCACGAACACAAGGCTTGTACCGATATTTCAACGCATCTTCACGAAAAACAGTTAGACTGTTCAATTTGTGATTTTCACTTTTCAATATTTACCTTTATTCCTCTGGAATCTCCTGATTTCACTGTATTTCACAGTTTTCGAAATGTTGATAGTTTTTATTTTACATCTTCTTTTAATTTAGACCCTTCCCACTATTTTCTTAGAGGCCCTCCTCAACTTTCTTGATTTTTATCATTTTATTTTAATTCAAACATTTTTAAATCAAGAAAGCATGAAAAACATATTATGCTTACTTGTGGTGTTCTTTATATATACCACAGTGAGCTCACAAAATTCCTTAATGGGAAACATAACATCAAAAAATACAAATGAACCACTGCCCGCAACAATCTATATTCCGCAACTTGAAAAAGGAACCGTTGCAGATTTTGACGGTAACTATACTTTAATCAATATTCCTGACGGAAGCTATAACATAGTTTTTTCTTCACTAGGATTCGCGACCATTTCAAAAAAAATTAATTTTTCAAACGGAAAAATCGTTACCGAAAATCTTGAAATGCAGGAAAGTGCAGTTGAAATGGAAGAGGTTATAGTTTCTACGCCTTTCCATAAATTACAGAGTGATAATGTTATGAAGGTGGAACGCATTTCAACTGAAGACCTAAACGCCTCTGGTGCCGTAACCTTGGCCGATGGCATTAAAAATATTGCAGGAGTAGAAATCATTAGTACAGGGACGGGCATTGGAAAACCAGTTATTCGCGGACTAAGCTCAAATAGGGTTTTAACTTATGCACAGGGTGTTCGTTTAGAAAATCAGCAGTTTGGAGACGAGCACGGGCTGGGTATAAATGAAGCGGGAGTGGAAAGCGTAGAAGTCATAAAAGGTC
>TARA_R100001460_G_scaffold40487_1_pt1 | contig 13369 bp, 28 predicted proteins | sample TARA_R100001460 | Tara Oceans TARA_R100001460 (sample SAMEA2622190) | marine metagenome | biome: marine biome (ENVO:00000447); feature: surface water layer (ENVO:00002042); material: "saline water (ENVO:00002010), including plankton (ENVO:xxxxxxxx)" | depth 5 m | reverse complement strand
TTATGGTTGGCACGTTGAAAGAGGCGCACCCGTTAAACCGTTGGGTGGCCGAATACTTGAATTAAATTTAGAACGTAAACGCTCAGACGGACAAGATCTAATGATTAAAGCCATAGATTCAAGACGGTTTATATAATCTAATTTTTTACATTGTAATTTTTTTTTGTTAATAATTCGTTTGAATTGTTAAAAGTTAATCAATTATTGTTATATTTGTAATACATAATTAATTAATAAATACAATGACACATCAAGAAAAATGCATACAGCAACTTAAATTAGTAGGTAAACAAACACACGACAGGCTTTTAAATATAGGCTTTACAAAAAAGGAAGCTTCTGACTATCTTTTATTAATTATAGAGCCTTTTAAAGAGGAAATTAATAGAGGTCTTACAATTAACGCAGTAATGGCTTTAGATACTCTTTTAAGATAATAAATAAACTATATAAATACAATGACAACAAGGATAGATAAACTGCAAACCTTAATAGAAATAGAAAATTCTATTGAAACTTTTAGGGATAAAATAGAATTAAAGCAAGACAGCATAAATGGTTATAGCGGTCAATTTAGAGAATTAAGAGATAAATACACAGATGATATTTATACATATCAGATGTGCATTATGAGATTACAAGAACGATTTAATAAGGTTTTAAAAACAGTAAAATAATTATAATATGAAAAGACAAACTAAAATTATAGAAGTTACAGAAATTACATTACAAATGTTAGATAGTATTTTATTGCATAATCTTTTATTATATGCAGACGTAAAAAGACAAAGTGATAAAATATTATTAATAATTAAAACTAATAAACACTACAACCATATATTAAGAATTTTAAAAGTAATACCAAGTAATTATAAAATAATAAATACATAGAACATGAACAAGCAAGAAAGAAAACAAGCAAAAAAAGAACTTATAACAACTGCATTATTTATTTGGTCGGTTTGGATAGGGTATTATTTAACAATGAAAATTATAACAATATGAATTACGTTAATTTAGAAAACCCTGCATATTGCGAAGCTCAAGGATTGGCAAAAGTACATCAAGCTTATGCAAATAATTGTGTACCTGAGGACATAATGGAAATTGGATTTAATCCAAACTCAGGATACGTTTACATAGCATTAGAAAATGGCATAAGTATAGCATCAATGTTAGGGCAGTCAGTCGAATATATAGTAACTGACTTTGAAGACGGTACCGAATACTTTTTAGAAACTTACGACGAAGCAGAAAATCAATTAAATATTTTATACAATGCAGAATAAAGATCTTAAAAAAAGAATGCATGACATTAACACTTTTATGTCCTCTAAGGGTAACGAAACCTGCTTAGTTGGCAAAGATGAAGAGGGCAATAATTTTACAATATGGTTTAATACATTTGAATTATTAGAGTGGTTAGACATAGAGCATATGAAACTTAATACAAAAGAATATATAGATGAGTTATAAATTTGAAATTGAACTACACGAAGATGACGTTGTAATTTTTTACATTGGCAATATTAGATGTTATGTAGAAACAAAAACGCATTTAACTGAATCAGATTATCCTGTAAGTTTTAACAGTATTAATGACGTAATAACATACGCTACCGAAGATCAAATTTATTACGAAGTATTACCCGAAACGTTGCAATTTAACAAAGCGCATATTTTAGACAGCCATAAAATATGTGAAAAATTAGAAGAACAATTAAATATTATATAAATGCAAAAAAACAAATTAAAATTAGATTGGAATTATTATAAGGATTGGTCATTAAAAAACACAAAGGCTAAATCTAAAATTATGTGTCATAAACGAGAGATCCTAACAAGTCATCAATTATTAGGTAAAACTGAACCATATTACGAAACAGAATTAGAAATGCTAAGGATAAAAAAATACGATTATCATTCTTTAAGCGAAGACGAAAAATTAATTTATAATAAAAACAAAAACCAATGAGTATAAACAATTCAATATTCGACCATTATCGAAAACAACAACAAAAAATAAAAGAAGCAAAGAGGCTACTTGAAGAAAATGGATTTAACGTAAATAGTAATAATAAAATAATACGACAAGAGATTGTAAGATTAAAAAGTCAATTAACAGGTAATTTATCTGAAGACGTTTTGATAAATAAAGATATTGCAACTTTGAATAGAATGTTAAAATCTAACGAATTATGAAAAGTATGCAGCAATTACGTAAAGAGTTTTGGCACAACTTTGACGAAGATTTATTTTTTAGATTTACATTAGCAAAAGAAGAACGAATGAACACTTACAAAATTATTTACAAATACTATAAAGGCAGTAATACAGATGCAGAGATGTGTCAGGCTATAAAATACATACAAGCCGATGATAAACAAGAGGCAATAGCAAGATGTGATCTTTGGAAACCATTGATAATAAAAGTTGAAAAAGTATGAAGACTTTATTTGAAAATATTTACATAATAATAATTAATTACATATACAATGGAACAAACTAAAACATTAAAAAACAAACCTTTAGTCGCAGATAGCGAATATGATATAATTGCCGAATTAACAGTTGCACAATTTAATTTAGATCTACGAGACCGAACCGCAGACTTTTTAGATAAAAAACATTTTTTTGCAGAATGGTGGTTTATGAATAAATCAAAATTTCTTAGATATAAAAATCTATCTAAATTAGGTGAATTATTAAAAATACACCACGCAACAGTTATTCATTTATTAAGGCATAGAAAAAAAAGTCATAAATACATTGATAATATACAAAATATACAAACGTTTTTATATGATAATCAATAATTTATAAATTTGGCAGTTGGAGTGGTAATTATAATTTTTTTTTTAGGTATGACGTTAGTAGGGTTTCACTCCACCCGAAAGCGTTATACCTTTTTTTATTATACTATATATGGCAAAAGATAAAAAAGCATTTGTTTTATATTGTGATCTTATTCATACAGTAAATAAACTATCTAATGAACAAGCAGGAACGCTGTTTAAGCACGTTTTACAGTATGTCAACGATTTAAATCCCGAAACAGATGACCTTATAACTCAAATATGCTTTGAACCGATTAAACAGAATTTAAAAAGAGATTTAAAAAAATACGAAAAGACAAGAGAAAAAAGAAGCGAAGCAGGTAAAAAAGGAATGCAAAAAAGGTGGGGAAACAATAACACCGATAACAAGTGTTATAACGATATAACACAAATAACAGTAAAAGATAAAGTAAAAGTAAAAGATATATATATGAGTTTTGCTCATTTATCAATAACCAATAAGGAATTTAAAAAACTACAACAAGATTATAGTACAGAGCAAATTCATCAAGTTTTAGAATCAATACAAAACTTTCAAAAAAATACTAAATACAAATCCTTATATTTAACAGCTAAAAATTGGCTAAGAAAATTGCCAAAAGATGATAAACAAGATAAATTAATTAAACAAGCAATTGATTTAGGTTATGTTAAGTAAAGGAATTCATACCAAATATTTATTAGATTATAAATATGGCAGAATAAAACAGGGACTATCAATTGGTTGTAAGTTAGATGAACATATAGTATATAAACCAAAGCAGCTGAATATAATTCTTGGACATGATAACGTTGGTAAATCCTATTTTGTGTTTTGGTACTTTCTAACATTAGCATTAAAACACGATTTGAAGTTTTGTCTTTGGGCAGGAGAAAATCAATACGGTCAAATTATGAGAGACCTCATACAAATGTATACAGGTGTACCTTTTAAGGAGTTACACGAACAACAGGTAATTAGTTATGCAGCATTTATAGAACAGTATTTTGATTTTATAGATAATTCACAACTTTACACACCTGAACAGCTTTTAGAACAATTTAAAAAAACTGATGCAGATTGCTGTTTAATAGATCCCTTTACAGGTTTAAGCCGTGAATATGGTTACGAAGGCAACTACAAGTTTTTAAATATGGCAAGACAATTTGTAAACGAAACAGAAAAAACAATATACATTAGTACGCATCCAACTTCTGAAAGCGGTAGGCAAGGCAATTTATTCCCAAAGGGCCATATGTGGGACGGGCATTTAAAGCCACCAATGGCAGCATACGTAGAAGGGGGTAAAAGTTTTTTGAATCGGTGTGACGATTTTATAACAATTCACAGATTAATTAAACACGAAACAATGAAATATGTTACCTTAGTTAGTGTTGATAAAGTAAAAGATACAGATACAGGTGGCAAACATACATTATTAGATGATTACATATTTTGCGATTTTAACAGAGGTTTAGGATTTGAAATTTACGGAGTGAACCCATTAACAAAATTTAGATAAATGGAAAGCATTGATTTACTGAAAGCTAAAATAAATTTACAAACTACAATTTTAAAGTTTACAAGTAGTATTCAAGAATTGCAAGAAAAACATCCTGATCGAAAAGATTTAATAAATTCAATGCTAAATAGTTTGCAAGATATATCAGAATTTCAATCAATTTTTTTAGAATTAGAAGAAAACTTCATTCTAGAGTGCAAAGCTAATTTACGTTTGCAAATGCAAATTAGTGAGAACAAACATGTTATAGATAAATTAAAAATTCAACTAAAAATCCAACAAGAAGGTTTGTAAATGCCACGGTGTAAAAATTGCAAAGAAAAATTTGAAGCTAAGCATTTTAATCAAAAATACTGCTTTAAAAGTGAGTGCGTAAAAGTATGGGTGCAAACAGCAAAAGTTAAAAATTGGAAAAAAGAAAAAAAACGACTGAAAGACGAACTTGAAACTGTTCAAAGTCTTACTAAGAAAGCTCAAAGATATTTTAATGCATATATACGTTTTAGAGATAAAAATAAAAACTGCGTTAGTTGCGATAAAAAATTAAGATCTAAATTTGACGCAGGACATTATTTTTCAGCAGGTGGTCATTCTTCTGTAAGATTTAACGAAAAAAATGTTCACGGTCAATGCGTTGCCTGTAACCAACATAAACACGGGAATTTATTAAACTATCAAATCGGCATAGAAAAACGTATTGGTGGTGATGAGCTTTTACAATTGCATCAAGAAGCACATCAGGTAAAAAAATATACAAGGGCAGAACTGCAAGATATTATTGAAAAATACAAAAAAAAAGTACGCAATAAAAAATAGGTTTGTAATTCAATTATTGTTATATTTGTAATACATTATACAAAATACATTATGAAGAATACACTTATTGAAAGGTTGGGTGCTATCCAACAACAATTAAAAGCACCAAAGAATCAATTTAACAAGTTTGGCAATTACAAGTATCGCAGTTGTGAGGATATTATGGAAGCCGTTAAGCCATTACTCAACGGTTTAGTTTTAAATTTAACAGACGAAGTTAAAGAAGCTGCAGGGCATATGTATATAGAAGCAACAGCAGTTATAACAGACGGTAATAAAGTTCAAGCAGTAAAAGCACAAGCAGGAATAAATCCCGATCGAAAAGGGATGGACATAGCACAGTCTTTTGGTAGTTCGTCAAGCTATGCAAGAAAGTACGCACTTAACGGTTTATTTCTCATAGACGATACTAAAGATGCAGACAGTACGAACACACACGGCAAGGAGAAAAACACGAAGAAAACCTTAACAAAAGCAAGATTCGAAAGCGCATTAAAAGCAGTACAAGAAGGCACATACACTAAAGACCAATTAAAAAGTCAATACGAACTTACAAACTTGCAATTAAAAGCACTTCAAATATGTTAAAAATTAGATGTTCAGCATTAGGTAAAATAATGACAAACTCTCGTAGCAAGTCTGAAACACTTAGTAAAACGTGCAAAAGCTATTTACAAGAGTTGGCAATTGAAGAGGTGTATGGCATTAAAAAAGAATTTTCAAGCCGTTACACAGATAAAGGTAATGAAGTTGAATCAGATGCAATTGATTTAGCTGCAGAAGTTTTAGATCTTGGATTTTTAGATAAAAATGACAATAATTTAAATAACGATTATATAACAGGAACTCCCGACGTAAACACAAATGATATTCTTTTAGATATCAAAAGCAGTTATGACGGCACAACGTTTCCTTGGTTTGATGAAGAAATACCAAATAAATCATATTATTATCAATTAATGGGTTATATGGAATTGACTAGCAAGCCGCAAAGTTATTTAGTATATTGTTTAATGAATACACCCTTTCAAATAGTTGAGGACGAAATTAGACGAGCACATTGGCAACATCATTTAATAGAAGAAAATGACGAACTAAGAGCAGAAGTTGAAGCCAAGCATAATTTTGATCATATACCAAAAAAACTCAGAATAAAAAGTTTTACTGTAAAATACGACAAGGCAGTTATAGAATCAATTTACGAAAGAATAGCAGAGTGTCGAATATATTACAAGGAATTAATAAATAAATTAACTAATGAAGAGCAATAAAACAGAAACAATTGTAGTTCGTCTTACTAAAGAACAAAAAGACGGATTGGAGTCATTTACGCAGATTTATTCTGATTGTAATAAAAGTGATATTATTAGAATGATGTTAAATCAATTTATGCAAGGATCTAATAAAACTTTTTATACAAAAACAAGAAAAAAAATAAATGGTTAAAAGGTTTGAAACAGAAGCAGATTTAACACGAGAAGAAAATGCAATTGCATTATTCTCTAAATATCATAATGCTGAATATTACAAACTTGATAAAAATGACATTGATTATAAAGTAATAATTAAAGGCCAATCGCATTATATTGAAGTCAAGGGCAGAAACAGGAATGAGCAAGATTGTTATCCGTTACCCTTAGCGGCAAGAAAAATGGTAAAAATTTGCGATAAGAACGCACCTGCAATTATTATATGGGATTGTTACGATGCAATTATATATGGGAACGTTAAAGAAATTAATGCATATGCAAAGTATTCAGGAAGGAAGCCAAGAGCAGGATCAAAAAATGACAAAGAATATATGCTGTATTTTGAAAGGCAGCAAGGATTACAAACAATTAATAAACAAATAATAATGGAACAGAAAAACAACAGTGGAGCAATTTTTAAAAACGATTACAAAAAAACAGAGCAGCAACCTGATTACAAAGGTAAAGCAATGATTGACGGTAAAGACAAAGAAATAGCACTTTGGCTTAATGAAAGTAAAAACGGCAAGAAATATTTTAGCATTAAATTTTCCGAGCCATATCAAGCAGAAGTTGAAGCAGGTTATGGTCATAAGCCTAAAGAAGCTAAGGACGATTTGCCGTTTTGATATAGCAGACATAGACGGTTCATAAAATGTGCGAATACCCCTATTTAGCGATAGGGGTTTTTTTATACACAACAGTTTGTTAAAAAGAACGTTATACATATGTTAAAAATAATTCACTACATTTGCTTAGATCCTAAAAAATGGAATGGCTAAAAAAGGTTGCTGAATTACACCGTGATTGGGTACGCATAGTTGTCAGTATGGGCGAAGACGTTTATGCCGAAGATATTGTGCAAGAAATGTATATACGATTAACAAAATATTATCGTAAACACCTAATAATAAATGAAGATGGCAAGGTCAATAAAAGTTACATTTATTTAGTATTACGTGCAATGGTTTGTGATTTACATAAGCAAAAGAAAAAAATGCAAAAAATATCTATTGACAAAGTACAACAACCTTACGTTATATATGATTATATATCTAAAAATGATGCTGAATTAAGTTTAGAAGCACTAATAAATGACGAGATGCAAAATTGGGAATATTTTGACCAAGAGTTGTTTAAACTTTATCGCAATTCAGGATTATCTATGCGAAAAATTTCAGCTGAAACTAAAATAAGCACTAAAACAATTTTTTACAGCATTAAAAGATCTAAAGAAAATTTGAGAAAAAATATTGCTGAGGATTACGAAGACTTTATAAATGGCGATTATGAATTAATAAAATAAAAATGGCAGAAAAAAAGAAAACAAAAAAACGAATAACCAAAAAAAAGGTTAATGAAGGTGTAGGTGACAAAGTAGAAAAAGTTTTAAAAAAAACAGGTGTTGATAAAATTGCAAAATTTGTTCTTGGTGAAGATTGTGGATGCGAAGAACGTAAAGAAAAATTAAATGAAATGTTTGCAAGATTTACTGAGCCTGAGTGCCTACAAGAAGACGAATACAAATGGCTTGAAAATTGGTTTAGCGAAGAAAGACACATAATGAAGCAGAGCCAACAAGATGAATTTATAGCAATTTATAAAAGAGTATTTAGAGTACGTGGCAAAGTTAGTACGCATTGCCCAAGTTGTATGCGTGAGTATTTAAGTAAAATGAAAAAATTGTTTGATACTTATAAGGATGAAAAATGAAAATTGAAAAAGTAAAAATAACAACAGTCAAAAATAATCCTAACAACCCAAGGGTAATAAAAAATGATGCGTTTAAGACTTTAGTAAAATCAATAAAAGACGCTCCTTGGATGTTACAGTTACGTTCTATTGTCGTAAATGATGAAAATATAGTGCTTGGTGGCAATCAACGACTACGTGCCTGTCAAGAAGCAGGATTAAAAGAGGTTTATATCATAAAAGCAAGTTCATTAACAGAGGAACAACAGAGAGAATTTATCATAAAAGATAATATGAGCTCAGGTGAATGGGATTGGGATGCATTAGCAAATGAGTTTGAGGCAGAAGACCTAAATGATTGGGGCGTAAAAGTTCCTGTATTAACTGAAACAGAAAAATTAAGTAAACTTGAATTTGAAGATGTTTACTATGAGCCAAAAGAACAACCTAAATTAAACCTTAGTCATTGTATTGATACAAATCTGTTTAATAAAAAAGTAGAATTTATTGAAGCAAGTACGCTTAGTGATGAGTTAAAACAAACTTTAAAAATGTTTGCATATAGATTTATAAAAATAGATTTTGAAAGTGTAGCAAACTACTATTATTTTAATGCTTCTAAAGAAGAACAAAAAGTCATTGAAAGATTGCGTTTAGTTTTATGCGATTCAGGGATAAATGGTTTTATTGAAGATGACTTGTTACGCATACACGAATTATTGCAAAATTGGAATAATGATTGATATTTTTATACCGTCATATAAACGTCCTGATAATTTAAAGACAGTCAATTATTTTTTACGAATAGGTTGGGACGCTAAAAAAATTCACGTTTTTATTGATAGCGCAGCCGATGATATTGCAGAATATAAAGAGCAATCAAATATAGATCTTTTTAATTTGCATATTTTTAATATGGATGAAGCACGTAACAGATACGACTATGTCCACAGACCAAGCACATCAAGACGGTCAGCAGGTCAGGCAAGAAATATGTTTTACGATAAGGCAAAAGAATTAAACATAAACTTTTATATGGTGCAAGATGACGATACGCAAAATTATCAAATCAAGTACCACGGTAAATACAAAGGAATGGCTGTTTATAAAGATTTATTAAACACCTTTGAAGGCATTAAAGAATTTATGATAAAAAGAAAAATTGGATTGTTTGGCGTTTCACAAACAGGAGATTTTTTTGGTGGTGAAAATAAAAAACTATTGCGTAATAAGGTTATGAATACCACCTTTGTTTTAACCGATTACATTTATAGGGGTGAAAGAGGTGTACAAGATAATGACACAAGTCAGTTTGTAGGCATTATGAATCAAGGACTATTTACAGGTAGTCTTGGAGACGGTTTAATTTTGCAACAAATTCAAAGTGCAAAACAAATTGGAGGCTTAACGGATTTATATAACGAGTGTAAACTTTTGAATAAATCTTTAGTTTGCCCAATACAATATCCAAGTGCAATACACGCAGAAAAACAACAAAAAAACGGAGCACGATTGCATCATCATATAAAAAGCAAATATTTATATCCAAGACTGATTAAAACAAAAAAAACAGATAATATTGCTTGGAACACATATGCTGAGGATTACCCGTTTACTAACGAACCAAAACGTAAATAACATATGTCAAATAAAAATTTAATTCCCTTTAAAAAAGGACAGTCAGGCAACCCTAAAGGCAGACCTGTAGGCAGTAAAAATCGCAGCAGTATTGCAAAAAAATGGTTGTCAGTTGAACAGGATCTAAAAAACCCATTAACAAGTGAGATTGAAACTATGTCGCAAGAAGACCTAATGACATTAGCGTTAATTAAAAAAGCACGTGAAGGGGACACGCAGGCATATCAAAAACTTCTTGATTCAGCATACGGTGCACCTATTCAGCAAATAGAGCAGACTAATATTGAGCAACCATTATTCCCTGATGTTAAAGAGAACGACAGCAATAAATAAAATACTTGCTTTAAAAAAACGTATTAAAATTATTCAAGGCGGTACGTCTGCAGGTAAAACGTTTGGCATATTACCTATATTAATTCATAAAGCCGCAGACACAAGTGGTTTAGAAATTAGCATTGTTGCTGAGAGCATACCGCATTTGCGAAGAGGGGCATTACGTGACTTCTTAAAAATAATGAAATGGACTAACCGATATTTTGATGACAGATTTCATAAAAGCCATTTGAAATATGAATTTGGCAACGGTAGTTTTATAGAGTTTTTTAGTGCTGATGATGCAAGTAAATTAAGAGGGGCAAGAAGGGACATACTTTACATAAATGAGTGTAATAATGTAAGCTTTGAAGCATATAACGAACTGTCAATAAGAACTAAAAAAGAGGTTTATTTGGATTTTAACCCTGCTAATGAATTTTGGGTGCATAATGAATTAAAACACGAAAAAGATGCCGACTTTATTATTTTAACCTACAAAGACAACGAAGGCTTAGATAGTGGAATAGTACAGCAAATTGAAAAAAATCGTTTAAAAGCGAAAACAAGTGCATATTGGCGTAATTGGTGGACAGTTTATGGCGAGGGAAAAATTGGACAGCTACAGGGGGCAGTATTTACCAATTATAAAATTATAGATACAATACCAACCGAAGCAAGATTATTAGGTATTGGACTTGATTTTGGATTTACTAACGACCCGACATCAATTATTGAGATCTATAAATTTAATAAAACACGAATACTAAACGAAGTTACATACCAAACAGGTTTATTAAATAGCGACATAGCAAAACTACTTCCTAAAAACGTCCCTGTATATGCAGATAGTGCAGAGCCTAAATCAATAGCAGATATACAACGATACGGCATTACAATTAAAGGAGTAACAAAAGGCAAGGATTCAGTAAACTATGGAATTGACGTAATGCAACGTGAAGACTATTTAGTGACATCACCAAGTACCAACTTAATTAAGGAGTTAAGAAGCTATTGTTGGGACACTGACAAAACAGGCAAACGACTAAATAAACCGATTGACAATTTCAACCACGCATTAGACGCAGTACGCTACCACGAGATGGAAACATTAGGAATGAATGTAAATTACGGGACTTACAATATACGGTAACACAAAAACACATTAAAACAGTTATATATATATGCAAATAGATTTAATATTGCCAACATCATTAAACGAAATTCCATTATTTCGATATCAAGAATTTATTGAAATGAAAGAAAGTAGTAATGACGATGAGTTTATTGCTAATAAAATGATTCAAATATTTTGTGGAATTAAACTAAAACAAGTTGCCACAATACCAATGAAAGACGTTAATAAACTTATTATACATTTTAAAAAAGTATTTAGCGAAAAACCTCGTTTAATAAGACAGTTTAAAATTAAAGATATTGAATTTGGTTTTATACCAAAAATTGATAATATAACATTTGGCGAATATGTAGATCTTGAACATCATTTGCAAAATTGGAAAACATACCATAAAGCAATGGCTGTAATGTACAGACCAATTAAAGAAAAACACAAAGACAAATATACTATTGTAGATTACGAACCTAACGAAGATATGCAAGAATTAATGAAGTATGCACCGTTAGATGTTGCCATTAGTAGCTCGGTTTTTTTTTGGAATTTAGGCAACGAATTGTTAAATCATACAATCAGTTATTTACAGAAGGAACTGAAGACGATGACCACTTCCAACAGTACAGCGAAAGACACCAATTTAACAAACAATGGGGGTGGTATAATTCAATCTATGCACTTGCTAAAGGAGATGTTACCCGATTTGACGAAGTTACAAGATACCGACTTACTAAATGTCTCACCTATCTTACGTTCGAAAAGCAAAAAAACCAAATCGAAGCAAACGAACTTAAACAAAAAATAAGACGATGAACTATTTTGATATTATAGACAAATTAAAAGCACACTTCGATGCAGACCAATTAGTAAACACCGTTACACAAGGCGACATATTTGAGGTAGATTTGTCAAAGCAAACTATATTTCCGCTTGTTCATATTATAGTGAATACAGCTTCATTTGAAGAAAACGTAATACGGTATAACATTAGCATTTTAGCCATGGATATAACAGATGTATCTAAACAAGAAACAACTGATAAATTTTTAGGTAACGATAACGAACTATGGGTACTGAATACAATGTTAGCAGTTCATAACAGGTGTTATGAGTTGTTAAGACGTGGAACACTTTACACGGATTCATTTCAAGTAGACGGCAACCCAAGTTGCGAACCTTTTACAGAGCGATTTGAAAATAAATTAGCAGGGTTTACAATGACGCTTGACATACTTATTCCTAATGATATGACTATATGTTAGAAAGTGTACAAGACATATTAAATGAATTCAAAGCAAATGTTATTAAAGAAGCTAAAAAAGGTGTACCAAAAGACAGCCGTAAGTTAGCAAATAGCATAAAGGGTTTTGTAAAAGAAAGTAAAAATTCAATTCAAATATCTTTTACAATGGATCTTTATGGTGCATTTCAAGACCAAGGTGTAAAAGGTGTTGGAGGTGTGCGTAAAACTACAAGCAAATATAACAGGCGAAATAACAAGGGTAAAATGTGGAAGCAAAATGCTCCCAATTCTGAATATAGTTTTAAAAAAGGTAAAAAACCAAGCGCAAAACATTTTGAAAAATGGAGCAGAAAACGAGGCATCAGTGCATTTGCTGTTAGAGAATCAGTATATTTTCAAGGAATTAAACCAACGTTTTTTTTTACTAAACCATTTGCAAAACATTTAGCAAAATTGCCACCTGAATTATTAGAAAAATACGGATTGGAAATGGAAACGCTAATTGGACAAATATTTACAGAAAACTTTAAAAGATTTAACAAATGAATTTAGCACGTTCACCATACATAGTAGAAATTAACTTGACAGGAGTTTCAAATGTTACAGGCAGTAAACTTGAATTATATTTAGGTAGCAATATTGGAACTGCAAACCCTACGTATGTATTCGAAAAAAATATACCTGCATCTAACAATCTAAAGATGTACTACAATATTTCACCATATATA
>TARA_R100001460_G_scaffold49109_2_pt1 | contig 13533 bp, 4 predicted proteins | sample TARA_R100001460 | Tara Oceans TARA_R100001460 (sample SAMEA2622190) | marine metagenome | biome: marine biome (ENVO:00000447); feature: surface water layer (ENVO:00002042); material: "saline water (ENVO:00002010), including plankton (ENVO:xxxxxxxx)" | depth 5 m | reverse complement strand
CAAACACCAATATAGAAATAGTTGGTGGGTCTGATGTTATTGATTATGAAGCAATGACAAAAGCCGAACTCGAAGTTTATGGTCGTACTATTGGGTTAGAACTTGATAAACGACAAACTAAAGAAACTCTTATTAGTCAACTTGAAGCAGCTAGTAATTAGGCATTAGTTTTCTAATTTTTTACAGGGGGCTAGTGGTATTACTGCTGACCCCTCTTTTTATAGGAGATGTTATGGCAACCGAAGTAGATATTTGCAACCTTGCCCTAGCTCATTTGGGTGATGATGCAACAATTGCTACGCTATCCCCACCAGAAGGATCAGCGCAAGCAGAAAAAGCAGCACGATTTTATCCAATAGCAAGAAATACATTGTTAGCAATGCATACTTGGAATTTTGCATCTAAAAGAGGTAGTTTAGCTTTAACTACTAATACTTTAGACCAATGGGATTATGCGTATGCAGCACCTGCTGACATGATGTCTGCCGTTGCGATAATATCTCCTACTGCACAAAACGATTACGCTACAAGAATGTCTGCCGGTGATACTCCCGGTAATTTCACAGCTAATTTTGCTCCCACTATTGTAGCTGGACAATATACACCACAGCAATTTGCAATAGAAGGAACATTTATTTATACGAACCAAGAAAATGCAATGTTAAGATATCAGGCATTTATAACTGATCCTTCAACATTTTCACCTTTATTTGTAATTACTTTGTCATGGCATTTGGCATCTATGCTGGCAGGGCCAATTATAAAAGGAGATCAAGGTATGGCAGAAGCAAAACGTTGTACTGAAATGATGCAAGGTTATTTAGCAAGTGCTAAACAATCCGACAATTTACAAAGAGATATAACAGTAGAACATATAGTTCCTTGGACATCAGGGAGATAATAAATGCCAGTAACACGCACGTTTTCAAAAGCATTTTCAGCAGGTGAAATATCACCAGAAATGTTTGGTCGTATAGATGATGCTAAATATCAACAAGGTGCAGCAACAATGCTTAATTTTATTGCTAAACCACAAGGGCCAGCACAAAATAGACCGGGATTTGCTTTTGTCAAAGAAGTAAAAGATAGTACTAAATCAACAAGATTATTGTCTTTTACTTTTAACACTGTGCAAACAATGATAATAGAAATGGGTCATCAATATTTTAGGTTTCATACACAAGGTTCAACTTTACAATATACAGATGGAGCAGCATGGAATGGCAGCACTAATTATGTTGTAGGAGATATAGCTTTATATAACGGTGTAAATTATTACGCAAAAACAGCACATTCTAATAGTCAACCACCTAATGCTACAAATTGGTATGCTTTACCTGCTGATATGACTTATGAAATACCATCAGAATATTTAGACACAGATTTGTTTGATGTTCATTATGTGCAGTCGGCAGATGTTATGACTTTAGTACATCCAAATCATCCACCAAAAGAATTAAGAAGATTAGGGGCAACAAAATGGGAAGTAAAATTAATTGATTTTGGTAGCCCTATAGCATCACCTACAGGTGTTTCGGTAAGTGCATATTTACCACCATCTACGGCAACAAATGCAGATACAAAAGAAGATCATAACTATGTTGTAACAGCTATAGCTGCTAATTTAGTAGACGAAAGCTCACAATCTAGTACAGCAAGTGTTAGTAATAATATTTTTGTTACTGGCGCAAAAAATACAATAACTTGGAATGCCGTATCAGGTGCAAGTAGATACAGAGTGTACAAAGATCAAGGTGGTATTTTTGGATTTATAGGTGAGACTGCAAGTACAACTATTATTGATAACAATATAGGGCCAGATTTTTCTACGACACCTCCGATATATGAAAATGATTTTGTTGGTACTGGTAATTATCCCGGTGCTGTATCTTATTTTGAACAAAGAAGAGTATTTGCAGGGCCAAACAATTCTCCACAAAGTATATGGATGACTAAATCAGGTACAGAAAGTAATATGTCATTTGGTTTACCTATAAGAGATGATGACCGTATTGAATTTAGGGTAGCTGCTCGTGAAGCTAATACTATTAGACATATTGTGCCATTAACACAATTGCTACTTCTTACAGGATCAGCAGAATGGCGAGTAACTTCTGTGAACAGTGACGCTATAACACCTACTTCTATATCAGTAAAACCACAATCTTATGTAGGTGCTAATAACACACAACCAGTAATTGTAAATAACAGCATGGTATATGCTGCATCTCGTGGTGGTCACGTTAGAGAATTAGGTTATAACTGGCAAGCTAATGGTTTTATTACTGGTGATTTGTCATTAAGAGCTACACATTTATTTGATAATTTTTTAATTTTAGATATGGCATTAGCAAAAGCACCAATGCCTTGTGTTTGGTTTGTTAATAACCAAGGTAAATTATTAGGTCTTACATATGTACCAGAACAAGCTATAGGAGCATGGCATCAACATGATACTGATGGTTTATTTGAAAGTGTTGCAACAGTGTCAGAAGGAGCAGATGACGCAGTTTATTGTGTAATAAAAAGAACTATTAACGGAGCAACAAAAAGATATATAGAACGTATGGGTACAAGAATATATGCAACACAAAGAGATAGTTTTTTTGTAGATTCTGGATCAACATATGATGGTACAAATACAGATACGAATCAAACCGTAACTATTTCTAATGGAACAAATTACACAAGAGGTGAAACTGTAACAGTAACAGCAAATTATAATTTATTTAAAGCACCACCAGACATTTCAGATAAAGACGATGCAATAATTTTAATAGATGGCACAAAAACGTATAGATGTGTAATTATATCTACAACAAATCAAACAGTAGCAACTGTAAAATTACAAGTTGATTTACCTGCTAATTTTCGTAATACACCAATAACAACATATGAAGTTGCTAGAAATACAATATCAGGATTAGATTATTTAGAAGGTAAAACAGTAAGTATATTGGCAGATGGTGCAGTGCATCCACAAAGAGTAGTTAATAGCGGAACAATAGTTTTAGAACGTGCAGCAAGTGTTGCTCATGTAGGATTGCAATATAATAGTGATCTGCAAAGTTTACCTTTAGCATTGCAAATAGAAGCTTTTGGTCAAGGTAGAGTTAAAAATTTAAATCATGTATGGTTAAGAGTATTAGAATCATCTGGTATTTTTGCTGGCCCAAGTGCAGATAAGTTAGTAGAAGCAAAACAAAGAACTACAGAGCCATACGGAACACCACCAAGATTAAAGACAGAAGATATAAAAATTATGCTAACTCCTACTTGGCAAGACAACGGACAATTATTTGTAAGACAAACTGATCCTTTGCCATTAACAGTAGTAGGTTTAACTTTAGAAGTAGCTATTGGTGGATAGCGTAACCGTAAACAGATAAAGTATATGTATATTATAAAAAACACTAAGTGTTGAGCTTATGTCAAAAGGTTGGAATAGTTTAGGAACAGCAGACAAAATAGGAGTTATTTCTGGAATTGGAGGTACTTTTTCTGGTATTGTCGGCAATTATTACAAAGCACAAGACGAAAAATATAAATTTAAAAGTCAGGCGTTGAATTTAGAGCATCAACGTGACATGGCAAAACTTAATAAACGTTTATTAGAAAGCCAAGCACAACAAATTGCTAGAGCATATAACAAACAAGCAGCAATACGAACGTTAAAAGCAGGTCAATCAATGGCAAGTGCCAGAGCATCTTTTGCAGCCAGAGGTATACAATTAGGCGTAGGTAGCACTGCTAATGTTTTTGCAAGTGCAGAACTCATGAAAGAAATAGATAGATTGACTATGAATAGTAATAAAGTTAGAGCAATGAACAATCAAAGATTGCGTGCTGTAAATATGGGTATAAGAGGAGATATGTTAGGTGTGTCTGCATCTAATTTGTTTACTACTGCATCAGCAGTTAATCCATTTTTAAATATGAGTAGCACTTTGCTTACAGGTGTTAGCAGTATAGTTAGCAATTTACCGAATTCATTTTTTGATGGAACATCTGAAGGTTAATTATGGCAAGAGTACCTTTACAACAGACACCACAAGTAGGAATTGACACTGGATCTGCACCTCAATTTACTGGTGGTCAAATACAACCTGTACAGGATGTAGTTACAGATGACATACAAAGATTTGGTCAAGCTCAAATGGATGTTGCAAAAGTTGCATTCAAAATACAAGATCAAATTAATGATACTAATACAACAAAATTACATAATGAATTTTTAGACGAAGTAAATAAAATTGAATTAGATTACCTTTCTTTAACAGGTGGTGATGCTGTAGCAACAATAGATAAAGATGAAAATGATAATCCTATAACTGCATTTGATCAATCAACAATAAAAATAAATGAATTATTAGAAAATATTGCAAGTAAAGCTGATAATGCAGAAATTAAATTTATGTTTGAAAACAAAGCTGCGAGTTCTTCAAGAGTGGCTATTGAAAGTATGACTAAGCACAGTATTGTGCAATCTAAAAAATATCAAAACGCAGAGATAGAAGCAAATATTACTAAATTATCAAGAGAAGCTAGTGGGGATTGGAAAAATTATAAAGATCCAGAAAGCAAATGGGCAATTAATACTGCTGCTGCTATAGCACAAGCTAATAATTTTGCAGATTTAAATGGAATGTTAGCTAATAGTTCACAACGAGCAAATCTAATTAATGCTACTTATAACACCATACATAAAGATACTTTAGATTCTATGATTACGGCAGAATCTTTTGTTGTTGCACAAACTTACCTTAATGACGTTATAGGTAGCGGAACTATAAATCCTTTAATTGCAAAACAATATCAAAAAATAATTAATACAGGCTACACACAAACAACAGGTACAGAAATAGGTGATTCTATTTTTGATAATATAGGTGACATAACAAGTGGTGATAGAACAACAGTTTTAAATTTTTTAAATACCTTAGAAAGCAATAATGTTGCTAATGATGGTACTGGTGGATTTGTAAAGAATGGCGTGCATTTTAATGAAAATAATGAATTAATAGATTACACAAAAGAAGATAGTTTTCAAAGTATAGAAACAGAATCTTTTGAATCTAAATTTTATAACGCAGATACAAATTCATTTACTTTTGCACAAGAAAACTTGCCTTTGTACATGATGTTAGTGACAAAAATAGGTGTTAAGAAAGCAGATAGTATATTTACAAAAGCAAAAACTAATGCAGGTGGTAAAGATGCAAACAACGAAGATATAGTAAACAATATAGTAATTTTAAGCAAAGAAGCTTTATTAAAAAAATATACAAATGAAAATTATTTAAATTTAGTAAATAGTGATATAGATTTTATAGCATCAAAAATTAATAATCCACAATACACAATAAATTCAGAAACAGGTTTGCCTTTACAATCAGAATTAATAGCTCATGCAAAAGCAACTATACAAAACAAAGATAAATTAAAATATGCTATAAATCAAATAAAGGCAAGATATACAGAAGCAGAAACAGGTATAACTGAAAACTATAATGAATTAAAAAGACAAGCTACAGAAATTGCTTATGCTACACCAAACGGTTGGAAAAATATTAGTCCACAGATATGGGAACAATTAAAAGAAGAAGATAAAAGAGCATTAGAAAAAGGATATTCAAAAACAGATAATGAAGAATATTTATATGAATTAGCTGTAAATCCATCATTAATAGAAGAATTGGATCAAAATAGACATTTATTAACAGAAAAAACTTATTTTAAATTAAAAAAAGAACAAGAAGGTTTAAATACTGAAACCAAAATTATAGAAGCAACTGGCGATGTAACAATGTTAAAAAATACATTAAATAAATTTGATATGGGAGATTTGTATACATCTAAAAATAAAACTAAAAAAGCAAAATATGTGGCAATTCATGAAGCATGGAAAAACGAAATTAATGCTCAACAAATAACTTTAAAAAGAAAATTAACTCGTGCAGAAAAACAAACAGCACTTAATACCGTTTTAATAGACAATGTAAATATTGATAATGATCCATTTTTAGGATTTATTGGAGGTGGCGATACAAAAGATAAAAATATATTTTTTGTTGATCAGGACAGGTTACAAGATGTATATGTTGACGTACCTTATAACGGTGAAAACGTAAGAATATTTACGAGTAAAATTGATCCTTTTGTTATGGAAGCAATTAAAGAATCTTTACGCAAAGCAGGTAAACCTGTTACGTCAAAAAATATTGCTGATTATTTTGTACGCAAAGGTCAACCTGCAACTTTAGATGAAGCATTTGCATATAAGGAGGAAGAATAATGCCTACTAATCCATTTGATGATTTAAATTCTTTAGCTCCAAGTCAAAATTACAGTGAAAAAAATCCTTTTGATGATATATATGAAGAAGAAAATAAAGAACGAGAAAAAAAATTAAAACAAATTTTACATACAGTTTCTACGTTAGATCCAGATAGAACTGGTGAAGCACAAAAATTAGCAGAAAGGTTAAATTTACCATCCGGTGTCTCTTTAAATAGTGATGAAACTTTAAAAATTCTACAAGATAGAAATAAAAGGCAAAATATAAATCGTTTAGATTTAGCTGCAACAAACCCAGTTTTAATGCGTCATTTGACTGATCCTAATTTTGCAGCAATTGCACAGGACAATGTAGAACGTTTAACACTTATAGAAAGTGCATTTACTGGTATACAAAACTTTCCTGAGAATGCAGCACAAGGTTGGGAAAAAGGTAGATTGCAAACTGAACAAGGTAAACTTGGTTTTCAAAAAGGACTTAACGTAGAACTAGGTAAATCCAATGAAATAATAGATAAACGTATAGAAGAAATAAGCGTAAGGCTACAAGAATTAGAAGGTGATGGTTCTGGTATGTGGGAAAACGCAGGTACTCTTGCTGGTCAAATGTCTAAGACATTACAAGAAGGTGTGAAATTTGGTGTAGCCGGTGGAGCTACAGGTGGAACTTTAGGTTTATTTGGTGGCCCATTTGCACCTATTACTGTAAAAGGTGGTTTTATTACTGGATTTATATGGGGCATGGCTACTGGTTCTGCAAAAGAAGGAACAATTATAGAAGCAGGTCATCAATATAATGCTCTTATAGACATGGGTGTATCTCATGATGTAGCAAAAAATGTTGGTATAGCAGTTGGTCTTGTTAATGGTGGTTTAGAGTTTGTAGGTTTAGGCACATTAACAGGGCCAGTAAGAAAATTGTTAATAAGAGAAACCATGCAAGAAGTCAGTAAGAGTTTAGTAAAACCTACTATGGTGCAAGTTTTACGCAAAACTGGTACTGAAGCCTTTCGTAATTATGTTACAGAAATAGGTACTGAGGAAATACAAGAATTAGTAAATATAGCAGGTGAAGATTTTGCGAATTATTTTGAAACAGGTGAATTTGAAAGTAAGTTATTAACAGCAGAAGGTAGAACAGAAATATCACAAAGACTTGCTGCTGTATTTGAAGTAGTGTCTACCGGTATGCTTCCACTGGCTGGATTAAGTGTTGGCCCTACTTTTATAACTGATGTAAGCAGAGCAAAAAAAGCAACAAAGGATGCTGCGTTTATTGATTCATTAACAACTTTTTCTACAACAGATAAAACAAAAAATAGAAATCCAAATGCTTTTGAAACATTTATACAAAATGTAGCTAGTGACAAAGATGTACCAAACATTTTTGTAGACGCAGAAATATTTAATCAGCAATTAAGAAACAATGGCATAACTATGGAACAGTTAGAATTGTTTTCTCCACAAATAGCTAATGATTTAAAAGAAATAAATGCGACAGGTGGGCAAGGTGATGTTGCAATACCAACAGGAACATATGCTGCAAAAATTGCTGGTACACAATTAGGTACTGCATTGCAACCACATATGCGTATAACTCAAGACGGTATGAGTGCAACAGAAGCAGGTCAATTTGCTAATGAAAGAGAAACATTACAACAAGAAGCAGAACAAATATTAAATCAACAAAAAGAATTTACAGAAGAAATAAAAAAAGATGCAAATACTATACAAACAAACATTAATGACCAGTTAAAAGCTACTGGTGTTTATACACCAAATCAATCTAAATTTTTATCTTATTTTGTAAGAGATTTTGTAGTCACGCAAGCAAACCAATTAGGAGTAAAACCTAGTGAATTTTTTAATAAATATTTTTATAATATTACTACTGACGATAAATTTAACGTATCACCAGAATCACAATTATTTAATCAAGATGGAACAGTAAAACTAGACACACCTGCATTTAAGAAATTTTTTGGTAAGTCAAAATTAAAAAATGCTGACGGCACACCACAAGTTGTCTATCACGGCACTACAGATAGCATAGATCATTTTGATTTATCTCATCCAAAAAGATTAGATGAAGGATGGTTGGGAACTGGTGTATATGTTACTGATAATGAAAACTTAGCTAAATACTATGCAAATTTAAAAAAAAGCAGACAAATACAAGGCCGTATACCATCTGACGGATCTATAGGGCCAACTGTAATGCCTTTGTATGCTCGTTTAGAAAATCCTTATATTGCAACTGTAGCTGATAAAGAATTAGTTAGGTCAGGTCAGGTATCCGCAGAACAATTTAAAGACAATCTTATTGCACAAGGACATGACGGTGCAATTATGCCTGTTCTTAATGGTAATGAAATAGTTGTATTTGATAATAAAGCAGTTAAATCAACAATGAATAGCGGTACATGGAATACGGAAATAGCAAATATATATAAACAACAGGTACAAGAAATATTGGCACAAAGAGGAAAACAAAAAAAAGGCAAACCAATACCACAAGCCGTATATCAAATAGCAAGAATTGTAGAAAATTTTGATTTTGCAACCAGTAAACCATTTGCGACTAATAGAGATTTTAAATTAGAAATACAGAACCGTATAAAAGCAGAAGCAAAAAAAGCTAAAGTAGATGTTTCGCAATTTACTGTTGAGGTAGAAAAATACCTTGTACAAACTTTATTAGATGACGCACGTTTTGCTTTGCAAGAAAATGCAAATGCAGTTGGTTGGTATAACGAAAAAGTAAGTAAAGCATTAGGTGTACTATCTATAATTCATCCTGAGATTGCTACTGATCTTAAATCTAATTTTATTTTTAAATGGGCGTTAGCTGTTACATCTAACGGTATAAACGTTGATAAAAACTTTGAATTTGCAGAACAAGTATATGCTTTTTATAAAGAAAATAATGTATTACCAGAAGTGTTTGAATCTGGCGGTGAAGCTAGAGAAGCTATGGAAATAGCTTTTAAAAACATGAATAAATTATTAAATGAAAAACCTTTTGCAGAATTAGAAGAATTTATGAGAACAATGCATACGGTAAGAGAAGTACAAGAATATGTTGGAAAAAATGAAGACGGAAAACAAATAAAAGTAGGCGGTGGTTATGGATTAGATGAAATGGTTTATGGTGCTGCAATAGCAGGGCCAAAAATTGGTAATGGTTTTTTTGCAAATTTATATGGTAACTATGAACAATTAACTATGGATAGATGGTTAATGCGTACATGGGGGCGTGTAACAGCTACATTAGTTACAGATAAAACAAAGCAAGCAAGAATAAAACGTGATCATATACAACAAATTATTAGGTCATTAACAAAAGAACAAAAAAAAGCGTTTGAAGCAATAATAGGTAGAAAACTTACATTAGGTGACATTGATAACGTAGCACTAGCAATTAAAAAAGCATCAACAGTAAAAGCCAATCGTATCGCTATGGCACAAATTGCAACATTTGCAGAAGATCCTAAACATGAGCAAATATTTTTAGACATAATGGGACAACCTAGAAAAGGTGATAAGACATTAAGTCTTGGCGATTTATTGCGTAAAAGAGGTAATTTATTAGCTAAAGATAATGACGGTCAAAAAGAAGCACCAAGTGGCGCACCAGAAAGAAGAAATATTGTAAAGGTTTTTGCACAAGTATTAGAAACATTACAACAAACAGAGCCAGATCTTACAATGGCAGATTTACAGGCATTAGTTTGGTATCCAGAAAAAAGATTATATGACTCAGCAAAATTAAAAGAAGCAGCAGTAGAAACAGGTTATGCCGATAATGAAGCACCTGATTATGCCAATGCTGCGGTTGGTTTTGCTGCTAAACTAGGTATAACAAATGACCTTATACAAACTAAGTTACAGGAGGTTGATAGTGAGTTACAGTTACAATCCGATGAGCGTGCAGCAAGAACACAACGAGATGGTACAGGACGAGAAGATAACACAGATGTTGGAGGAACTTTCCAGCAACAAGGAAGAATTGACGAAACCACAGGACTCCCCCTTAACGCAGACGGAACAGTTACCGTCTACCACCACACCAATAGAAAAGCAGCAGAACGAATCAAAGCCACTAGTAAACTTAGAAGTGCTGGAGAACCTGATGTCTACGTTACCACCAGAGCTATCACAGATACTGGCTACGGTGATACCGCAGTTGCAATCAGAATCGAACCTTCTCGACTTAGTCTCGATGATGAATTCCCTAACGGACGAAGAGATTTCCGACTCAACGTTGGAAAGCCTAGAGGATCTATTCAAGTAAAGGTAGGAGAATTTTTAAAACAATCAGACCCTGACGGAATAAGAGGTGGGTTTGATCCAAAAACATTAACTACAATATTAACTAAAGAATCTGATTTTTCTACGTTCTTACATGAGACAGCGCATTATATGTTAACTGTGATGGAAGACATAGCAATGTCAGATCAGGCATCACAGCAACAAACAGATGATTTCCAAACATTATTAAATTTCTTTGGTGTAAAGGATGCACAAGCTTGGAATAAGTTATCTATAGATAAAAAAAGAAAATTTCACGAAGCTTTTGCTTATAATTACGAAATTTATTTATATGAAGGCAAAGCACCAAGTACAAGATTACAAGAAATATTTAATAAATTTAGTAAATTTTTACGCAGAATCTACAGATCAATTAGGGATGAATTAAACGTTATATATAGAAAAGAAAACGGTCAAGATTTGCCAATATTAACTGATGAAATAAGAGGTGTTATGGATCGCATGATTGCTACTGAAGAACAAATAACACAAGCAGAAAATATATATGGCATGAAAGCTATGTTTCAAACACAAGAACAAAGTGGTATGGATGACGCAACATGGAATGAATATACACAGGCAATGCAAGCAGCAGAAGATAAATCTATGGAACAGTTAACAAAAGCAAGTATGCGACAGGTAAAATGGTTATCTAACGCTAAAAGTAAAGTATTAAAAGATATACAAAAAGACGTAGACAAAACTAGAAAAAAAGTAATACAAGAAGAAACAAATAAAATTGAAAAAGAAAAATTATATCAAGTACAAGCATTTTTAAAACGTGGTGAATTTATTAACGACCAAGGAGAGAGAGTAGTTGCTGGATCTGGTAACAAAATAGAAATAGCATCATTAAAAAATCTTGTGCCATTTTATGACATGGCTTCAGAAATAAAAAAATTGCGTACAGGTAAATACGGCATGGTAGCAAAAGAAGGTATGCCAGTATCTGTTGTTGCAGAGATGTTTAATTTTAATGATCCAGTAGAAATGATAAATGCGTTAGTAGATATGCGACCAATGAAAGAAGTAGTTATGGAACGTACAGATCAACGTATGCTTAATGAGTTTAGTAATCTTACTGATCCAAGAAGACAGGAATTACAGGTACAAGAAGCAATACATAACGAAGCTAGAGCAAGATTTATATCTGTTGAATTACGTTTTTTATCTAAATCTATGCAACCAGTACGATATCAAGTTGCTGCTGCAAAACAAGTTGCAAAAGAAATATTAGCCAAGAAAAAATTAAAAGATATAAGACCATCACAATTTAGTCGTAATGAAATAAAAGCTGCAAAAGCAACTGAAGCTGCGATGAAAAAAGGTGATACTCTTGCTGCAATAAAAGCAAAAAAATCACAATTATTAAATAATCAGTTAGCTAAAGAAGCATTAGAAATACATAAAACATTTGATAAGGCTCAAAAATTATTTAAACAAGTATTTGGTTCTGATAAAAAAATAGCACCCAAAAGAAATATGGATTTAATTAGTGCTGCTAGAGCAATACTTGCTGCTTATGGATTAGGGCCTGCTGTAGATAAACCTTCTGCATATACAGATAAATTACAAGCATACAATCCTGATATGTTTGAACAATTAAAACCATTAATAGAAGATCTTACATTTGAAGGACAACAAGACATAAAAGATTTGACAGGTGAAAAATTTGATACTGTTTATGAAATGATTCAGACATTGTGGTATCAATCAAGAAGAGACAAGCAAGTTGTTATAGAGGGTAAACGTGTAGAGCTAGAAGCAGTAGTAAATGAGTTAGTTGACGTTATGTCAAGAATGAAAACACCAGAACCAGTAGGCGTTACAGAAGCACCAAAAACAAGAATACGTTTTATGAGAGCAATGCAACAAGGCAAAGCAATGTTAAGACGAATAGAGCATTGGGCAGATGGTATGGACGGTGCAACTAAAACTGGTAAAGGTTTAATTGGTAGCGTTGTTTTAGAACGTGACGAAGTGAGAGCAGGTGCATTTACAAGATATATTTGGCGTCCAGTAAAAGATGCATTAAATAAATACAGAATAGAAAGAACTAATTACACTAAAAAATATTCACAAATGATTAGCAAATTAGATTTGCCTAAACAAAAAATTGTATCTGGAGAATTTGGCTATACATTTGGTAACGCTAACGGTGATTTTGGTAAAGCTGAATTACTTGGTGCTATGTTACATACTGGCAATAAAAGTAATTTGCGTAAACTTTTATTAGGTAGAGGTTGGGCAGCACTTAACGAGGATGGATCTATAAATACAACTGCATGGGATACTTTTGTAGCACGCATGATTAATGAAGGTGTTCTAACTAAAGAAGACTATACGTTTTTACAAGAAGTATGGGATCTCAATGAACAGATGAAACCTCTTATACAAAAGGCACATAATGATGTATATGGATATTATTTTAAAGAAGTAGAAGCAACACCTATAGTTAACAGGTACGGCTCATATAGAGGTGGTTATGTACCAGCAAAAACAGATCCTTTTTTAGTAAGTGAAACAGAAATAAAAGCAAAATTAGAAGATTTAAGAAGTGAATTTAGGCAATCACTACCTTCTACTGGTAATGGTTTTACTAAAGAACGTGTGGAATATAACAAGCCATTATCTTTAGATTTACGCATTATGACTAAGCATATAGATGATGCATTACGTTTTGCGTTTGTACAACCTGCAATAGAAGATGTGTTTAAAATTTTAAAAAATAAAACTTTTGCAAATAGATTGTCACAACTAGATCCAACCATAATGGACAATGCATTGATGCCATGGCTTAATCGTTCTGCTCGTCAGACAACAATGACAGCAGGTAGATTTAAAGGTTTTGACAAGTTTTGGACACAAGTAAGAAGAAGCACTGGTGTTGGCATAATGTTTGCAAATATAAGAAACGGTCTGCAA
>TARA_R100001460_G_scaffold8734_2_pt1 | contig 13607 bp, 11 predicted proteins | sample TARA_R100001460 | Tara Oceans TARA_R100001460 (sample SAMEA2622190) | marine metagenome | biome: marine biome (ENVO:00000447); feature: surface water layer (ENVO:00002042); material: "saline water (ENVO:00002010), including plankton (ENVO:xxxxxxxx)" | depth 5 m | reverse complement strand
AACATCTGAAAACCCTTATATTGTTCCTGTAGATCCGTATGTTCCGCCTGCGGTTGATCCTGAAGATACTATTCCTGATTGTGGTAAATTATTTCCTAATGAAAACAGAGTGTACGATCCTATACAAAAAGCTTGTGTCTTAGTAGAAGAAGAAGCGGTAGGTGATGATGGTGGTGACAAAAGCCCTGAACCTGATCCTACTGAAGCATTATTAAGAAAAATGCGTAATGATCCTACTACAGGATATGGTGCATCAAATATTTTAGATGATTATATTACTGAAGGATTAGGAGAAGGTACATTTTTAAAATTTGATCCTAGTGTTGGAAAACCCCCTCCTATTTTTGGTTTAGGTCTTTTAGATACATTGTTTGGTGGTGATAAAAGAAGATTAAATACATACAATGAAGCATTAAAATTTATGAAAGATAATGCTTATGGTCAATCCGTAGGTAATGATTTATTCCAAGTGTTTACTCCAACAGAGTATTATAGAAGAACGTCAGGGAATTTATTAAACCCTCAAGTACCAAGAACCCCTCAAGGTCAAAATGTAACTGTAGGAGAGGCTGTTGAAGCTGTTATTAATCAACAAAAAGACGGAAGTTATCCAACCGCTGAAGGAACTGGTAGTGGTAAAATAGCAGATGATTTAACAGGTGGTTTGTTATACACAACTCCTTTAACATCAGTAGATTCTAGTGGTAATAGAACTAGAAACGATGATGCTTACAGAGCAGGAATAGCTAGAAATATAGAACGAAATAAAAAGAATTTTGGCTCTAGTGGTTTCTCTATGAATGTTGGCGGTACTGGTATGGCAGGATTTACTCGTGGACGATAAAGAAATAAAAAAAATAGACCAAGCAAAAAGAATACTGGAAGATCCAGTTTTTATAGAAGCAGTACAAAAGATTCGATCCGACCTTCATAATGAATGGTTAAATAGCGATCCAAAAAATTCAGAACAGAGAGAAAACATCTTTATTATGAGAAGAATGTTAGAACTCGTTGTGATGCAACTACAGTCTGTTATGGAAACAGGCAAAATCATAAAAAAATAGGAGTAATTAATGGCAGAACAACCAGCAATGGACTCTGCAACAGAAACTCAAACTGAATCTGTTGCACCAAAGCCCAATCCTCGTAGTGTGAACGAGACCGCAGAACACTTGAACAACTTATTAAATACACAAGCCTCTAAGACTCAAGAAACTGCAAGTGAAGAATCGACAAAAGAAGTAAGCACCCCAGACATGGACATTGACGAAACTTTTGAAGATGATGAACTAATAGATCAAGTTGAAGAAGAAGCGCCTTCTGAAAGTAATGAGGAACTTTATACAATTACTGTCAACGGACAGGAAGTGGAAGTCACCCTTGATGAACTTAGAAAAGGTTATTCACGACAACAAGATTATACTCAGAAAACCGAAAAGCTATCGCAAGATAGACGTACAGTAGAACAATTAAAAAATGATCTAACGAGGCAATCTGAGGAGGCAAAAATCAAACGAGACCAATACGAAAAACAATTACAAGTATTGTCTGAACAAATAAAAGCTAGTGAAAATAAAGTTGACTTAGATAAACTCTATGAAGAAGATCCTGCTGAATATGTTAAACAAAAAGCAGAACAGGATAGACGCAAAGAGGCATTAGAGTTGGCTCAAAAAGAACAAGAAAAACTCCAAGCTGAAAGACAAGAAGAGTATAACAAAACTTATGCTACTTACTTAGAACAGCAAAGAGAACTTCTTTCAAAGAAACTACCTATTTATGCTGATAAAGAAAAAGGTGCAGAGTTCGTAAAAAATTTAACAAACTTTGCAAAAGATTCTTTAGGCTATTCTGATCAAGAAATAGCACAGCTTGTAGATCACAGAGCGGTTCTTATGTTAGCCAATGCTTATCGTTACGATAAGTTAAAGAAAGCTAATCTAAATAAAAAAAAAGTAACCAAAGTATCTAAGGTAGTTAGTTCCTCTAGCCCTAAAGTTCAAGACGATAGTGATGTTGTTAAACGTATGCAGTCTAAAAAAGCAACTCTAAAAAAAACAGGGAAAGTAAATGATGCTGTTTCTGTTTTACAAGAGATGTTCTCTAAATAACAACAACATAGAAAGGAATAAGTAATGGCACAACCAACCAATACTTTTGATACCTATGATGGTGCGAATTCAATAAGAGAAGATTTAGCTGATGTAATCTACAATATTTCACCGACTGAAACTCCTTTTATGAGTAACGCATCTAAAGGTACAGCTACGAACACACTTTACGAATGGCAGACAGACTCACTTGCTGATGCTGCTGCAAACGCACAAATCGAAGGTGATGACTACACAGGTGATGCAAGAACTGCAACTGTGAGACTTAACAACTATACTCAGATCTCTGCAAAATCAGTAACTATTTCAGGTACAGACGATGCAGTAGATAATGCTGGTATGTCAACACAGATGGCTTATCAACTTGCAAAGATGGGTAAAGAACTCAAGCGAGACATGGAAAGAGCATTAGTAGGAATCGAAAATGCAAAAGTCGCTGGTAGTGCATCTGCCGCAAGAGAAACTGCTTCTGTTGGAACATGGTATGGTGGTAACAAACCAGGTACATCTTCTGCCGCTGGTAACTTCTCAACTAATGGTTCACCATCAGCAAGTCCTGCTGGTACAGGTGCAACAGCAATCGCTGGTGGTACTAACAGAACCTTTACAGAGGCACTATTAAAAGCTGGTCTTTTAAAAGCCTTTGAATTAGGCGGAGAGCCTGAGACAGTAATGATGACACCATCACACAAGCAACTAGCTTCTGCATTTGCTGGTATCGCAACGAAATACAAAGATGCGAGTGACAAAGTATCAATCGGTACTACTGACATTTATGTATCTGATTTCGGTGAGGTAGCTTTCGTACCAAACAGACATCAAAACGCAAACAGATGTGATATCCTACAAATGGATATGTGGAGTGTTGACTTTTTAAGACCATTCCAAACAACTGATCTTGCAAAGACTGGTGACTCTGACAAGAAGCTACTCTTAGCTGAGTTTGCTTTATGTGCAAAAGCACCAAACGCAAACTATGGTATCTTTAACCTAACTGCATAATTATTTATCTTGGGGGGATTTATGTCCCCCCTATTTTTATTAAACAAGGAGTAACAAATGGCAATATTTACAAATAAGAAACATACGTCTAAGTTGTTTAAGATTGTAGAAAACGCAAAAAAATCAGATCAAATGATTTCTAAAGGCGATGGTAAAAAACAATCAAAACAAACATCAATGGGAGATCGTAAATACGATCCAATGTTAAGTTTTACAGGTAATCAAGGTTTAGCTGTGAAAGACACTATTGATATGATGATAGCTAAAGCGATAAAGTAATGGCAAAAAAATTCTCACTTGACGATCCTAACGATCAGTCATCTGTCAAAACAAATCTTATTGTTGATGAAGCTGAGAATAAAATACATATTGAAAACTATCAAGATCAAGCATCTATAAAAGAAATCTTAGACGCAAACAAGGTTGCACAAAACGAAGGTGCATACAAATTAAATGCACTAAAAAATGAAAAAGGCTATCGTGTTGCTAGGCTACCAAACATAGTGGTTCATCAATTAGCGAAACAAGGTATCTTAAATTACAATGGCAAAGTCTTGGACAAGACAAGATTTTTTAGATGGTTAAACGATTCAGACAACAGACATTTTAGGATTTATACAGGTAATTTATAATGGCAATAACTACATACTCTAATCTCAAAACAACAATAGCATCTTATCTTAATAGAGAAGATCTAACTGCTTATTTAGGAGATTTTATTACACTAGCTGAAAGCAGATTAAATAGAGAGTTGCGAGTTAGAGAAATGGTAGAAATAAATACTTCTACTACTACAGTTGCAGGAACACAAAGCTACGATCTTCCTACTGGGTATTTAGAAGCAATGACTGTAATATATCAGAGTGATCCCTTTAAGACATTAAAGTTTATGGCTAACTCAGATTTTTATAATAAATATAATTCTTCACAGTCATCAGGTTCACCAACATATTTTACTATAGTAGGGACAAAAATTTTATTAGGTAAGCAACCTGATTCTGCACAGACATTACAAATAAATCATTATAAAAAAATTACTGCATTATCAGATAGTGTTGCAACAAACGATATTCTAACAAACTACCCTGAGTTGTATTTATATGGTGCATTAGCAGAGTCAGCACCTTTCTTAATGCAAGACGAAAGAATAAATACATGGGGAGCTTTGTATAAAGAGGCAATAAAAAATGCTAACGAGTCATCATCTAAAGGATCAACAACATCTTCACCATTACAAATGTCAGCAACGCAGGTGGCATAGATGATTGAATTTGGCGATTTACAAGCTGATCTACCTGCATATCAAAATACAGGTGCATTAAAAGTAGATAATGTTGTGCCTTTACGAAAAGGTTACAGAGCATTAGCTGGTTTTCAAAGTTTAACTACAGCACCTTTAACAAGAGAAGGATCATCTGCACCGCTAGATGCAGTAGGATTATACTCTGCGTTCCTGAGCGATGGTGTAACTAACTATTGTGGTAATGCTACAAGATTATTCCAAATGGATAACAACGGAGACTTTGTAAATAAATCAAAGTCAGGTGGTTATAATAACTCAACAACATCTAATGCTAGAGACTTTTGGGCATTTACACAGTTTGGAACTAACATCATTGCAACCAATGGTGCAGACAACATACAGAAGTTTGATCAAGGAACAGATAGTTTATTTTCAGATCTTGTATCATTAAAAGCAAAATACATTGCTGTTATTAGAGACTTTGTTGTAGCTGGATATACAACAGAAAGTTCTACAACATATAACCAACGAGTTAAATGGTCAGGACTAAACGACAGTTCAACATGGACTCCAAGCCAAGCAACACAATCAGGCTTTCAAGATATTGTAGGTACACATGGTAACTTACAAGCCATTGTAGGCGGTGAGTCTTTTGGAATTATATTTTTTGAAAAAGCTATTTATAGAATGGAGTATGTAGGTACTCCGCTTATATTTACATTTAATAAAATAGCAGACAACGTAGGTGCATTTGCTCCTAGATCTGTTTGTTCTTTTGGTAGTGACATCTTTTTCTTAGCGCAAGATGGTTTTTATAAATTATCAGGTGGTCAACAACTTACACCGATTGGCAATGGTAGAGTAGATAATTTCTTTTTTGAAGATCTATCATCAAACCTAGATGGTATTTGTTCAGCAATAGATCCTAACAACTCTATAGCAGTATGGTCTTACAGAGGATCAGGAGCTACTGGAACAACAAATAATAAATTATTAATTTATAATTACTCAGTAGATAAATGGAGTACAGGTTCAGGACAAGATCTAGAGTTTATAGCTAGTGCATCACAAGAAGCATTTAACACTTTAGAAAGTTTAGATGTGCTTGGGGATCTAGATAACTTAACAAGATCTCTTGACTCTTACTATTATGGAGAAGGTGTTGTTGGTCTTGCAGGATTTAACTCTTCTCATTTATTTGGTAAGTTTATTGCTACAAGTTTATCAGCTACAGTTGATACCACAGAGTTTGAAGGAGCAGAAGGCAGAAGGTCAACATTAATTAATTCTAGACCGATTGTTGATGGCACTGCTAACACAACAGTTACAGTGACTCCTATTAAAAGAGACTCACAATTAAACAGTATAACAGTAGGGACTGCTGTATCAAATAATACAGACGGATCTGTTCCCTTGAGATCTACAGCAAGATATCATAGACTCAGAGTTAATGTGACAGGAAACTTTAATACGTTATCAGGAGTAGATATAGAAGCTAAACCTGAAGGTAAAAGATAATGGCAGATAATTCATTTCCTACAGTACCTTTATCTATACCTGATACTGCACAGCATTTACGATTAGTTTCAACTTCCTTAAACAACACGATTAATGGGAAGTTAAATAGCACAGGCACAATTACTTTAACTGCTAGTGCTACATCAACAACTCTTACAGATGCAAGAATAGGTGGAAACTCAATTATTTTGTTTATGCCTACAACTGCTAATGGAAGAACCGCTCTTAATGGACTTCATGTTTCAGCTAGAGCAGACGGAAGTGCAACATTAACTCATGCAAGTTCAGGAAACACAGACCAACACCTCTCTTATACGATCATTGGATAACGTAGTAACGAGAGTACCAAGCGAAGATTTATTATTTATTTGGAGTCAAGTATCTCCCCTACTAGAAAAAGCATTAGACGAAACATATACTATTAAAGATATTTTATACGGACTGTCTAATGAACGTATGCAACTATTTATAAGTTGGAATGATAATAAAATAGAAAGTGCTGTTGTCACAGAAATAGCACAATACCCAAAAGCTAAGATACTAAGATATTTTTTAGCTGGAGGCACAAACCTAGATAACTGGTTAGAAAGAATACAAGAGAAAATAGAAAAGTTTGCAAAGCAAAATGAATGTACTCACCTTGAGGTCGCTGGACGAAAAGGCTGGGTAAGAAAGTTAAAAGGATATCAAATGAAAGCAATAATATTAAGTAAGGAAATAAAATGAGCAAAGGCAGTAATCCAACCAACGTAACAACAACCACATCAGCAGAACCATCTGAGTTTATAAGACCATACTATACACAGGCTATTGATGCGGCACAGGATTTATATCAGTCAGCATTACCTAGTTATTTCCCTAATAATACTTATGTTGATACTCCTGCGGAAACAAATGCGGCATTAGCATTAGCTACTAATAGAGCAACAGCAGGTAATCCATTATTAAATCAATCACAGGCAGAAGCGGCTAAGATTTTATCAGGTGATTATTTATCACCAACAACTAATCCTTATTCGCAAAATTTATTTAATCAAATGGCTGATGATATTAGCACAAAAGTTAACTCACAGTTTACAAGGGCAGGTAGATTTGGATCAGGTGCTAATCAAGAAGTATTAGCAGACTCATTAGGTAACTTAGCAAATCAAGTTTATGGCGATCAGTATAATCGTGAAAGACAGTTAATGGCTAACACAATGGCAACTGCTCCTCAACTTGGTGAAATGGATTATAACGATATTGCAAGATTACAACAAGTTGGTGATGCAAGAGAATCTATTGAGCAAACAAAATTACAAGATGCGATAGCTAGGTTTGATTACGAACAACAAAAACCTTACATTAAACTAAATCAATATCTTGGTGCATTAGGTGCTAACGTACCAATGAATACATTACAGACACAACCTTACTTTAGAAATACAGGAGCAGGATTACTTGGTGGCGCTATGGCTGGTGGTCAACTAGCAGGTATGATGGGAGCAACTAATCCAATGGCATATATGTTAGGTGGTGGTCTGTTAGGAGGGTTTGCGTAATGACTTTGTTAAATTATAACCAAATGATCAAAGATTATTTAGGTCAGAAAATAATGAATAGAGTTCAACCTAAAAATAATAATCAAGGTGGTATGCAAGGTTTGTTAAATGTAGTTCAATCTCCTTATGGTATGGATTTAGCTACAGGTTTATTAGCACAATCAGGATATTCTCCTACACCAACAAGCACAGGTCAGGCTTTAGGTGTTGCAAATCAATATGCAACTAAACAACAAACAAATAGAGATTTACTAGACATTAAAGAGATAGGTGCTTTTGCAAGTGTATTAAAAAATACCGCTCCTGCTAAAGCGACTGAATTTGAAAGAAACATAAAAGAATTTAACAGAATAGATGCAATACCAGTAGATCAAAGAACTGCCTCTGAAAACAATGCTTACAAATCTTTAGGTAAAAAATTAAATATGAATGATTCTTTGACTGAAATAATTGATAATATAGCTGTTCAAATAGCGAATTCAGAAGGTGATGAAAAATACGAACTATCAGAAAAACAAAATCAATTAATAAAATTAAAACAAAAACTTAGTATTTTAGAACAATTTGGCTTTGATATAACAGATATGGACGAAGATGCAGGTGGTGGTGACAAAAAAGATTTAAAAAAAGATAAAGAAGAAAATGTTACTGTAGATATATCTAAGGCAACTAATACTTATACAGATAAAAATGGTAAAAAAGTTTATCAATTTGGCGATCAATTTCTTTATGCAGATGGAACACCATACTAGGATTTTAAATGGTAGATGTTCCAAAAGGCTTAACATTAGTTGATAATAAAGTTCCTGAAGGATTAACATTAGTTAATAATGAAATTCCTGAAGGTTTAACTTTAGTTCAAAATGAACCTGTAGTTAATAAGGTAGAACCTGAAATATTTGGTCAACCATTATCTGAGTTAGAAAAAGTAGATACTAGTGCTATTAAGAACATACTTACCGAACCTGTAAAAGATATTAAAAAACTTTTTACAGATGGTCAGTCACCAACAAACCAAGAGTTGCTAGAATTATCAAATGCCCTTAGTGGAAATAATAAACAGTTATATTATCACGAAAAAGATGGACAAAAATATTCTACATTAGTTCCTGTTACAGAAAGCGGAATGATAGACATTCCTCAAATGTATAAAGATGCAGGTAGTGTTGGACAACTAACAAAAGATCTAGGTAATTATATTGGTTTAACTTTGTTCAAAGATGCTTGGTGGGTAGGAGAAACAGCTTTAGATGCAACATTTGCACCTATAGTTGGAGCAATAGCTATTGGTGGTCAAACTACTGAAGAAGTAATTAAAGAAACATTAGGCGAAGAAGGTTTTGAAGAATTACAAAAAAATATATTTAACAGCAACACTATTAAAGCAGATGATATTAAAGAACATATAGAAGAAGTATCACATATAATACTAGCGAATACTATAGCTAAAGGACATACACCTTCTGCTAAAACTATATTTAAAAATGAATCTAAATATGTTGATCGTCAAATTGTTAAAGAAAATATAATAAATGAAACAAAAAATACAAAACCTAAAAATAAATCAGAATTAGAAACAAACGCAATAGATTATAATGGTGAAAGAATATCTTTTTTACAATCTGGAGATATTACACTTGTATATAAATTAGATAAAAATAATGTTTGGATTCCTGAAACAACACAAAATTCAAAAATATTATATGATCAAATTTTTAATCAAAATAAAAATGAAAACACTAGAATTATTGATGAAGTTATAAATGAACAACAAAAAGATAAAACAGCCATATCTATTGAAGATGTAAACCAAATAAGAAACGATCTTATAAACAAAGAAATAATAGAAAAAACAGAACCATATATACGAGACACTAATTTAAAAGTAACAGATTATGTTGTTGATCAATTAATAGATCCTAACAAACCTTTATCAGTAAAAGAAAAATTAGATCTGAAACAAAATTTAAACAACAGAATAAATGAAAAAATTTCACAAAACGAACAACCTAATTACATAAGCAACATTAACGAAATTAGAAATCAAGGTTCAAAAAATAAAAATTTAGAACCAACAATGACTGATTTTAGAGGCACTTTTGGATATCAAGGAAAGTACAGACCTAAACCTGATGGTACTTATTTAAAGATAAAAGAAGAATATGGATCTGCTATAGGTGAAATTACCAGTCACGATTTTGGTAATCCAAAAAGTGTATTTAATGCCGCAAAAGAGATTTTAAATAAAACAAAAAGAGAGCCTATTTCTAGGCAAAAAATACTACAAGAGTTTTTAGGAGACATTGGAGTTCCTATAAGAAGTGGTAGGGTTGGAGGAAAAACAACACTTGGGTTTTATGTGCCACCTACTGAGCAAGTAAGAACAAAGTTTCCATATGATTTAAATACTGGAGCGCATGAAATAGGTCACTGGATTAACGGAAGATTTCCTGAAATAACAAAAAAATATTTTAGCGATCCTGTGATGAAAGAAGAATTAAAAAGCATGGGGTATGATTATCTTAATCCTCAAGAAGGCTTTGCTGATTTTGTAAAACTATATTTAAACAAACAAGAACTGGCTCAAAAATATGCACCTACATTTTACCAGTGGTTTGATTCTACGTTAAAAAATGATGGTTTTGTAACTAAGGTAGAAGGCAAACAAAAAAGCTTAAAAAAAGCTATGCTAAATGCCCAAAAGAAATTTAGTTCTTATTGGAAGCAAGGAAACATAAATAGAATTAAATCTAAAATAGGTGTTGTACCAGCAATAGATTCTACCCTTGCTCCTAGAGGTGCTAGGTTTAGACAGGAGTTTATAGACAATCTTACAGGATTACAAAGATTTGAAACAAACTTAGGAAACATAAATACACCTGTTTACAAAAGAGCATCTGCTTTGAGAAATGGTAGATCAATATTAAATGCGGCTATGACTGAGGGTATGCCTAAAGTTATAACTGATGCCAAAGGTAATAGAGTTGTTAGAGTTGATACAAAACAAAAAAGTTTTGAACAGATTGTAAAGCCAATAGCTGATAGACTTGAAGATTGGGCAATATACATTGTTAGTTTATCTGCCAAAGAATTGAAAGCTAGAGGTAAAGAAAAATTATTTACAGATAAAGAAATAGCTTCAGGTATTGCATTAGCTGGTAAAGACAAAGCTAGATTTGATAAAGCATTTCAGGAATATCAAAATTGGAACAATGGTATTATTGAATTTGCTAGAGTATATGGCGAACTATTTACAAAAAAAGATATAGAGAAGTTTCAAACAAGAGCATTCTATGTACCATTTCACAGAGTTGGTAGAGAAACTACACAAAGCACAAAGTTTCAAGGTGGTATAAATGAATACACAGGTGTTAAATCAATTACAGGTGGTACATCTAACTTAAAAGGAGTTATCGAAAACATAGTGGGTAATGCCCAAATGTTTATTGAGAATGCGATTGAAAACAGAATCAAACTAGATGTTTTACAAACTGTAAAAGAAAATCAGTTAAGAGGTTCTGAGCGATATGTTGTAATGAAGCCTCTGCCGCCTTCTATTGGTAAAGCTAGAGTTTTAACAAAAGATATTAAAAGCAAAGTTTTAGAAAGTTTTGATAACCTCATGGAACTTGGAGGTGAAGGCAAAATAGATATTGGTAATTTTGTTATGAGTCTTGACATGGCTTTTGACACAATGGGTGATTTTGCAAATTTGTTAAGTATTGAGAGACGACCAAAAGGTATTGATAAAGTTATGCCTGTAATGCAAAAAGGCGAACTTAAATACTATGAGGTTTCTGATCCTTTATTGTTTGACTCTTTATCTCAACTAAAACCAAAAGCACCTATAGATGGGGTTATTATAAATATTTTAAGACCTATAAAAAGAATAGGTCAGTCAGCAATTACATTGTCTTTTGATTTTATGACAGCCAATATGTTTAGAGGAGAAGTGTTTGCTTCTATGGTAACTGATGGCTACGTTCCTTTTAGAGATGGTGCAAAAGGTTTAATATCAAGAATTAAAAAAGATCAAAACTATCAAGACTTTATGGTGAATGGTCTTGATATGGGTAACTACTATGTCAATGAAGGTTTGTTTATACAAAAGATGAAACCTTTTTATGATAAAAAAGGAATCAATGTAAAAAACATAGCTACGTCTCCTATAAAGTTTTTTAGAATGTTAGAAGAATTAGGATCTTCAATAGAGAAAGCCGCAAGAATACAAGTAGCTAGTAACAGACTAGCAAAGTCAAAAGACCTTACAGAAGCAGTGGCTCTTGGAAAAGATAACTTAGTTGATTTTGGTATGAGAGGTTCTTACAATACTAGATTAGGAGCGGCACTAAACTATTTAAACGAAAGTGCTATGTTTTTAAGACCTGCTATTTTAGGTCTTGATAGGGTTTACAGAGGGTTTGCAAAAAGCCCTAATAGAAAATCTGTTGCTATAAAAACAGGTGTACTTGCAGGTGTTTCTGCAACATTAGGGGTGTTAAATAGTTTTAATCCTTTATATAATCAATTAGAAGATTGGGACAAAGATACAAATTGGCATTTTTTTATTCCTACCGCAAGAGGAATTGAATACTTATTAAAAAACGGAGGCTTTCCTGTAGCAAGTACAAATCAAGCTTATGGGTACAATGCCGCTACTGGTGATTTAAACCAATATTTTTATCATTGGAGAATGCCTAAGATTTGGGAAATAGGATCTATAGCTTCTATGGCAGAAAGAACAGCCATAGCAATTATTAACAAACAACAACCATATAGTGATACAGCTTTACAACTAGCAAAAATACTTGGCGGTAATTTTAGATTAAATCCTATGCCGCAAGGTATTAATCCTTTGTTTGAACAATTTGTTAATTATAATTTTTTTACAGGCAGACAAATTGTTAGCGATGCTGATAAAGGTCTCCCTGCTGAAATGCAAGGGTTTGGCACAACAAGTTTAACTGCACAAAAAATAGGTGAAAAGACAGGAATGTCTCCTAGTAGAATAGAGGCTTTGTGGAAAGGTTATTTTAGTACATGGGGAACTTATGGTTTAACTTTATCAGATCAAATGTTTTTTGATACCGCTCCTGATTTATCATTAACTCAATATCCATTTTTTAATAGGTTTTCAAAAAAACAACCTCTCAAAAATACTAAGTACACACAATTAGCTTACGATATGATGGCAGAAATAAATGAAGTTATGAGAGCAGTAAATGAATCTGTAAATCGTTTACAACCTGTAAAAGCTAAAAGATACATTACAGATAATTTAGAAGTTCTTGCAACAGGCGCTAATGAATTACAAAAAGATTTAAGTGATTACAATTCCTTAATTGGTCTTGTGAAAGCAACAAACAATTTAGAAGAAATACAAAAAGTAGCTAACGGAGTAGGTAAAATACTAGGAAGAAATCAAAAAACATATGTTCAAAATTTAATAGATAAAGGAATCTATAACGACATAGGAGCGTTAAAAACATATTTGATGGACGATCTGTTAGTTCAAAGAAATTTCTTAACAGAAAAATTTGTTAAATTTGTAGAAAGTAAAAAAGGGGAATAAATGACAGTATCAAATTATAGCACAACAGCTAATAACAATACATCAGTTAATGGTATTAATATTTCAGAGGGCATGAGTCCAAGTGACGTTAATAACGCACAGAGAAGTATTTTATCAGACACAAGATCAGTATGGAACGATAAGGAATGGTTTATACTTGGCGATGCAGATGGAACGACAACATTTACAAGAGCCAGTACAACTTCCGTTACAGTAGCGGCAGACATTACATCAACACACCATGTTAATCGTAGAGTAAAAATTGTTGGATCTAACACAGGAACAATCTTTGGTAAGATAGCAACATCTAGCTTTTCATCACCAAACACTACTCTTACATTTACATTAGATAGTGGATCTATTAATTCAGGTGACGCAACTGTAAGTGTATATGTGGGTTCTACTTACACAGGATATGCTGTTCCAGTTGTTGACGAAGATGATATGTCTAGTAACTCAGCTATCATTCCCCCTTCTCAGCAATCTGTAAAAGCTTATGTTGATGGTGGTACTGCAACAATTACAGGAAAAACAATTAACCTTGCTAACAATACATTAACTGGAACTACTGCTCAGTTTAATACTGCACTTTCTGATAATGATTTTGCTACATTAGCTGG
>TARA_R100001460_G_scaffold102357_2_pt1 | contig 13669 bp, 16 predicted proteins | sample TARA_R100001460 | Tara Oceans TARA_R100001460 (sample SAMEA2622190) | marine metagenome | biome: marine biome (ENVO:00000447); feature: surface water layer (ENVO:00002042); material: "saline water (ENVO:00002010), including plankton (ENVO:xxxxxxxx)" | depth 5 m | reverse complement strand
AATAACAATTTCTTGAGGGTGAAGTCCACGAATCTGTGAACCAACCGACCTTTCAAGGATTTGGTTTCCATTGGTTAATGTAATGTTTCCAATAGCCCAACCTCTTGCGGGTTTAAATTTCTTAAGCATCGGGTGGGTGAACATTTTATCAATGTCTCTCATGTGAACGAGGGTCTGCTTTTGGTTAGAAGAAATGTAAAGCATTTGATATGGTGGCTCTTCAAAAATTAATTTCCATACGACCCAACTGTGCATAAATACAGATTTACCGTGGTCGCGTGAACAGATGATAACTGTTCTTTGGGTAGAGTTCATTAATTCGTGCCATTCTTGGATGTAGGAAGGAAAATCAAAACCTAACACATTTTGAAAGAAATAGGGAAATGAATTGCGGGACAATTGCATATCCATCTCATGTTCAAAATTGAAGGCTTCTAACTCCATTGTCATTCCTCTTCTTTCTTATTTTGTTCACTTTCTTTTAAGTCTCTCAGTCGTGCCTGTTCCCTATCATCGGCTTCCTTCAAGTTCATTAAGAATTTTTTGTATTCAACCACAACTGCTTCAATTCTAGCAGCCATTCTTATCTTTTTCTTTTCTTTGAATCCCTTATTTGCTGTTCTTGCATTAATCATATTCTTTGCGAATTTATCTATTCCAAGAGTTTGCATTTGTTCTAAGTTCTTTAAATGTTCTTTTCTGGTTAATCTAAAGGATTCTCTATCTCCTCGTTCTGTCTTTATATCAGCAATTCTAATGCTATTTATCCAGTTTTGATACTCAACTTGTGCTTCTTGGTAGTCTGTTCTTCTCGCAGAAGCCTCAGAAAATCGTGCTTCGGCCTCTTCTATTCTTTTTTGCCTTGCCTTATCATCCTTTATATGTTCAGAATGGCCCGCATAATCTCCGCCTTCATGTCCCCTTTTAATCCCAGTTCCCCAAATATCATAAAATGTATTGAAAGAAGACAATGGATAACTCTGAGTAGTTGGTCTTACGCTGTCTAAAAATATTAAAACCTTTTTTAAGGGATTTCTCCACATAGACTTTCTATCAAATTTATTTTTATCTTTGCCTACAATTGGTGAAGAACTACTCAACATATCAGTTCCTTCATTATAATTTTGTGGAAAAGGAGCAAATGTAATATAAGCAAAATCTTCGGGATTGTCTGTCAAATAAGCCCAACCCGCAGTTCTAGGACTTGATTCTCTTATTTTATCAGCCAACTCAGGTAAAAGGTCTGTTCTTTTTGCAGCAGGATGGTCTGCAATTCTTTTACTTTTTGCTCTTACAAGATAATGTGGTCTATAAGCAATATTATGTTCTTTGCTATATTTGTGAGGATTGTCATTGTCTTTTCTAGCGGTGCTGAGTATTTCAGTTTCATTGTCAGTGTCATCTAACATTGTATTGAATGTGCTATCTGGTAAAATCTTTAAAATATTTTTCCAAGACTTTTCAAGGGTTTCTTGTTTAAAAAGATTAAACCATGAGGGCGCAGGGTCGTCAAGATAAACACACTTCGCAAACTCACCCTTTCCACGAATATTACGAATAGCCCAATTACCATTAGGGTATGCACTATTCCATTCATTTACTACTGATTCAGGGAGCAATTGCTTCATTTGTTCCCAATTTTCACTATCTGGAAAAGCCCATCCATTCTGTTTTGCAGTAGCAATCCAACGAGCATTATCTCCATCCCTGTGTCCAAAAGCAGCAACTAAGGGCTTAGATTGGTTTAACTGTGGCTCTCTCGCATCTTGTAATGCACGATTATTTCCACCAATCTGCCTTCCTTCGGCAGAAGCATACATTCCACCAACAACAGTATGAGAAGGATGTTCTTTAAAACCAACTGTTGATATTGCCTTATCTTCATCATTTACACGAATAAGCCAATTGTCTAAAGCATAAAGACCAGTTTCTAAATCCTTTCTGCGAGTATATGGGTCGTCAGGATTATCCTGAGCAAACCTTCTTTTCATATCTTCATATGAAAAAATCGCAGGAAGAACCTTAACCATCAAACATCACCTAAAAGATGCTTTGATTAGATAAACTTGTTCACTACTGATACCATATTCTCTTGAGATATTCTCATGAGAATCAATAGCCTTAACGATTTGTTCAACTTCAAACGAAGTCAAGTCAATATTATCTTCAACCTGCATCTGAGTAATCATCTTATTAACTCCATAATCGTTCATAGGAATTTGGTTATAAATTACTTTCTTCCCTAATTCTTCTCTAATGGCATCATGGGCCTTCAATAACTTGTGAAGAAGAACAGGCAAGTCCACTTGAGCAGATTCAAAGATAGCCTTTAATCTATTATATGCTGCCTTTTTAGCAGGACTTCCTTTTGTTAAAATACCTTGGTTCATATCTAACCAATGAGGCAAGGCAAATACAGCGAAGGGTTTTCTAGCATAAAAATCTTTAAAGAAGTCTTCACTTCTTTCAACAATGGTTTTGCCCGCAAATTTATTGTTCGCTCTCTTCATATCGCCAGTTTCTTGCATATAATGATAAAGTAGTGCTGCCGCATAGTTGTCATTCTTTTCTTCTGTTTTGCTTCCGAAAATATTAGTTAATGCATCAGCAAACTCTTCTGCATCACTAATAATTTCAGTTCCAATCTTAACTTCAGGCATAAAAATACTATCTAAGAAATCAGCAACTGCGTTCATATCACCGACATCAATTTCTTCTCTTGAGCCAGCAAATAAAGTGTCATAAGCACCAGACATAACAGTATCTAACCCTAAATCAAGACTTAATGTTTGTATTACCTTTGAACCGATGCCTGATGCAAAAGAGGGCATTTCAATGGGTAGCATACCACTATAAATAGGGTCAAAATAATATTTAATAGCAGAATCCATCATTTTCTGAAGTTCTTCTTTAAATCCTTGTAGTTCTCCTCTCATAGTTCCCTTTTGATTTAAAGACAACGGAACAGCCCCACCACTAATTTGACCGACAGTTGAACCTTTACCTTCATAATAATCAAATTGGCTTCCCCTTCCTCTTCCTTTAGAACTTCTTGCATCAACTTCAGCAATAAAGTCTTCATCTGATAAAATATCATATAAGTCATTAAAAAATTCTCTAATCGCAGGAATATTTTCCGAGCCTATCATTTCTCCTTCGCCAACAGAACGGAACTTATCTTTATTACCATACATTTTAGCAAATTTAGTGTTATCTAAAACAGAAACAGGTAAAGCCTGAACAGGAGCATCTCCTTCACTAAGAATGTGAGTATCAACCGTTTGTTCTAACCATTCTTCAATGTCCACTTGAGTTTCTAAAGAAACCCCCTCTCCCTCGTCCAAATACTCAATCATATCTTCAAGCATCTCTTTAATTTCCGATTCCATTCTTGAGTTAATGGCTATTAATTTTTCTCCTCTAACATATTCGTAAATTAATAGTGGGTCTGCCTGAGAAATAAGTGCATCGTATTCTTCTTCCCAAGTTGTTTTCTGTTGTAATTCTTCTTCCCATTCAGAAACATCAAGGTCAATTGCTCCGCCTTGGGTGCTACTTCCAGACGCTAAGGAAGATTCAAGATATCTAAGCATTTGAGCATTTACATCTCCTTCCATACCCGATTCATCAGCATATCCAGTTTGAGAGGTGTCTTTATCCATCATTCGGTCAATAGCCAACTTGTGAACAACAATGTTAAAGAACCTATGATAGCCGGATTCAAATGGGCGAGTGATGTCTTCAAACTCAGCAATATATTCTAAATTTATACGGCCATCAAGAATTTGTTTATATAGTTTATTAAATTTATTTTGAATTTCTTCAGGGAAGTCAATATTTTCAACTTCAATAAAGAAATTAGCCATATCTTCTTCAAACTGTTCATAAAGTTTCCCAATTCCTGCCCAATAATTATATACTTTTTTACGGACAGATTTTTTAGACACATCAGTTGCTCCTAAAAAGTCGTTCATATTAATTTTAAACTCTTTATATTCAGCAACATCTAAAGTATCTTCAAGGGCTTCTTGAATTAATTCTAAATTGTGTCTAAAGTTTTCAGGCAACTTAACAGCCTTATTTGATACGATTGCATTTATTTCTTGTAGCACATCTTTTCTAGGATTTCTAATATCAATTCTTCCTTTGATTTTATTACTAGTCAATTGAACAGAAGTAATCCTTGCACCTTGATTATACATATTTAAACGCAAAAATGGCTTAACTACCTCTTCCATGCTACTTGAAGCAAGTTCGGTTTTCTTTGCCTTTTTTCCTTTCATTTGTTCTCTAATGTGCTTTCTTGCTCCTTTGGCTTTTCCAGCAATTTTACTAAAAGCAAGTTTTCTTGCACCCTCTTCTTCAATTAAACGAGCCTTATCCTTTAAGGCATTAGTAAATCTAGTAACAATACTTGCGATTTCTGTTCTTTGTTCTGACTTATCGGAAAGAGCCAAACCTTCAACTCTTTCGGGAGATAAATTAAGCATTTCCTTTTCTTCTGGAGTTAAAAGTATCGTTTCCTCTGTCATTCTTCCTCATCTCCTGTGTCTTTAATGATTCCAAGCCTTTGAAATTGAGTGTTTGCTACGATTACTTTATTGTCTGGGAAATTTTGTGGCTTATTTACAAACTCTTCCAGACGGGCTTTAAACGCAACAATGATGCTTTCTTTGATATTAGATATAATGCTTGGCATTTTCTTATTTAATTCTCTTGCGGCATCCTTGGCCTCTTGCGAATCGGGGTTATCGTCTATGGTCTTAAACGCTTCCCTGACTTCTTCATTTCCAGCCAGTTCATCTACTTGAGCAAAGAAACTAAGGCTTCTTTCGGGAGTAATTGATTCTAAAGCGGTGGCTTTGTTTGCCATTTCATCCGCAAGCCCTAAAAGTCCTCCCTGAGAAGACAATTTTTTACCAGTAGATAATAAATATTGTTCAAAATTGTCCATATTTAATAATTCTTCACGAAGAGCGTCAAGTTGTTGAGTCATATCAATTTGTTCTTTACCTTGTGCTCTTTTTTCTGCTTGTTGAAGCCGTTGCTCAAGATTCTTAATCTTTTCATCGGCTCGCCGCTTAGATTCTTCTTTTGTTGCTCCTGCTCTTTGTTTTCTAGCAGTAATCAATTTTTCCTTTAATCCAGCAACCGTTGTTTCTGTTGCTTGTCTTTGATTATCTGAAGTTTCAGCAGTTCTGCCCTTAATGTCTGCCTTGTATGCTTCTTCGGGAGAAATAATGTCTCCTTCAACATTAAATACTGCATAATTAGCAAACTGTTTTCCATCTCCTTCAACCGTTAGCATTTGCCCCGACTCATCATATTGTTTATTTCCCTTTTCATCAAGGTCAGGTGCGATAAACTTTGCTTTTCGCCCATCTTTAAAATACTCCACAGAATATTCATCTTCTTCAGGTTCGGGATTGCCTTCACCTGCTGGAACTCTTGTTAAACCTGCCGATTTTAAATATTTTTCATAAGCAGTGGCCTCTTTAATTGTAAAATTACCTTCAAGGAATTGTAAAGACTCTCTTTGTTTCTCTAATGCGGCTTCGCTGATAGAAGTTTCTAATCTATCGCTTTCTTTAATGGTGTTTCTAATTTCAGCAGTAATCTTTTTTCTTGATTTTGTATTAACATCATCAATTCTAAATGGACGGACTCTAATCCCGTCTTTTGTAGTTGTTTCTCCATCAACTAATGCTTGATAAATCCCATCAATGATTTGTTCTGTGGCTTGTTCTTCTGTAAGGTTCTGTTGGATTCTTAAGGCATCAAAGAAAGGTTTTTCCCATTCATTGGGAAACTCATTTGTCAAAATAATTTGAACAAATGGGTTCACATTCATTGATTTTGTGCTAGATTTTGCTAAAAATATGACATTTGCGAAGGAAGCACCGTTCTCAAAGTTTTTTGGCTTAAATGCTTCAATACTTCCAGGAATTTTATTAACTGCTCTAATATATTTTATAACAGACGCGCCAGTAAAGGGTTCAACTATGGCTTTTCTTTCTTGTGAAGCAACAAAAATCTTTTTTCTGCGAACCATATCATCAACTTCAACAGTTTCGCTACCCGAAACGAACAACATTTTAGTATTTGTCTTACTTCCATCAGGATTTCTCATAATTTTATTGTAAGTTTTCTTAACTTTGTCTTTTTGCTTAATGGTAGCGTCATCGTCAATGATTTCTTTTGTCTTTTTATTTCTCTTTGGAACCATTAGAGCGACAAGTTCGCCATTATTCTTTAAATCTGTTAAAATAGAGCCTTCTTTCAGTTCCCCTTCAATTGCTTCGGCAAAATCGGCCAAAAGTTTTTCATTTTGTGGGGGATTTTCAAACATAATTACAGATTGTCCTGATTTTTCACGCAAAATGTCTAGGGCATCTCTAATATCTCGGTTTCTTTTAAGTGTTCTTGTTGATAAATCAGCATTTTGCTCAATATTTTCTAAAATTTCATTGACTTTTTGCTCATCATCGTTTCTTTTGGCTTCCATAGCCTCACGAAGAAGTTTTCTTACATCATCAATTGTCATAAAACTAGCGGCTTCTTTCAGTTTTTGAACATTTTCTTTCATTTGGTCAAGAGTTTGGTCGCCCATTGGTGGTTTTGAGTAAAGTCTATGAAGTTCTTCTATATTTAATTGACCTGTTTCTACACTTCTTAACAATTCTTTGAGTTTTTGTGGGGGAGTTTTGAGATTTTGAATGTCCTGAATGGCTTTTTCCATTTGTTTTGAACTAGCAATAACTAATCCCAGCATCGGTTTATTGACTGGAATCATTTTCAGTTGCTCAAACCAACTCATTGTAATCTCCCCTGTTTCACATACCCATCCTACTATAATAAGAGGTATCAAGATGGAAATGTCCACCACCAAAATCGACGATATACCCAAATTGCTTAACTCTATCAATGTCGGAATTAAATTTCGCTCTCGTATCTAAAAGTTTTTTATAGAGTTCAATAAACTTATCAGAAGAAATGTTGTTTTCCATATCCTTAATCAAATTCATAAATCCTTTGCGGTCTTGGGGTGCAAGTTTATATGCCATTTTTTCAAAGGACTTTTCTAACTTAGCAACAAGTGTGTTTCTTTTGGCTCTTTCGTTTTTTAAGATAATTTCCCAACTCATTGTAATTTCTCCTGCATCAATCTAAACTTTGGTCTGTTGCATCAATTGTTATTGTTTTACCAACCAATTTCTTAATTTTTCCATCCAATACTAAGGCGACCATTTCTCCCGTATCAGCAATTGTTAAACTACCCGAAACACCTTTTTGGGAAGAACCATCGTCGTAATTTAGAACTAATTTATTTTTTAATATATCTTCCCAACTCATTGTAATCTCTCCTGCATTTATGGCAATTTTATCTGATTGATGGTTTCCACAATTTTTCTTTGAAGTTCTTCAGTTATTTCATCCACCCAATCGTATTTATTCCGATACATCCAACCGGAATCCCAATTTCCATTTCTCCTACTAACAGTAAATGTTGGCTTAAGCCCCCACCTTCTATTGGACTCTGCTGGTAATTTAGTGAATCTAACATATGCCTTAATATGTTCATCTTCTTTTTCTTCTTCTGGATAAAATGTAAGTTTAATGTCAATTAGCATATTGCCTCGTTTTGTCCTTTTATTAACTTCTAGTTCCCCATAAGGGTTTAAACGGGGCTTATTGGGAGTGTTACGATATTCTTCAATAAGAGAGTTGATTTTATTTTTTATTGGTTCAATAAGTAAAGTAAGTTCTTGTTTCAATATATTTTTCCAAGTCATTGTAATCTCTCCTGCATTTTACTTTTTATGTCCAGCCAAATCTCAGGATTGTTCTGTGCTAATACTTCTTGAACAATTTGCATCTGTGCGATAACGATAGTATCTTGTCTCTTATGAATCAATTTACCCTTGAACTCCATAAGATACTTCAAAGATTCTCTAATCTCTCTTGCTAACTTAGTTAGGGCATCAATCATCCTTGGGTCAAGGTCATTACCCAAATCATTGAACACTTGCTCTAAACGCATATCTAACTTCTGCACATTGTTTGAAAGCAAATCAACTTCATTTACTTCCTTTTTTGCTATCATCATGGCCGCAGATTCTTGGACGATTGGTGCCAAGTGGTGCTTCATGTGGCGTTGCACCTGTGTTTTTGTGGTGCCTAGCGCAGAAGAAACAGCCTCACTTGAGATATTACCTTCTTTTAGTGCTTGTTCGTAGTGTTTCCTCATTGGGTCTGTGCATAGAACACATTGAGGATTTGACGACATTTTGTATTCGCCCATGTGGTTTCTTTGATGTTGTGCCGCAGTTCCACTTCTCCAGTTATGAATAGTGTCTAATTCATCGCAAGTCGCCTGTCCTGTTTCAAGGGCAGATTCAAGTTCTTCCCTGTTCGGTGCTTGACAAAGACCACAACGCTTACGATTAACTGTCATATCAATCATCCTTTAATTGGTCTAAATATTTTTGATATTGAGCAATTTTCTTTTTACAATGTTCTTTAATGTATTTAATGTCTTTTTGAACTTCTACATCGCTTCTTTGTTCATCATTCATACCCATAATATGCTCAACATAATTGTTAAATTCATTAGGGGTGTCGCCCATTGAACCCCAAAATTTACTTTTAGAATAAATAGGGTGATAATTTTTTTTACTAAATTTCTTTATTTCATCTTTCCACATTTTACTCTCTCCATAAAAGTTGTTGCCACATTTTAGAAATAACCTTTTGATTAGGATTCAATTTAAAATCATCATCTTGATATGTTTTTGGATATTTTTCTCTTGCTGTTTTTCTATAATCAAAACCAGTCTTTCTATCATTTTGCCATGCTCGGAAACCATTCGGTGCTTTGTTGGTATTTTTTCGCTTTAGGGCTCTATCAACTAAATTTATGATAGGTAAAGCAGTAAGTGTAATTCCAGTAACTGTTCCAGTTAAAGAATCCTTTTTTCCTTCTTCGCCCAAGTTGCTTACCCTTCTTGCTAGTGATTGTTCTTTAGCATTAGGCTTAATTTGAAAGTTTGTGGCTTTTAATTCAGAACGAACCTTATTTGTGAGTAGCCTTCCTCCAGCATTCCAGTAGGTATTACTACGAACAATTTTATTAAAAAATTCTTCAACAGACCGAATACCATCAACTTCACCATCAAATTGTGGAGGGATTCTCTCAACCTCAACTTCAATTTCCATATCATCAAGGTCTTCTACTGCTTGCTTCATAATCCACAAAAGACCTCTAGGATTCGCAAACTTTGTTTTAACTTTTGAGAATAATGCTTGATGGGGAGGATTTCCTCCCTCAAAACCATCAATGTTAATAACATGGGCTAACCATTCATCGGGAACTTTTGTTACGCCTTTATTTCTTTTAGCATACCATTCTGTCGCATAATGTCCTTGAACTTTACGGGGTCTTTTCTTTTGACCTGTTTTGGTTTTATCAACCTCAGTAAAAAGAATAAATGCGGGGTCACGCGCTGGCCCTTTTCCACCAGCATCGTCACCTTCACGGTAATAACTTTCTAATGTTTTTGCTTGTTCTTTAATAATTTCCTCATGCTCACCATCAAACAAATCATTATCAACAATTGCTTCAATAAATTCAATAAACTCAATAGCGCCTTCACCATCACGGCCCTTGTTTCTACTTCCGGCACGAATGTTGTTCATCATGTGGGTTTTAAGAAACATATACAAATTAGGAACATTCTTAACCTGCATGGCTGCGCCTGAAATACCTTGACAGGTCTGCCTCCAAGTGTTAAATTCGTTCACAAACTTAAACTCAGTTTGATTAACTTTATTTCCTTTATGGGGCTGAAAGTTCTTTTTCTTCTTACTCATCCTTCTTCCTCCGCTTCTTTCTACCCCTTACCACCTTATTAAACATAGCGGGGGCTGATGTCGTGCTAACTGCACCAGTCATTTTAAGTTCACTATCATTGAAAGTAATACTGCTGTTAGGAAATTTATCAGCCGCCTTTAGTTTCTCAAAGAAATTTTTGTGCTCTTTACCATATCTCTTAAGCCAAGTATTGATGTTATCAGGCTCTATTACTGCACTAAAGGTTTCTCTTGGTTTCTGTGTTCTGGCTGTCACTTCAAGTTTTGCTAATTTATTCTTAATTTTATCCTTAATAACGGCATTAACATTTAACGAATCTGTCAAGACTTCCGCCCATGCCACAAACTTGGTTAAATCATCAATAGATTCTTTTTCTGCTGTGCCTTTAATATTGAGTATATTTGCTAACATGGGAGGAATAACTCTCGTTCTTACGGCGGGGTGTTCTAAATATGACCTTATTCTATAAAAAATATTATCAGGGAATTGCCCAGTAAAAGCACCATATTCCTTTGCTGCGTCATCCATTGGTAATTGGTCTAATCCCATGGCCGCATGTGTCGCTTCGTGCATAATTGCTCTAACAACAAATTCTTGGATTTCTCTCTCAGTTGGTTCTCTTTCTAGTTTTTCCTTAAGATAATCATATATTTTTACATGATTGATTCTTATTTCCTCTTCCATCAAATCTTTCAAAGCAGGAGCCTTTCCTGCCAAAATAGAATTAAATATTTCCTTAGAGTCTATTGGCGCGCCCGAAATGCCATAATGCCCAAAACCCCGAATATCTTTATCAAAGTCAATATCCTCAACTTTAAGAATACTAAACCAAGACATGATTATTCCTCCACTCTCATGGGGCAACTTGGGCTAAATGGCGGAGCAGGTAAATTTAGCGGGCATTTTTGGTATTTAACGACCATTTGCTGACAGCGACGACAATACCCAGTTTTTTGAACACGGCTTGCGGCTTCTCTTTCGTCAAACTTGACGATTTCCTTCCACATATCAATCTTTCCGAGTAAATGGATTCTTAGATTTAGGTTTCTTTTTAGCGTCTTTAGCCGCTTCTTTCATTGATTCGGTTTTGTTTCCATCGCCATCAATATCTATATAATCAGGTTTTGCCGCTTTTAATTCTTCATCATCGGTCTTTTCAGTCCCACAATGTCCTTTTTCTTCTTCCTTTCGGATAATATCTCTCCAACTCATTTCTTCTCACCTGTTATTAAGTCTTTCTTTTGTTTTGCTTCTTCTTTGTCTAAACGCTTTGATTCAGCGTCAAACCATGAATCTAAATAAGTGCATCTTGTCATGTCAATTTCTCCAAATTAGAAATAATATCCTCTTCTTTCGGCTCTTAATTGACCTTCACTAAATCCTCTATCCATATTTGCGCCCATTTCATTCATAGCAGCAACATATTCACTATATGAAATCTCTTCGTTCCTTAATTGCCTACTAAGTTCTTCGGCTCTTTTCTCGTCCATTCTGTCATCATGCTTAATTCCGACATTAAATCCTAACCTGTTCATAACTAAAGCAGTAAAAGCAGTAGGGTCAGTTAATTCAAATGGTAAATGTATATTTTCTATTTCAGGATAATCTCCGCCTACCCAATACGCTTCGGTGTCGGTGTCAAAATAAAGTATAATTTCTTTTCCTCTTGATTTGGCTTTTACCGCTACACCAAAATGAAGATGACCACTAAAATCATCGGGGGTTTTTTCATTTATTAAATCAGCCACAAAACATTCAACACCCAAAGTATTCAAAGCATCAATTCCTTTTTGAATATTAAATTGTTGAGCATCATTAGAGACAAAAAGACTACTAGCCTCTTTACTCCATGCGTTTTGCTTTAATCTTTCTTCTTCTCCCTCCATTCCTGGATTACTAGCAGACCATTCCCATTCAAACTGCAAGTTCTTGGGCATAGAAGAGTATTTTTCGTTATCTTCCTTTTTAATCGTTGCTTTCCATGTCATAATATCACCTTAAAATTTCTCAAAAAAATGTGGCGGATTTTTTTCACCTATACTGTCTAATTTCTTTAAATCTATTAACATCAGCATATCTATGAGTTCCTGCTCTTTTCTCTTTTGGTAAATCATAGCCGAGTTTCATAAGAGCCTCTTCTAAAACAATAAGATATTTCGGCATAGGAATATTTTTATTTTTGTCTGTAATTCTAAATCCTCTATCTGCTCTTTCTGAATATTGCAGTAAATACTGATTAAAAGCCGCTTCATGCACCTGCTTTAAAGTCTCAATGACTTCTTCTTCAACATCTGCTTCGGATTCTGCCTTTAAGATATTTTGCCACATGGTAATCACTTTTTCTCAAAATTTGGCTCGGAATTTTTTTGGCACTTGCGTCCTCATTTAAATTTTTTTATTTGTATTCCCAGGATAAAAACTTTTTCATTTAAAGTTGCTTGTTTAAAGATAATAAGTTTGGCCGCCGTGTAATAATGTTGTTATAACTAATCGGATTATCATAATTAATTTAATTATTTTAATTGCCAAAGTCTGTTAAAGTAGTTTGTTTATCATATCTATTAATAAAATCATTAATATGGCTTTTTACCTGTTGTAGTTGCTGGCCCAATTCACCTAGTTTGGTAATACTGGCTATATCCATTTCCTTCAATTGTTTGCGTTTAGCCTTGATATCAGATAAAATAATAACAATCTCTTTATTGATACCCTGTAATAGTTCTAATGCCTTATCCTCACTAGACATACTGTATCATGTTATGGGAGTAGGCCATACCCTATAATGGTGGCGGTTTTACCCTTGTTTAATTAAAGATAATGCTTCAAAATAGGGCTTTTAAAGCATTTCGCTCTAAATGAGAAGAATTAAAAAATTTGAAACAAAGCCATATGGTTGTAGATTATGAATGCGGGAAGAGTTGTTAATAACTACCATTTTCATCTATTGTCTTGTTTTCATCTTCCTTTACAGTTTGCTATAGAACGCTATTGGTAACTACAAAATGTTTGTTTATAGCCATCTATGATGAATAACTATCTAATGCAGAAACCCTAAATGATAGTTATTAACAACTTTACAACCATATGGTCGTAACTTTGAGTAATGACCCGAAGGCCGCCATTAACGGCAATCGGGGCAAATCCAAACGATTCGCAATTCCTTAACCCAAGTATCATTTCCAAATTGGTCGTAAAAACGAACAGTTCCATCAGCGTTGCATTCTTCACAATACATTGTCTCTTCCATGCTTAACCCGCAAATGGGCGTATTCATTGAGGTATTACCAAAGCACTACCATATGGTGTTGCTTTGCTATAACCCTGAAGTGGGACGGGAAGAATTACCTCTTTTCTTCCCGCCCCCGTATTCCCTCTATTCCCTGTTTGTTTGGGTCATAGTGCCATAACGAGAGGCTCATGGCTAACGGGCCGCTTTTAGGGTGCTTACGGACTTCATGCCGTATTTGGTGAGTTATTCAAAGCACACGGCCATTTGAGAAGTCTTCACCCCAAATGGACTTATATTGAGCCAAAAAGTATTGAGCAAAGCGCACAGCGTCAAAATTCCCATTATCACGGGAAAACATATTAATCATATGATTAACAATATCTGCGTTAATATCACGCCATCGGGCAAGCATTTCAGCCATTTTCTTATAGTGTCGTCGTTGGAACATGATTAACCGCTTAAGACTCACATATAAGGTTTTATTACCAAAGTATGCAACCATATGGTTAGGCTTTGCATTAACCCCATATAGGGGCTTCACAGGGGAATTAGCCGTGAAGAGTCTCATT
>TARA_R100001460_G_scaffold106549_2_pt1 | contig 13678 bp, 13 predicted proteins | sample TARA_R100001460 | Tara Oceans TARA_R100001460 (sample SAMEA2622190) | marine metagenome | biome: marine biome (ENVO:00000447); feature: surface water layer (ENVO:00002042); material: "saline water (ENVO:00002010), including plankton (ENVO:xxxxxxxx)" | depth 5 m | reverse complement strand
TGTTCCGTCTGCAATTAAAAGATTACCTGCAGTATTTGTACCCATGGTAATATCGTCACCTGATACTGTTAGGTCTCCTGCAATAGTTACATCAGCCCCACTAAATGTTAAAGCTGTTGTAGTTCCTGATTTAATAATTAAGTTACCTGATGAGTTTGTTGCACTACCAAATGTTGTGCCTCCATCTTTAAAAAATACATCTCCACCATCAGCGTCTAAAACAATATCTGCACCTGCATCTAAAGTGATATCACTGGAATTATCTATTTCTGCAATAACAGGTGTTGTTAATGTTTTATTTGTTAAAGTTTGACTTCCACTTAAAGTAGTAACTGTAGAATCAATTGCAAAAGTTACTGCATTACCACTACCACTTGTATCAATACCTGTACCACCAGTAAATGTTAAAGTTTCACTATCTAAATCAATAGCTAATGCTCCACCACTATCTGCTTGAAAATCTAAATCTTCTGCAGTTATTTGTGCATCTACATAAGCTTTGATAGATTGTTGTGTAGCTAAAGCAGTAGCACTATTAGAAGACATATTATCTTCATCTAAAATATCTGTAATGGTAGTTGTAGGTAAAGCTAAACTATCAACGTAAACAACACCATCAAAATAAGCATCTTTAAATTCTAATGAACTTGTACCTAAATCAATATCATTATCTGTAACTGGTACAATAGCACCATCTTGAAATCTGAATTGTTCTACAGCACTTGATGATACTTCTACGAATACACCAAATCTATTATTTGACGTATCTACAAGTATTTTATTATTTGCATCACTGTCAGCTACAAGAGGAACATATCCGCCCTCTCCTGCTGTACCATCATGGCTATGACCCGTTGATGCAGCAAAAGCTGATTCTAACTGATTGTATTCAGAATTGAAGTGACTAGCTTCAATAACTGAACCATCAGTAATATTACTGGATTGTTGCCTTGTATATGATGTTCCCATTTATCTTCTACCTCCGGGTATAAATTCTAATTGATATCCTTTAAATGATATTGGTTGATTAGTAGTTGTTTCTTCTACTCGTAATGCAACAGTAAAGCCACCACCCTCTACAGATTGTCTTACTAAATTTGCTCCTGATGAACCATAAACTCCTGCTCCATAGGTTGTTGATGCTAAGCCATATACAGCAATACCTGAACCTGTTGATAGCGTATATGCTGATGGTTGAGGAACTTCAGGACTGTCAAAGTCATAACGAACTTTAAAGCTAGAGTTTACATCTCCCTCATTTTCATAGTTCCAAATAACTCTTTGCATATTTTTTCTTATGCCGGGGTCTCCCATTGTCATATCAGGAGTCCTATAAAAAGCGTTAATATTTGTAGTAGAACCTGCTCTTGCAAAAGTGTTACCTGATTCTTGTTTATATACATAACCATCATATCCTCCTGATATTATGGTTTCGGTATCACTGATAAAATCAGAATCTGTAGAAGATACTTTTAGACCTTCTAATTCAGAGTATTCAAAAGCCGCACCACCTTCAGGTTGACCTTTAATAACACAAGTTATACCTTTTGCATTATCCTCTGCTTGACTTGCACTAGTAGGAAAAAATAATCGGTATTGTGATTTATTTCTAATAACTAAAGAGTTTATATTATGTGTTATAATATTATCTATAATTTCTTGTATTTGTTTGGAAATAGTTCCAATCTCAACGTCACCAATTCTATCTGTACCTGCAATAGTTCTTAATCCGTCAGGTGCTAAAAATACAACATCTCCACTAAATTCTTGTATACTTCTACCATCTATACAGCCTATTTTTCTTGTAACAGGTTGAATAGCAAAGTCAGATGTAGTAGAACCTGTTAACTTAAATATACTATCCTTACCAAAAATTATTAAACTATCACGGAAAGTTTTTAGTCCTACTATTTCAGTATCTACTTTAATAGTACCCCCACCGTCATTAGCAGCAAAATTATTAGTTTCAAAAGCACCCATAAAACTAATTTCTTGTTTACTAGTAGGGTGTCCTGCAAAAAAAATATGATTTTTAAATATTTCTACAAACTTAAAATTATTACTTCCTGTGGCACTAACATTAGTTACACTAAAACTAGTATCTACAATTCTAGGAGTAGATGTGCCTGAACATATAATAATTTTATCTGTTCCATCAAAATTAAATCTTCTAAACTCATAATTAACAGTAGGCGTTCCTAATCCTGTGATTAAAGATGTCCAAGAGCCTGAACTACCTGCTCTATGAATACTTCCCCCTCTCGCAGCTAAAACAACATCATTAAATATTGCAGACATAACTACACGTTCACTTGACGCAGAAACTTGAGGTACAATATTAGAATTATATAAAGTAGTTCCTAATATTTTTTTATATCCCCCTGCAATATCAGGTTCAAAATTTTTTAACTCTAATGCCTCTCCGGGAGACATAGAAAATACATCTCTATTAAGAACTAAACCACCTGAACAACTTACTATTGCAGGTGCTAAATTAGATGTATCTGGCATTAGACGTTAGTTAAACCCCCTGAAGATAAAGTATTAAGATTAACTCTTAAATCTCTAATATAGTCAGGTTTGTTTAACATTTCGATTCTAATTCTTTTTACCCCGTCTTCATATTCAGCATTTGCAATATTAGCCATAGGAACATCAGAACGTAATTTATATAAATAATATTTTGCTCTGTTTACTATAACATTGTGATATCTAGAAGGCAGTAAAGGTTCATCTGTAGCATTACTTAAATTTGTATGTGTTTTAAAATATTCAAAATTTATAGTGTAAGTGTCTTTGTTAGGAATAGGTGTTAAACCAAAACTAGTATGATTTTGTGTTCTATAAACTCTATCAGGTTTTTTATACTTAACATCTGTATCAAAATCTCTGTGACTATACTCTCTTAAAAAATCATCATAAGAAATATATCTCAATTTAAAAGGCTGAAAGTCTTCTGCTAATTTTATAAAGTCTACAAAATAATTTGCACTAGCAGTATTTGCTAAACCTACATAAATAGTAGAAACAGTAGGAGTAAATAATGTATAATGCATTTTACCTTCACCTACATTAGTAACACTAATATTACTATTAATAATACTACTATCTCCTGATGAAGTACCTACTTTAAGATTAACTGTGCCACCCATTACTCTCACTGCTAATTGATAAGGTCTATTAGTAGTTACTGTAACTGCTTGTGTCACTTCTGAATTGTTTAATAGTAATCGACCATTACCTAAAGAAGAATAAGAAGGTGAGCCTGAAACTGTTGTCCAATTAGAAATATTACTTGTAAATTCATTATTAGATATAACTTGTTTTGGTGTAAGATAAAAAGATTCAAAATCTACTTTTCTCATATCTGTAGGTAAAGTATATTCTTGTTGACCTACTATAGTATCTTGAGTAGTAGAAGTATGTAACCATGCCCACTCTACTTCTGCACTATATAAATCAGAAATAGCTTTATTAACAAACTCTTTAGTTGATGATTGTACACCTCTACTATCTGCAAAATTTGCAGAAGTTAAAACAACCTCATTAAGTTCTAATAATACAGCATTACATAATTGTAAGTAATTCATTTACACCCATTTCCTTTTTTGTTTACGTTTCTCTCTGCTCTCTTTTTCAGTATTAGAAACTTTTATTAATCCTCTTTTTTCTAGAGTATCTCTTTCTTTATAACCTTGTTGAACCATATTACCTATATGGTCTCTTAATTTATTTTCATTACTATCTAAAATACGAAGCATGTTAGTAGCTGCAGGTATTCTGATTATATTTTTATTAACAGGTTTATCTCTATCTTCATAAGATAAAGCTTCTTCCCAAACTTTACCTGTTTTTGTGTTTTCATAAACGTATATTGGCATTAGTATTTAAGTTAAAGGGGGAATAAATCCCCCTTTATTATTATTAATTATGCAAATGTTGATGTTTGTGAGTCTGTATCTGCTTTTGTTGCACCACCATCAAGTGATATAACACAAGCCCATACTCTTACTTTTGCATTGATTGCACCAGTAGCAATTGTTAGTCTAATTGCATCTGCTGCAGAATATGCAAAGTTAGCATCTAGAGTAGTCATTTGACCTGCTGCTGCAACAGTTGCTGCTGCTGCGTATTGGTCTCCGTCTACGCTATCTCCTACTGCAATAGTACCTGAGTTACCTGCGGTGTCGGCTGTCATTACATCTACACCGGCAGCTAATACTAATGAGTTAGCAGGAATTGGTAATACATCAAATGTATCACTTGCAGCATTTGTAGTAGAAGAAAAATCTACTACATCTGATATTACTCGTGGAATACTAGAACCTCTCTCTGAAGGGAGATTGGTTGAAGTAACACTACTATTATAAGCTGTCATAATATTTTTTCTCCTCTATTAGTCTATTTTAATATGCTCTGATAAGAGAGCTTCTGTTCTTAGTACTTTTCTTCCGAACACGTGTAAACCACGTACTACATCTGCGAAAGAATCAGGGTCTCTTACAACTTCAATCTTTGCAATATGATTTGCAGTTGATGTTGAAGACATATGACCTGACATGATTTTTTCAAAGTTAGATGTTGAAGATGCAGGTAAGTTGTTGCTCATATATAAAGCAAAACCACTGATAATACCTTCGTATACTTTACCATTTCTTAGAACACCTGCTTGGTCTCCTGAAAAACGTGTGTCAAGTAACTTAGAATCAGTTTGCTGCAACTGCTCATAAAAGTTAGGTGAAGCAATAAACCATCTTTGTTCAAATGGAATATCCGCTGCGTTTAGTCTCTTAGAGTGATTAGCCATTACGTTTAATGGGTCAATCTCTGAACCACCAAAACCTACGTCTTGTCCTGAGCCATCTGAACCAATTGTAGTTCCTGCACCTGAGAACATACTTGATAGTACGTTTTGGTCATAGTTGTTTTTAAGAGCATACGCACCTGATGAAGTTGCAACACTCTCAAAATTAATATGAGAATGTCTTTCTTCGATATCGTCTACTTTAAATGCAAAAGCATTAGCTTGGTCAACAACCAATGTAATTTGGTCATCTGCTAAGTCTTGCGGGTTTACTACTGAACCTCTTGTGTAAGACTGTACGCTTACTACAGGTTCTTTGATAATTTTTACAGTATCGCCAAAATTTTCAATTTCTCCGGCATAATCTGTGTTTGTTATATCTTCAACAACAGACGCTCTTCTGAAGAATTTCTGAACCTTTTGACTAAATATCTGTGGGATAAAATTATCGTTAGGCAAATTTCCGTAACCGGAACTTCTTGATACTGCCATTTTATTTCTCCTTTATTATTATTTAGTTAAGATGTGATTCTTCCCTCTTCTTTAGCTTTGTCGATTTCTTTTTCTAACTTATCAAACTCATAAGGTTTAAGTTTTGAAATTTCTTTTAAACTCCAAACTTTCTTTTCCTTCATTTTGTTTTCATCGCCAGTACGAGTTTTAGTAACAGCTTTTGCTGCTTCTGCTTTAGCTTCTGCACTAGATACTTTTGCTTTTTTAGATAGACCTGAATCCATCTTATATAAATCAATTGCTCTAGCAGCAAGTTTAGCATTATCAAAGTTGTTGTATAACCAACCTTTAATCATGTCATCTTGCTTATCCGCCCACTCATGAAATTCATCACTGCCTTTAATATCATAAAAATCAGGGTGTAATTTTAACAATTCCACTTCTGCTTTTTCTCTAGCTAAATTTAGTTGAGCATTTTTAATTTCTTCTAATTTAACTTCAACAGCTTTTGTTTTTTCATCAGCTTCCTCATATGCTAATGTTTTCATAACATCATACATTTCAGGATTATCTTTTCTCCAATCATCTAATTCATCTTTAGACATTTGAGGTAGATAGGCTTTTTTAGTAGCTTCCTCGACTTGCTTTTTAAGTCTTAAAAGTTCATCTTTGTGCTTTCCGATGGTCGAATCGTGATGGCGTTTAAGGTCGTCATAACGTTTTTTAAACACCTTTTCTTCAGCACTTGCAGGGCGTTGTTCATCCGGAGTAGCCTTAGATTTTTCTTCGGTGTCCTTGTCAACGGTAGCTGCACTCTGTTCGTTATTGGGTTCATCTTCTTTCCAAACATCCTCACGGTCTTTGTTCTTGTAAGGTTTTGGACTTGCTAATGATTCAGACTTAGTCTCAACGGGTGTTGATTCTTTGCCTTCCTCAATAACTTCAGTTTGCTTTTCTTCTTCATTCATGAATAACTCCTTTAAGTTACGAGGGCTGCGAATGGTAACAGGTAGCTCTTATTTTGTCGTAAAAAATAAGGGGGCTAGGTTATCCTAGGTAGCCCTTTTTAACACTAGAGAAATTCTAGTGCTTTCCTACGTTAGTAGAAACTTGTTATCTTCCCGGTCTTCTAACACCAGTCGGTGTCTTTGATTTTTTAGGGGTAAATCCGGGTGGTCCTGATGCTCCAGTACCTTTTTTAGGTGTACCTCCTGATTTAGGTGTACCCCCTGAAGGAGGAGTTCCTAATGTTCCTCCACCAGATGATTTAGATGTACTTCCTGCTAAAGCTTCTTTTTGAGTAGAAGTTAAGCCTTGAGAAGATTTATTTCTTTCATCTTCTTTTTGTTTTAATAAAGCATCTAATTCATCTAATAATTTATCTTTTTCTTCTCTATTTAAATTATCTATTCGTGTAGTCTCTGCTCTACGTTCTTCAAGAGTAGGTCTATCTTTTGTTTCTGATGGGGGTGCAGTATCTGAAGATTCTTGTAATTCTTTTAATGTTTTTGTATAAGCTTCTTTAAATGCATCATTGTATTTATCAAATCCTAAAAATCCTTTAGCATCTAAATCTAAAGGCTCATCCCCTTGTTGGAATGTTAGTAAAGCTGCTGCTGCTCCTCTATCACCAAAATTAACAGCCCTATCAATAATAGTTTTTAACTGGTCATTATCTGAAGCTATAGCCATTTCAGATATAAATTTAGTAGCCTCTTCTTTACCTAGTTTACCCAATTCATCTAGTAAATATTCATTAGGAGGTATATACTCACCATTAGGACCTCTTCCTCCAGTTATTTTATTGGCTAAAGAAGAAACATTTTCTGTATATTTAGTCATTCTATTTGGGTCAATAGTAAAGGTGTATACTCCTTCTGCTTTATCAATTTCTCCGCCTGTTATTATTCCCGCATTTTTTAAATTAGTAATAGTAGTTTGTATAATATCTTTTTCTGCAGATTTAAGTAATCCCCCTGCTAAAGAAGGTAATCCATAACCTCCTGCTTCTTCTATCTGGTCAAAATTAACTGTTAATTGATTCCCCTCTTGCTTTAATATATTTCTTGTATTGTAATAATTAAATTGTTCTGTACCCGGAGTAAATATATTAGACATTGTTTTAGAGAATGTCATAGGGTCTTGACCCGGACCAAAACGTTCCTCTTTTTTACGTTGTTGTTTTTCAATAAGACTTTCACCTTTCTCCCTAGGTTGAACAATAGGTTCAGCAGGTTTATCAGGTAAAGACGGTTCAAAAGGTAGTGTAGGTATTGAAGTATCGGTAGGTAATTTAATTTCTTTAGGTTTAGGAGGTATAAACATTTTATAACCTTCAACAGGTTCATATTGCTCAGACCAATCTTGGGTTTCCTCATTGTAATTAAGTTTTAGTCTACCTTGATTGTATATACCATAATCTTTTTTTTGTACTTCTTGTGCTAAAGTTTCTGATGTCTTTGTGTCTGCCATGTTATTTTTTATTCACCTGTTCCTTCAGGGCTAATATTTGGCGAAGAGAATTGAGCTTCCCCTGCAGTCGGAACACTTCCAACTCCAATGTTGCCACCTCCAACGCCCGTTGCGTCATTTGGATTTGCTCCTGCAGGTACTCCTCCAGTGCTTCCCATGCCGGGGATTCCACCAGTACCCCCAGTTTGTTGATTTTCATTTTGTCCTCCCATCATTTTCATATACAATGCAGCTTTCTCTGGGTCATTAATAACTTGGTCTGGGTCAATATCCATTGACTTAGCAACCTCTTTAAGAATTGTATGAAACTTAACAAAAGGTGCTAAAGCAGGATTTGACGCTACTTGCATAAATGTCATTAATCTTTGTGACCTTACTTCTTTTTGCATAAGAGATGATGTTCCTCTTGCTTTAATAACTAAATCACCTCTAATTTTTTTAGCATCTTTATTAAATTGCATATTCCAAGAAAATAAAGATTCTCCTAAAGGTCTTAATAAATAGTCATCAATATTTTTTATAACTGTTTTAATATTTAAAGCTGCAGCACCTAATAACATTGACATACCTGCTGCAGTTCTTGTAGTAGATTGAATACCTGTTTGTCCGTGAGAGTAGGAAGGTATACCTGTAGATTCATCAGCTAATTGTCTGAACTTATCAAACATCATTAAATTTTCATTTGCAGTATTAGGAAATTTTAAACCATGAATAGCTTGACCTGTTTGTCCACTTTGTCTTCTAAAAATTTTACCCGGAAACACTGACATATCCTGACCGGGTACTAACATAGTTTCATCAACATCAAATACTAAATTACCTGCTAATGCTAAGTTGTCTATAGCCATACGTGCATGACCATTCATAATTTGTTGAGAGTCATCCATATTTTCAGGTATGCCCACACCAAAGAATTGATAAGGATTAATTTCATAAGGACATACCATGTAAGGTAATCTTGAAGGAGTAAAAGGGTTTAATACTAATCTTAAAATATGTCCGTTACATACCCAAGCATTAATATCTACTTCATTTAAAACGTCTACTTCATCAGGATTAATTTCTAATCCTGCTTCTTCTGCAAGACTAGCATCCATTTTTCCCCAGTACTCAAATACTTCATATCTATCTTGCTCATAGTCTGCTTGATTTTCTCTATCATATAAAGCTGTTTCATAACTACGTTGTTGATAATTAGGTCCTGCTTCTATACAATTCCTAATAGCTGTTTCTCTAAAAAAAGGTCTATTAAGTAAATCACGCATATCTGATGCTGACAATTTATGCCTTTGAATAACATAATTACAATCATCAATAGATGTAGCGTTAGGGTCTTGATAAAAATCCCAACAACTAACTGCTTCTACTTTTGGTGTTAGTTTTGTCTTTGGATTATAAAATAACTCTTCGGTATCTTCATCTTTATCCCAACTATGTAATTTTTTTTCATAGTTAAATGGACCTTTTAAAATACCTGTGCCTAATAGAGTCATTTCAAAAATAATATGTCTCAATACAGTAGAAGCTAGTGATTCATCTAATTGGTCATGAATAACTTTCTCCATACTTTCTGATGCCATCTTTGCCGGTTCTAACTGCGGCATAGATTTTAAATCAGGTGCAGGACCATCCTCAAAAGGTAACGAACCATACTCATCTTTTAAACCACCTAGTATTTCATTAATAGTTGTTCCGGGTTTTATTTCTTTACCATCTCCCGGAAAACCATATGGACTTTCAGGTTGTTTTGATTGATTATCAGGTTTTAAATGTGCATATTTAGAAGCACCTTCTGGCACAGTTGTAGGTTCTATACCAATAGGAAATTTTCCTTGAGAAAATAAAACTTCTATTATCTGACCATAAGCAGCTAAAACTTTTGTTTTGGTTATTTTAACAAATACTTTAGACTTTTCGTTTTCACGAAATGCTAAATCAGGACCATAGATTCCTCTATAGTTCCTGTATGCTCTTAACCAACGTTTTTCATCAAATAGTCTAGCGTCTTCAGATACCTTAAATTTCTCTTGTACTAATGCACCTAAGCCATAAATCTCTTGCTCTTCATCAGAAAGAGAAGCCGAAGTATCCGCACCTGTATCTATATCGTTCGTTATACTCATTAAATATTATTCTGCAAGGTCACCTTGAGAATATTTTTTAAGAATAGAACCATCAACTTCTGATTTACCTTGTTTAGGATATGCTATATTACCTTCTGCATACGCATCAGCAGGAAATGCACCGCCCTGTGTTAATAGGCTATTTTTTACAGCACCATCAGCAGCAGAACTTAACTCACCTTGTTTGTAAGTAGTACCTAATTCAGTTTTGATTTCTTTGCTCATTTCACTTCTTTTCATCATTCCGTTTTTCCTCCTCTACTTTATTTTTTATAAAGCTTATTAACCACGGATTATCTCGAAAAACTGTTGTTAGTCCATTTGCTAATGTATTAACTACACGTTCTTCTTTATCATCAAGTTCGGATTCTAGACCCCATTGATACACAACACCGTGGAGAACTTCGTGTAACAATGTATTTGCTTGTGATATACTATCCTCTTCAGAAGACATACAAATAATACCTTCCTTAGAAAGAAACTGTCCATAGGATTCTGTTTGTTTATTCCATACCTTATCATTTTTTTCGATAGTGTATGTTCTATATCCTATTTTAATATTTTTTTTAGTATCCAAATCCTTCGTCTATAGGTTTAAATTTTTGTTCTCTAGATAAAGGTGAATGTGTTTGTAAACTATGAGGGTGTGCAGGTCTACTCATACATCCATATCTTAAAGCATCGTATGCATGGTCTTCTGCTTTTGTATCAACATCCTCACTATTATTTTTATCTAAAGGTAGCATAGGTAAAGTTCTTAATAAATTTTTACAGCTACTTAAAATATATAAGTTAGGTTCACCTGTATCTTCATTTATCTTTAATCTTTTGTGTATTTCGAGTTTACCATTAACACGACTTCTAGGACTTCTATCTGAAGGTCTCCATCTACATCCCTCTTTAATCATTGTCTCTGCTATACTAGGTCCAACATCTCCTCTGTTAGCCCAAGTAGAAGAGTCTAATACACCATATCTAATATACTCTCCATACTCTAAATCTATAACTTGTCTAGCAAATTCATCTGCTGTAACTTTTTGAGTATATAATTCTCTGTATACATACATTACATTATCATGGTCAACAGCAAACCATAAACAACAAGCAGGAGAACTATACCCCCAGTCTGCTGCTCTAAATCTCATCCAGTTATTAGGTATTTCAAAATTATCTAATACATGAACTTCTCTAGAAAACTCTGGGAAACTAGAATCTTCATAAGCATCCCAATCTCCTTCTAAAAACTGTTTACGTTGAACATCAGGTAAAGATGATAACATAATAAGATAATCATCTGTTTGCATTAAGTAAGGATTATCTTGTAACTTAGCAGGTATAAATCTTCTAGTAATAGATTTTGTTCCTGCCATTGTAGGAATCTGTACATTAAAAGCTTGATTAGGTTCTCCGGGTTCAACAAACATTTTCTTTACCCAATGAGAACCTACATTTCCGGGATTACCTGTTGCTCTAATATACACTGGTATATCAGGGTCAACACTTCTTAAAGATGACCGAAGAAAATTATAAATATCTTCGGTTGGATACTGAGGAAGTTCATCTATTCCAATCCAAGTGTATGATTGTCCTTGGTAACGAAGCACATCAGTTAAATTCTCAGCGTATCCAAACTCTATTCTAGCACCTGAAGGAAATCTCCATTCTTTTTCTTGCTCTCTCCACTTTGCACCGGGATAAGCTTTAGGATAAAGATTAAGAGAATGATTTATAATATCTCTTAGTTCAGGCATCGTACGTCTAATAAATAAACCACGATGAGCAGCTTTATGACAAAATCTTAACGGGTCAATTAATAACGCATAAGATTTTCCACCACCTCTTGCACCACCATAAAATACTTCACGTTCAGGTGCAGCTAAAAATTCTGTTTGAGGTCCTTCATTAGGTTGAAATATAACCTCTCGTTCGCCAATTACTTTTTGAATACTAGGAGTTGTTTCTTCAATCTGTGTTGTTTCTAAAACTGTAGAAACTTTTCCCTCTAAAGCATTGTCTAAATCTTTTAGTTTTTCTTTTCTAGTTTTATATTTTTCTTGTTCAGCTTTATATTTATCTCTAGCTTTCTCTAATTTTTTATAAGAATTAGTTAAAGATTCTGTAGCAGATTTTTTTGCTTTAGCTACAGACTCTGAAATTTTAGGAGTCGCAACTTTTCTTTTTCTACCTTTAGCTTTAGGTTTAGGAGGTTCTACCAACCTCTCATTAGAATCTTGCGTAATCCCATGCCCGTCACTTTCCTGTCTGTTTTTCTCATCAACCATTCTGCAACTTCCTTATACGAGCAATTTTGTAAATACTTTTCTGCTTCTTGTAACGCATTTAATTCTGATTCTATGGGAACAAGATAATCAGGATTTGATTCATCAACTTTATATCCAAAAGGAATAACTCTTGCTCGTCTTTTACGCTTTTGATAATTATTCTGTTGTTCCTGCTGTTCCATTTTTAGGTGGTAAAATAAAAATTCCTGTCGCTTGTTTGACATTCATATCAATTCGTTCTTTCTTAGAGACACCTACTCTGTCTAAAATTTGTTTTGCAGCTTCCATTCTAATATTAACACCCGGTGTAGAACCATCTTCATCTAAAGCATTAATCATTCCTAATGCTGCTTTAGGAGAATGAGCCGCTAATATTTCTTCTGCTCTATTAATAATCTCTTCTTTTAAGTTTTTAACTAAATCAGGGTAATAAGATTCAGAATATCCCGCTATTTCGGCAGCCATTTTAGCATTTCCACTTGCTTCACCAAATAAAGCAGATAAAAAAGTTTTTTGTTGGTCCGAAAGTTCTGTTTTTTTAGGTTTGTCAATATTAAACATGATTTATTAACACCTATTTTCTATTATACATACATATAAACTACTTGTCATTAAAATTGTTACCCTTTTCTATGTTTTTGTCCTTTTGGAGGTGATTTTTTACTTCCACCCTTACCTGCCCATAGACATTTGTTAGCCCAATAGGCTGCACTAGTAGGACCTTTAGCAATATTTGCTGCATGACGTGCTTTAAAAGACCTTCTAGCTTCAGGAGAATAGTTATGACCCATGGAAGCATCACCAAAACGTATTAATTTAGGTTTTCCATTAACTAAAATACCTACTTTTCCTTTTTTACCTCCCTCAGAACGCAATACACAGGAGTTAAATCTAGGTAATCCATGTTTTTTAAGAAAGTTTTTCTTTTTTTCTGCGTCTGATAAAGCCATTATTTTTTCTTTTGGGCATTTAAATACTCACGAAGAGTATTAAATCCTGCTTTTTTAACTTGGTCCATAGTTACAGTGCTATATTGTTTACCTTTAAAAGTAAAAGTAGCATTAGGTCCTTTTTCTTTTCTTGCTTTTTTAAATGCAGCACCAAAAGTAGAAGGTTCACTTCCTTTAGACTTAGACATATTGCTTAAAACTTTAGATGCTTGGTCTACTGCTAATCCTCCAAGAATTATACCTGCTCCTATTTTTCCTGCTTTTTTAAGATTAGGTGCAACCATAGGAGGTTTATTAACATTCTCTACTAATTTACTGTTATCTTTATTTTTCTTTTTATTATTTTTCTTTTTATTCTTTGGGCTTCTTGGATTTTTATTAAGTTTACTTGCTCTATCTGCTCCTGCTTTTGTTCTATGAGGATTGCCAAATTTATCTACATAAGCGGTAGGTGCTTTATTTTTAGTAGCATCTTTATTCGCTTTGTTAAAATTTTTTGCACCTTCTTTTTTCTTTAGTTCTTCATCAAAAGAATCTTTTTTATTTTTTTTATTAGATTTTACTTTAGAAGCTGCACCTGTCTTTCCTTTAGTT
>TARA_R100001460_G_scaffold6255_3_pt1 | contig 13819 bp, 27 predicted proteins | sample TARA_R100001460 | Tara Oceans TARA_R100001460 (sample SAMEA2622190) | marine metagenome | biome: marine biome (ENVO:00000447); feature: surface water layer (ENVO:00002042); material: "saline water (ENVO:00002010), including plankton (ENVO:xxxxxxxx)" | depth 5 m | reverse complement strand
CCTCTTTCGTTTGTGGCATCTAACCACTTAACTCTCATTATCGGTCCGTTTTTACCTAGCATCTTTCCATTCCTCAAACAATTCTGCAACAGTATACAAATCATCACTGTGTGTATAATACTTACAACTGGATGGTGTTTCATCTACAAATATTGCTTTCCTAGGTCTATCAAACAACAATCTGTCATATGGTATTTGATGTACTTCTAACCACTGTTCTGTTTTTAACTTAGTTTCTAAATCGTTAAGTCTAGTAGACCATATTGTAATATGATGTCCTTGTTTCTTCAACCACTGCATAAATTCAGTAACATTAGCTATAGGCCTTGACGCATTTATATCTGCGTGAGGTGTGCATATTACATCATCCATACCAAAGACTAAATTCAAACTTTCACCGTTTTCAACCAGTTAGTCCATTTAGGAGCAATAGAGTTATTCCAATCGTAGTGTTTTACTGCATATGCTCTTGCATTTTTACTGTGTTCTTCTAATACATCTCGATTTTTATAATAGTGCTCGAACGCTTTAGCTGCTGCGTGTTCATCCCACATTGCTCGCATAGGCGCTGCTCTGATAGGAGTGTCCCACATCAAATCTTTGTAAGGCACTAAGAATCCTCTGTCTGATTCTATTAAGTTATCATCACCCTCTAAACCGTGCGGTAATAACATTTCTTCTGGGCATTCTGGTTTGTCTGCACCTACAATTTCGTAACTTGTAGTATAATTACATATTACGTTAGGTTTACCACAAGCCATTGCTTCTACTGTAGGTATACCAAATCCTTCACCACCTGTTGGTAATGCGTGAATATCCATCATATTATAGATATCTACCATACCTTTGTCGTCAGGGTGTTCGCCATTTTCCATATTACCCATAGTTGGTGGTATCATATAATCTTCAATACCATATACATTTTTAGCCATATGTTCTATTCTCCATCCCATATGGTCATTCCAATCCATATGTAGCAGTAACCTAGTGTCGTCAGGTGTCAAATTATTTTTTTCAACAAACAGTTTAAAAGACCTCATCAATCGTGGTATGTTCTTTCTGTGTTGATTTCTTGCCACGCACCCCACTACAAATGCGTCATTAGGTCTTGGTGCATCTATTGGTTTAAAAAAGTCGGTGTCTACACCGTGCGATATTACCGTAGATTTATAACCATCAAAATCAAACTCTAATACTTTCTGCCCATAATAAGACATAGCAATAGGATAGTCGACATCTTTTATTGTGTCATACCAGTGTGGCATAGACGGTTGACCATCTATAGGTATTATAGAAGCAACCTTGTATTTACCTTTACCACCCATCTTGAATGCTTTTCTAGCTAACTTAACAAAGTCTGCTCTAGTTAACTTTTTACCATCATTATCTTCAAATGGTATACTTACTGCACTTGTCTTCTTAGACTCTGTAACATATGCAAACATTTGTATATCTAAGTGTGTAAATATTAAATCTGGTTCAAACCCTTGCAACCAGTTAGGAAACGATTTTTCTCCAAACCTTTCTTGGCCCGGATATATCAAGGGTAATAATTCAAAAGAAACTGTTTTTTCTTCTTGACCAAGTGGCCAAGGAGTCTTCCACTCTGGAGTATGCTCTGTGTTTTGACATCCAGCATATCCAATCTCGTGTCCTTCAGATGCAAAAATACTTGCTATGTTTCTTGTGTTAGTTCCAAACCCTGTGGGAGCCATAGGGCTGTCAGAAATAGGCATTATCTTCATTCATTACCTCACTGCTTTATAGCTATAACGTCGTTCTTACTTACTATAACTGTACCTTTTTCTCCAGTCAAATAAATAAAATTATCATCGTCATTCACTATACGTCCACGTCCGACTTTTGTCTTATCCTCTTCTCGCCATACGACCTTTACTTCTGCGTCTTTTAAGAAAGATGCCAGTTTTTTATCATTATCAGTTTCCATTTGATACCACCTCGGTATACATAAATATACTAATCCATCGTATTTAAAGGTTCTGCTGTCTTAAATTGATGCAGCGGAATAAATGCATAATGATTTAACTCTACTGCTCCTCTGTCAGTTCTAGCGTTGTAACCTAACTTAAAATCAGCATTAGACATATCTAAGTAACATATACCATTTGTAAAAGATATTACAAAAAATACTTTGTTACCCATACCAATCAATTCTATTGCCTTTGCAACTTTAGATGCTGGCACTATAGTTTCTTCATATGCGTCTTTAGATATTCTTCTTGACTTGATTTCGACATAACACTGTTTGCCATTTCTATATCCAAGATAATCAAAGTGGTCAAACTTTCCCAGCTTTTCAAATCCTTTCCCTAACTCATCACCAATATGTTTGATGACCATTTTTTCACGACCAATTCCCCAGTCGTAATCTTTCTTTACGTTTACTCTTTTTTTCACGATATCACCACTACAAACCCAAAAAATATAGCTATAATAAAAGCTATCAATAACATCCATTCTGCTTCATTTAGAAACATATTTATCTACTTCCCCCCAATCTGTGACGTGACATTCAGGACATCCCCATCCATTAAGGATACCAAAAGCACCTTCATACTTTTTCTTAAACATTACACAGTTACACGTTTTACAGACTGGAATAGCTTTTATTTTTTTCATACAAACTCCAATAAACTCTTTTGATTTCGGTCTACAACTGTTAGGTTTGGCTTCTTTCGAACCCAAGAGTCTAAACTAAACTTTTTCAAAAGGTTGTTAATAATATCCCAGTGATACTTTATATCTATTTCGCCGAGAGACTCAACAGTTTCTTCTACTTTGTAACCTTCTTTAGTTTTGTAATAATAGAATGTAGTGCCGGGTCCTGTACGCATACCAAGTTGTTTACCTTGTTTAGCAAGTTGTACTATCAAATCATTTTCACCAACATAATCTTCTATGTTTCTATTCATAGCTCTAGTCTGTAAAAAGTCTTCAAGAACAAAGTTATCAAAGTCATACAAATCCTCTACAAAGTCAGCGTTAACAACGTTGTCTAACCGTGCCATTGTTATCTTTTTAAGCACCTTCAAGTAAAACGGTGACCTTGTTTTTGCCTTGAAAGTAGAACCGTGTTTAGTTAAACTACCGTCTTCATTTCGTAATACATAGTTACCTATCTGTAACCACACACCCTCTTTGAAAACATCTTTATCTACTCTAACCCATTCCGGTTCACTACCTGTAAAAAAGCTTTCAACACCTTTCTGTAATTGTTTGTTAATCCAATCTGTATCTATATCTTTGTTTGTATTGATACCGTCAGTGTGTATGTACACAACTGAGTTTTCACCATACTTCATTTCAATAAGTTTCTTTGCTCCCATTATCAACCAACGAGCAACTCCGGTGATTGCAATACCTACAGATATATCTCCATATGTCATATACGGATTAGTATTAGCACCGTAGAATGTATTGACCATAATCTTAATACCGTTCGATTTACTCTTAGCTTCGTGAGTCTTTAGTTTCTTAAATGGTTTACGTATGTTGTTAAAGTTCTTACACATAGTATACAAACCAGATTTAAATGACTGGTCTACTCTTATAATTACATTTTTATTGATAACGTTATCTGGTATAGTAAGATACATAGCATTCTGTTTAAATGTACAATTAAACGCACTGATGTCATAATCTTCATATCCTTCTATTGTGGTAGTATCAGGGCCTAAATTTAAAGTCATAGCAATACTAGGATACATAGATGCAAAATCTACTTTGTAGTTTTCTTTATGAAAACCCGGCAGATACAAGTCTATATGTGCTGCTTGAAAACTTTTATTCTCTGGATATCTATCTATATTTTTATCTATGGTTAATATATTCTTTTTATATAAATCTCTACCTTGCAATATTTTAGTTATAAACGAATCTGCTGAGTTTATATACAACTCCAACGGAACTCCTAATGTCTCAGCAATATAACAGTGTTGTACAAAGTAGTGTTCAAACAACCATTTAGTAATATCACAGTCGCTCAACACATACTCATTAACTGTTTCTATATCGTAATCAAGAATGTCTTTTTCACTAAAATCTAACTCAATAGGGTCGTGACCATAAAATCTTGCAACATCTTTTAATCTCTTTCGAATACCCGCTAATGCGTAGTCCCTACTTGTAAAGTTGTAAACATCAATAATAACTCTACCCCACGTTTGTATTCTTGTTTTCTTGTGATAAGAAAAGTCAGTCTCCCATCCGAATGATGAGTTGTTCTCTCTATTCAACTTAGGTTTTAAGTTGATGCCGTGTTTACCAGCTCGAGCAAACAGTTGTGGGATATCGTATCCAATCAAGTTGTAACCATATAATATATCTGGGTCGTAATCGTTGATGAAGTCAGCAAACTTTTCTATTATCTCTTTATCACTTTCACCGTCCCATAGTAATGATTCTCTATGTCCATCGCTTGTGACGTATCCTATAGCTACGATTGGGTGTTTATCACCTAACGGAAACGAACCATCAGCAGACGTTACTTCTAAATCAAACCCTAAAGACTTAACATTTTCTTGAGGGTATCCATTGAAAAATTCAGGTTTCTCAATGCAAATCCTCTCTATCTCGTTGTTTGTAACACCATCTAACTTAGCGTATGACGGTATTGTCTCAGGATGTAACTCTTTCGCATTGTTAACATACTTCTTTGTGTACTTTCTATTCTCGTGGCCTAAAACTTTGTACTCTTCTCCATCTTTATCAGGTATGTAATAATGATGGTCTCTTGGTGACTTGACTATTCTTTTTTCGCCGTTAACCCAAACAATAATTTGTTGTTCTCCCGTCATTCTGTTGACGGTATGATTGCTACTCATAGCAATCAAAGGTATTTTCATCCTAGCGGCCCCTTACTATTCTGTGGTAAGTCATCATCATCTCCGTCTACCGTAGGTAGTATGCTAATTAAATCCACTGCCTCTTCTATACTCAACGACCATACCTTATGCATAATATGTTGTTCTGTAGGTTGCGCTCCCATAATAACAGGAGCAGTCTCTTCTGCTTTTTTCTTATGATGTATTGCGCATCCTCTCAGCAAATCTAACCACTGTTCTCGGTTTATTGCTTGTCTGTTCTTTTCTAAATCTTTCATTTCTTCTTCTGTCATCTCAAAAACTCCGGTACTTTATCTTTTATTCTATTTGCTTGTGTCTTAGTATATCTAAAAACAACGTCGCCTTTAGTGTCCTCTTGTACAGTCCACTTCTTAACTATCACTAAATCTCCAACTCTCACCCATACTTTCTTTTTCATCTTTCCTACAATACGGCACATTCTATTTTTTTCATCTTCACAGATTACTGTTGCTCTAGCTGCGCCATTCATTTCCCTAACCACACCAAACATTTCACCTCTTGGTGCGTAGGGTAGTTTATTCATACCAACCACCGTAGTCTATATCGTCAGTCTTAACTTCTACTGCTGGTAAATCAGCAGCTAAAACGTGTTTTGTATTATCAAATGGGTTAATTACTTCAACTTCTGTGCAGTAGTTACGAATGTATTCTTCTGCAATTTCTGGCCAAGTTTGTCTCATCAAATCAGCAGTACCACGCATCAACTCTCCCCAATCAATTTTTGTACTTGGTTCTCTTACTAATGCTGACTTAAAGTATGTTATTTTCTTATCTTCTTCTTCTTGTTCTAAAAATCCTAACATAACTAAAGACGTAAGTAAAGGATTGATGTTCTTCTGAGCAAACGGCAACCCAGCTTGACGTGCAGCTTGTTGTATCTCTTTCTTAGTCATCTTGATTACTTCTGCTGTAACCATACCAAACTTATCTATCTCTGTGTCAGGTATCAGTTTAAGTATATCTGTACCGTGTGATGGCATCTGTAAACATTCTGTCACAAACGTGTCAATGTAAATTTGTGTTGCTAGCCAATTATGTTTAGGTGTTATCAACCCATACTGCACACCGTCTCTTTCTACTCTAACTAACTCGCCGGGGTAGAATCTAGCAACTGCATTGATTAACTTAAGATAGTAATGAACTTTACTTCTAGCTATAGGAAATAATGTTGGTATCAAATCATACAAGAAAGGAGCACAAGGATTTCTTACTTTAACACCCTTACTGTCATCCCTTTCTATAATACAATTAGCAATATGTTTTTTTAGTGCTTCTATCTCTTCATCTTCCATAGTAACTAAATCTTCGTGTGGTTTAGCAAAAGTATCTAGTTTGTACTTAATAACATCTTCAGTTTGTTTTACTGTAGGATTTGTATGTGTTACCATATACCTACGTTCTAACTCAGCATCTAAGAATGCATCACCTCTTTTATTCTCTACTGCCTTACAGACAAACACAAACTTAGGGTGTAACACTTGTTCTCTAACATCTTGTATGGTCACATCAGTTCTCTTTCTAACTGCTGCCCTATCATCTGCCCACGTTTTTAATATCTCAATAATAGCTTCTGGACATTTCTGTGCTTCAGGTATTGCAAGGAATCTTGATGAATTTATTCTATCCATATCATACCACAGTGCTGTTTCAGACATTTGTTCTACAACAGTATATGGTATACCTGTACCTTCTAGTAAGTTAAACACAGCATTCATAATAACAGTTTTACCTGTACCACTGTATGCATTAATCATAAAATTAGTGTCTTCTAGTAAGTAAGACAGTGCTGCAGTTACAGCAAGTTTGTCTTCACCTATGATAGGGACGTGTTCGCCCTTTTCATTCCTTACGTTATGAAAATACCTAACTAAATCGGTAAGTTCAAACTGGCTCAATTCCTAAACTCCTTTGCTTTTTTCAAGTCAATCACTCCATTTTCTAATAATCTAATCGCAAATTTCTTTGCTTCTTTATCATCAACGTTTGATATCTCTTTAATCTTTAAGAATAAATCAATCAAACTGATGGGGTGACCGTCTAAGTCAACCAACTTAATGACTAACTCTTCAGGCACTACCCATCTAAAATCTCTCACTATGTTCTGAAATGCATTTAGCGGAGAGGGTCTAAATACTTCTTTGACAAACATATCTTCACTGCTTTTCTTGATACTATATCCAGAAACTTTGTTACCTGATAAATTAGTTATCTTAGTTTTTGATATTTCAAATACTAAATCACAAGGATTAATATTATCATCAAGCAGGTCAGAGAAGATATTCTGTATAAGTGTGTGAGATGAAAGGTTTACACTACTCATATACTTGATAGTTGAATCTCCACGTTCTATGAATATTCCATATGTGTAGTCATTTACTTTCATTATACCGTTATCACAGTATACACACTTACCAGTTCTCTCAGCCCAACAGTCTACTCTTTTGTTTTTACTTTGCACATAGTGTTTCACTCTATGCAAAGGATTAACAAACGCAAACTGTGCCAGAGCAGTCATTGAGTCTTGTAACCAGACTCTCTCGCTTCTGTTAGACTGTATCCAATCACTAAAGCTCAATTTTAATCTTGAGACTGTTGTTGATTGCCTTTGTCGTATAGTCTGAAATACGGTTTGTTACTACCTTCTTCCCAGTATGAGTTACGGAACATTACTACTTCTTTACCATCTTTGGTTTTACCGGAGTAGTATATCTCGCCTTTTTTGCTCTCATTACGGAACAGGCCAACCATTTCTTCCAATTTGTTGTTATTTTGTGGCATTTCTTTACCTCCATTTGGACCAGCTTTACTACTATATAAAGCCTACGCCCTCACTAAACGACCCGTTTTAGGGTCGAGTCTAAGCGGATTACCAGCTGACTCAGCTATCTGTATAGTTGCTTCGTAAGCTTCTGATATATTGTCTATAATTGGTTTGATAGAAAATAAACAGTCTCCGCAATACCATTTAGTATTTATTATTTTAGCGTATCTTGCAAAGGGTTTCATATCACCCTCTGCTATTTTACAATTACACCATTGGCATTTACCAAGTGTAACTCCATCTCTAGCGCCTCGCATCTAACCGAATAAACTAGCTAACCCATCACTGTTGGGTTCATCGTTTTTTGGCGCAAGTAAATGTTTATCACCGTGTAATTCTTTTAGTTCCTTTAAGAACTTGATGTACATATTAAACACTTGTTTAGGTGACATTTTACTGCTTGGTACTATTTCTAGAGTAACACCACCAATACTCAATCGGTGTGTTCTCCCTCCTTTCAAGAGAAGATTCTCTTGTGAGCTATCAAAGTATAGTGATTTAAATCTATCACTATCTGTCATTTCATTTTTCTTCTGTTCCGGCATTTATTACCTCGTTTATAATTTCGACTGCTTTCCAATTGAGTTTAAACTCTTTATCGAAAAGGCCGACCTTGTGTAAAGACTTGTATAAGCCCTTAACCATACCCATTGTTTCATCAACTTTGTTTTCGAGCATATTAAATTCGTGATGTAATTCATCCATCTTATCTAATATCTCTTTTATGTTTTCAACAAATGGCCACCAATCACCTGTTAGGTTTTCGGTTCTTCTTTCGATGTTTGTTCGCCACTGAGCGTGTGGTTCCATAGACTACCCTCCTATATGTTTTTGTATTTACATTCATATGCTCTCCATTTCCATTTACTGAGTTCACTATCCATTTTATTTGACCTGTATAGTAATCTTTACAGTTTTCATAAGTTGGCTGCATTCCTCTCATTCTAACTTTATCTTTGAGCCTACATCTAGATTTGCCATTCTTATTCCATATTTTTTCGAATTGCTCATCCAAACATTGACCCATTGTAATCCTCCTTATTTGCTTTACGTTTACCTTTAGGTAACTCGTCTAATAATCCTAATCCCTTTTCCATCATTTTATTCATCTTAAGTATATTTTGCTCAAAAAACTTTACATATGCTAATAATATTACTTCATCTCTTTTAGTCATAATGTATGTGCTTGACATTTTTTCTAATGTAGGAACTATTGCAATAGGCTCTAATTCCATAAATATTTTCAACCATTTTTCAAAAACTGCTTTGTCTTCTTTGTTTTCCAGCAAAGGTTCGATGTCTATATCTATTTCGTCATCGTTTGCCATTTCTAGAAACTTTTCAATTAAAGACATAAATTTTCAATCATCCTCTGTATTTAAAAGTATTGATAAATCATACCGCACGGGTTTAGGTAATCTATCCAATTCTATACCTAACTTTTCAATTACATCCCATTTAACGGACTTTTTAGTGGCACTTTTATACATCATAGATACTTGGGATGGGGTCAGTGCATAAACACGTTTATTGCGCGGTATGTCTCTTCTGATAAAGAACCACGCTTCACCACCCTCTTTCACTAAATCCTGTGCATACTCTATTTGGTGCTCAGGTATAGCAGGTGTTTTATTATAATACAATGGGAATGATGTTTTGTTTCTGCTCGTTTTACACTCTATTAATATTGGTCTACCTTGATATACAGCAAAGAAATCGCCGGGTTGCTTCTCTGCAACTGCTTTCTTGACGAATCTTGATACATCATTAGTATCTTGTATTCTAAACCACCAACACCCAGCGTCATCTAACGATTTGCGTATCTCCCACTCAAAGTTCTTACCTGTATAATTATTAGTCTTCATCTATTCATCTCCATAAATACCCACTGCCAAAAGCTGTAAAACAATACGAACCATACAACATCACTCACCAAAATCCTCCAACGACGTGTTGCCACCAAAGGTTAACTCCATCGCTGTCTTATGATAATCTTCAGATAGTTCTATACCTATTCCTTTCCTTCCTAATTCTCTTGCTACTCTACAAGTAGTTCCACTTCCTGAGAATGGGTCCAGTACTATATCGCCGGGTTTACTCCCAGCAAGTATACACTTCTTTGGTAAGTCTGGGGGAAACACAGCAATGTGAGAACCTCGTATAGGTTTAGGTGCAATCCACCAAACATCACGCGAGTTTTTTCCTTTTGGATTTCCTACAATCAATCTTTCACCTCTACTATTTACTTTCTTACCTACAGGTTTTGCTAGTGGTTCTCTTATCGCATCCATATCATAATAATACTGTGGGTTTTTAGATAATAAAAATATAAATTCGTGTGACCGTGTTGGTCTGTTCTTTACGCTTTCAGGTATAGGGTTTGGTTTTGCCCACACAATATCACATCTTAGATACCAACCTGCTTCTCTCAACGCAAACGCAGCTACCCACGGCACACCTACTAAATCTCGTTTCTTCAAATTACTTCCTGTTTTTACTATTGTTGTGTTTCTAGTCCCTCTCAAATCACTACCGGTCGCCCCACCCGTATTGCCTGAGTAACCAGCATAACAATCTCCAATGTTTAACCATACTGTTCCGTCATCTTTTAGCTTAGGTTTTATTTCTTCAAATAGTCTAACTAAGTTTGCTGCATAATCTTCTACGGTTGGTTCACAACCAAACTGCTCATCGTCTCCGTAATCTCTTAAAGCCCAATAAGGTGGAGAAGTCACAACACATTGTATTGAATCATCATCTAACGTTTTCACTACGTCAACGGCATTTCCTTGAAGTAAATCAGGTTTTACCACCAATCACCTTCCCACTTATCTTCGCCGAGATATATCTTTTCCATAAATCTCATAAAGAAGTGTACAAACTTCACGGCTACGTCGAACTGTTCTTCGGTCACTTCTTAACTTTCCTAAACCAATTGCGTTGTGCAATCCTTATCACAAATCTTAGCAGTGCAAAACTATATACTTTATTCAGTTTGATTCTACCGTTTACGGGAGGTTGATGTGATTCAAGTCTCTCTTGATACTGCTCATCAATTTCGTGTATGTTTTGGTCTGGCATTTTATCTGACTTAGTTTCGATTTTAATCGTTTTTTCAGTTTCGTCATACTCAAACGTAGCATATTTAAGTTCTCTTTTAATCACTACGTTGTCTGCCTCTTCATTAGCCATATCGAATAAGTCTTCTGCTTCTTCGTCATATGTCTCTTCGTTTTCTATTATTTCTTCTTCAGTCATTTTCTCTCCGTGCTCTATTAAGCAAAGTTGCTATAAACATATGCTTGTCATACAAATGCTTAGTATGCTCTATTAGGCTATTAGAAGAGCGTACTATATAAAAATTACTCATATGTAAACCCTATCTTCTGGCTTAACTAATCTTTGGTAACAAATGTGACAGTATGGATTACCAGCAGTGTCTCTATACCTAACGTAATTTAAAAATAGTCTACATTTACAAGTGTTACAAACAGTGTAATTACTCATTTATACCTCGATTTTACTCTAATCGCTTGATTACAATCAGGACATCTTTTATACGTTTTATCCCACACTGATGTACACATTGAGCACCAATTCCATTTGGCATAACCACCGTGATTTTTACGAGGTCCTACTTCAGTTTTGTAACCATTATGCATCCATTAACCTCTTACATTTAGCACAGTTTATGTGCCTATTCCAAAACGGTTTGCTCATATGATATTTTTCTTGAACTGTCAAACCTTTCACTCCACAAGCAGTGCTACCTGTTTCTTTTATCAGTAAGTGTTTTCTTCTCAACTTTCTTCACCTCGAATATCGGCAGTTTGAAGAACTGCATTTCGTCTATCATTCTTTGTAATCCCTTTCTCTTCATTCATATATCACCATACATATATTTACCATTGTAGCAGTATGGACAAGTATCTATCTCTTCTTTCTCATCAAACTCCGTCTCTACTATTTCACCGCAGTCAGGGCATTCAGTGATGCCACTGCCGTCAACAAAATCGCATATATCTATCATCGAATCCATAGTTATTCAATAGGCCCCTCTTTTAAAAGATTTTCTAATTTATTAGTTACTTCATCTAAAAGCGATTCTAAGTTATGAATTTTTGCTAACAAATCTTTCTCTCTATTGAAAGCACCTGATAGCATTTTATCTCTTTCCATAAGTTCTCTCGCAGAATCCTCAGCAACTTGACACATATGTAAATACTTATCTTCAAGACCCTGTCTTTCTTCTGCTTCTAATCTACCATCACTCATATCGAATCACTACCCACCATATAGCAATAGTAAGTATTAACATTCCAACAGTTGCAGCAGCTTGATACACCTGCGGGTCTATCATATTTCAGCCTCATAATATACATCTGTTCCCCTGTCAATCTCTTGCTCAGTTATCTGCCACAGAATATCGTGAACAACCATTTGTTCTTCAGGCAGTGGGTGTTGTTGCTCGATACCTAATCGGTATGCATAGAGACTCTCAAAGTCTCGCGTGTCTATCTCTATCTGATATATTCTTTTCATTTCGTTTTCTCCTTTTTATACGTAGCTTTTTGACCACTCTTCTGTTGAGTGTATTAAAATCAACCCAGCCTGTGCCACGTTTTGTACAGTCTGGTTCTTCGTTGTGCTCAGTCATTATCGCAGATGCTGTAACTCTCCTTCAATTCTTCTAAAGTAACATTGTCATTACTTTTTTTTTGTCTACGAATGTAAAAATCAATTTGTTTTTGCATTTCATTTATCTCTGCTGATAAACCATACAACCCGAATTTTACGTTCTCTAAAAACTCAACGTTTTCATCACGCACACTTTGTCTTTGTATTTTGCCGTAGTCTCCTGTGAGTTTTAGCATTTTCTTTATGTTATTCTTTTTTTCTTTTGTTGTCATTTCTATTTCCTTCCATTACGTTTTCCCTGATAGCCGATGGTTGTAGTTTTGATTCATCAAATAATATAGGGCCATATTCAAAAGATTTGCCGTCATCTTTCTCATACTCACCTATTAATTTGTTTTTCAAATCAACACCAGCAGGAATGTCAAGTAAGGTGTCTCCACCAAATAAGTCAGCTTCAAGTTCTTCAAGCACAATTTTGTTCTTGAATATTTCAGCTAATAGCAATTCAAACAGTTTTGTTTCGTGTTCGTTCATATTTTGTCCTTGTAATGGGCAGGTAGCGGATACGCAAAATTTAGTGTATGCCTACTTACGATTGCTGCTACAGAGGATTGTCGCAGCCAGAATTCAGTTTCCACTACCTACCTTTCATTACGTTGTTATCTTATTTAAAATCTTGGGTGCGGCATACCTCCAATTTGCCAATCTCTCGTAACTTCACCGTCAGTCCATATAAGATGCCCTGCTCTCATAATTTGTCTACCATCTTCACTAAATGAACCATTAAATGTGTTGACCCATTCATCATAAGTCATATGCATCAATACATATAGTCTGTAGCTCATAGCTCGTTTTAACGAACTAGAATGATAGTCAGGAAATACTTCTTCGCAATATGCTTGGTAAAGTTCATTGTGAGTATCATCAAGCCTTAAATCTCTGTTTGATGAGTATATCTCAGGAATATTCACGTTGCCTGTAATAAAGTGATGTGACCCGCTGTAATGCTCATCAGCAGTGCGATAAGGCCATCCTTGTCTTTGACCAGTTTTATACAGCACAATATCTCCTGTGATTGAATCGTCATCAAGACCACCCAGCAATCTAGTGTGTATGATGCTGTCATACCTTTGCGTTTCGAACTTGATTGTCCGACCGTTCTTTTTGTAGAGCACAACCCATCTTCTACAACGGGTTTCACCTTGTATACGATGAAATATCTCAAGTTCTTGCTCAGTAAACTGATTGCGTGTGCAGTTTCTCACTAGCGAAGCGTGAGGCCTTGAAAAGTCATCCATTATATCACCTAACTCAGCGATAATATGAACTCTTTCGCGGTCTTCTTTGAACTTCTCAGCGTTGATTACTATTGTCTGTGTCATTTGTGTTCTCCATTTGTGGGGAAGGAAGCCGTAGGAACAGGGGAAATTGCAAAACCCCTATGTTGAAAGCGAAACAAACTAAACAAACTGTG
>TARA_R100001460_G_scaffold48870_3_pt1 | contig 14019 bp, 10 predicted proteins | sample TARA_R100001460 | Tara Oceans TARA_R100001460 (sample SAMEA2622190) | marine metagenome | biome: marine biome (ENVO:00000447); feature: surface water layer (ENVO:00002042); material: "saline water (ENVO:00002010), including plankton (ENVO:xxxxxxxx)" | depth 5 m | reverse complement strand
GGTATGTATGGGTCATGGAGGTAGTATAATGACAGATATAGCAAAATTCAAGTCCGTTGGCTTGGATCGTAAAAGTTATGATAAATTAATTAAGATATGTGAACATCAAAGAAGAAACATCAGGCAACAATTAAGTCTTATGATTGATCAAGAGTTTGATAAAGAAGAATATAATAAATATAAAACTAAGGTTACAAGTTTAGGATTAGGTGCTATCAACAGCATTCATACGAGAGATTAAACGATCAGCGCGTTTAGTTACTTGTTTATGCCATTTCGAGTCTTCCATTTGAATGGCACACTCTTTCCAGTTTCTTTCAGCCACAGCTTTACATAGCTTCCTGAATTTGGATAGACGAGGTCTGCCGAGATTAAACATCATATTTGCCAGAATTTGCTGTACTTCTTCTGGCAAATCCTGAAAGTTACCGAATAATTGTTCGCATTCGTCAATCGTAATCTGGATGTCTTTGTCAAATAATTCATTGACTCGTTCTTCTGATACTGGTGTCCCAACTGGCTTACCATACTCTTCATCCCATTCATTAATAAGGTGACCAATTCCTAGCGTGGGTAGGTTGAGGTGGTCTAAATAAATGGAATTTACACAGCCCTCATCAACTTTGAGGGTGTCTCTTAACTGTTCTACATTCATTGTGTTCCTCTTCTTCTCTGTGCTATGGCTATGTCAGTAGGGTTTAATCCTAATGAAAAAGCATTAGCTGGATTCGTAACATCTATATTTCCTAATGTTGTGCCAGATACTGGCTCTGGTATTTTTAACTGACTCAGAGGTACATTAGGTCTAGTTGGGGATAAGAATGTAGATAGATTGCCAGTCTTTAAATCTTCAGCCTTTATGTCTGGCAACTTAACATTTAAACCTTGACTCTCAAGAAATGATTGAGCTTGACTCTCTGCCTCATCAACAACATTTTGTATTGTTTGTCCTGTTCCAACGCTAAGAGCTTTACCTATAATAGATCCTAAACTCTTTGCTCTATCAGCAGGTTTTTGAAATTGTTTTAAAGTCACACCATTATATTGTTTAAGTATGTCATCATAATATCCATTAGACAGAAGTCTGTTACCTAAAATGCTAAATTTTATAAGTTTACCTACGTTTTGAAATGGTGAAGCAGCTATATTAGCAGCAACGAGATCACCACCTTCAGCAGTTCTGGCATTAAATTTAAGTATCTGACCAAATTTTTTCATATTGTTACCAACTTCTTTGCCAAAGACTGTAACAAGTTTGTTGTCTTTGGAAGCCGCTAACAGTCTGTCGGCAAAAGCATTTAAAGATTTACCATCAGTCATTATAGATTCACCAAAATCATCTATAATACTATTGATGTAATAACTTTGAATTTTATTTAATGCTTGCTGACCATTTTGACCTTGTTTCTTAAAATACTCTATTACTGGCTTAATCTGTGAGTTTTTGGTTGTTTTTTGAACAAGAAAACGAGCTGCCTCAACTGGATCTAAATCACCAGTATCATCTGCTAATTTTCTTAATATGACATTTTTTTGGTTAGCGGCTAGTCTTTTTTGTGTGGTTGCTAATGCTTCAAGTTTTCTTAACAATGAAGTGTTAGATCTTGTGTCACCCTTAATATTTCTAAACTGTCGAAGCACTTGATCAGACTCAAGACCTGTAATTTTCACAGATCCTATCTCGTCTGCTAATTTAAGTATCTGATCTGTTTCTGCTCCGAACAATTCTTTTGCAGTTGTTCCTAAATTTTTGATAGATTGTGCAAATTTCTCAGAATTAAAGTTTTTAACATTTGTAAAATTACTTATTCCAGATTTTTTAAGAGCTTCCTCTAAGGTATGATTGGCGGCTCTTGCAACAAATTCATCAGCTAATTGCGCTCCACCACCATATTCTGTAATAAATTGTCTTGCACGTTGTATAAAATTTGGATTGTTGTTCTTTACAATATTTTCGTAAATGTCAATATTTTGTGGAACATCATCAACTATATTACCTGGTTGAGATTTATAAGCCTCTAAATTTTTAATTGTTTTTGAAGCATTTAAATCTTCAATAAGTTTTCTTCCTAGGAAAAATTGTGTTTGTGCTTTTTTTATTGCCTTACCAGCATTTTTGAATTTTTGAGCGTCGGCAGGAGATAATGATTCTCTTGCTATTATTTCTCTAAATGTTGCACTATTTTCATCACCCATTTCTTTAAAAATTTTGTCAACTTGATCAAGTAATCCATCACCATCTTTTGTAACAAGTTCTCCACGAACTGTTTTAGATTGAGGTGGTAATTCCATTCTTATATCACTTAATGTTTTTCTTAAATTGTACATTTGGTTAAAAGAAGCATTTTTGTTAAACGCTGCTCCTCCAACATTTTCAAAGGCAGCGATGATTTGCCCTATCCTTTTTCCATCCTTTGTGCCAGCGGCTATTCCTGATCCATAATCTCTTTTTAGTCTTTTAATCGTGTCTTTAAATCTACCAGTAGTTATAAAAGCATCACCACCTAAACTTGAATTTCTTAACACTTTATCAACTGCTGCAAATTTACCTGAAATCATTTCATCAAAATTGACTGAAGCATCTTTAATTATTTCAAATAAATCATCTTCTACATTTGAGTTTCTAACTCCAGCTTGTTTGAAGGCATTCACAGAATCTTCTAAATGTTTCACAACAACATTTGTTAATGTTTCTTCATTATTTAAAAGCTTAGTGTTGTTCTCAACCATTCCATCTTTAAGTATTTGACCTACGTCTGCATCAATTACGTCATCTGTAACACCATATTTATTTTTATAAGCATCAAGTAATGTTTTAATTTGATCATTGTTGTTTTTTAGTCGATCAGATGTTTTAAATATTTTTTCACCAATTGCTTGTATTCTAGCTACAAGAGATGGTGCTTTTATTGCTGATAGAGTTGGTCTAACACCAAATCCACCACGAACAACTGTCCCGTCTGGCTTTGTTACAACACGACTTGTTGCAGCTATTTGTTCATCAGCAGTCAATTTTGCAAAGTCTTTTGGCTTAATTATATTACCAGCTTCATCAATTGGCTCTGATATAGATTGTCCTGCTGTGGTTGCTTCTTTGGAGGTTAGCCCTTTGCCAGGTGTGACCCCTCTTCGTGCAAATCTGAAAGCAGCCACTGCACCACCAAGCAAACCCTCACCTACAAATCCGTAAGCAAATTCTCTACCTATGTCTTTAGCTATCTCTTCTCCTGATTGTTTTGATACACCAGCTAAAGCTTCAACACCTTCTTCAATGGCTTGTCCACTACCAGCTCCTACTCCAGCACCAATGGCTGCGCCAAGAACAGGTATTGGTATCAACAGTTGACCTGCTATTGCTCCACCTATACCAGTTATTAGCTCTGGTGCTATACCAGATAAATCTGAGAAATCGTAACGACTGAATCCTTCTTCATCTATAAGTATATTTTTATCTGTCTCTTGTCCAAACTTTGAAGCTCCAGTTGGAGTTAGAGCTAATCTACCTCTATTGTCTCTGGTAAAATCATCATCTAACAAATCAAATTTTCTTAATATAGCCTCTTCTTCTTCTTTTGTTTCAGCTACTCCAAGCGCAGCTCTCAATGCATTGTTCTTTATTCCTGTCTCGACATCGAACAATTGTTTGTTTTTTTCTGGTGATGGTTCAGTTGTTTGTGCTGCTACTTCTTCAGCTTTTTTTGATTCAGCAAGTTTCTGTTGCACTATTTGATTGATAGCAGCCTGTTCTTCTTCAGTAGGCTCATTACCTTCAATCTCGAAATTAAAGCTCTCATTAGGTAAATTTATTTTTATCTTTGCCATTATTTAACCAAAGTATAAGTTATTGTTCCATCATCAGCAGTTGATACGTTAAACTTAGGTCCTGACTTACCAAACTGTTCCACAGTCCCTGCTCTAAGTTCTTTCTGCGCCCTATCAAACTGATCGTCAGTTAGATAACTATTTCTATCCTTGAAACCAGTAAGTGTATTTGTAATTTGATCTTGTGTCTTAGCAAATATCTGATCGATTTCGTTTATTCTTTGTAATGCTAATTGTGGGTTTGTAAATAAATCTATTTTACCTAAAGCTTCTTCGAGTCTCTGTACGTCTTGATTTGATATACCATTACCAGTTTCTTGTGTTAAAAACTTCTTATATTCATTTATTAAAGTTCTATTTAAAACTTGTATCATATCAGCTCTTGATACACCTTCAACAAGTTCTGCCTTTCCATCTTTACCAACTGTAACTAATTTACCGAACAATTGTTTTGGATCAAGACCAATAGCAACACCAACATTTCTTACTTTATCAAAGACTTGATCTGCTAATGGAGATCCAGTTTCAGAACCTAAATCTTGAACTAATCCACCAATACTACTTAACGTATTTCTTGCCCTTGTTATGTTACCATAAGAATCTTTAAATCTTCTAATATCATCAGGAGCTTGTGTATAAACAAGAGGATTGCCCACACTTGCATCTTTTCTTAAAGCTTTAAATACTTTTAATTGAGCTTGTCCATCAATAGGTGCAAATCCTTGATTCTTTGTTATCTCAGACAGTTTTGCTTGTCCCTTACGGAATGCTTCTAATTTCTTTTGTGTAAACTCTAATTCTTTCAATTCAACATCATTTAGGTGTTTGGCGGCTGCTAGCCTTCTAGCTTCAGCTTTACCTCTAAACTCTTTGCCAAGACCTAGTAAAGCTAATCTCTTTTCTTTGTTTAGAGCAGCTAATGCTTTTGTATCAGCCATCTTCTGTCCTAGCGCAAACTTACCAGCGGCTAATTGACCAGCTCTTGCTTTGTCTTTTGCTCTCTCAAAAGCAGGTAATGTTTCTTCTCCTGCTCTACCAACTTCTGTAAGTATTTTAGATAAATCAAAGCCCTTACCAGCTCTATTCTGCATTAACTTCAGTCCAAGAGCCATAAGAGCTGACTTGTTATCAGGTTCTCCTGATATATCTATACCAGTTGCCTTTTGAAAATCTGCTTTATACTCTTCAATACTTTTAGGTTGAGCTTTTGTTATTTCATCAGTGTATAATGCTTCTGTTTCTGACATAGTTTCAGTAAATAAATCTTGTAGTGCTTTTTGTTCTTTAGCTAAAGTTGTTTCAGGAGTTGCTTCCTCTGCTGGAGCTTCTGAGCCAGGCTCACCGACATCACTATAGTCTATGTCTGCATCAGAGCCTGCTGCTACTTCAAATCGATCATCTAATTGTGTTTTTTTATCAGCTCCCAAACCAGATACATCTTGATCAATACCAGCAGATTTATCACCTAATTGTGCAGGATCAACAGTAGATACTCCTTCGACATTGCTTAAACTTTTAGATGCTAATTCTTTTTCTTTTTCTGCAATTCTTTGTTTGTTAATTGCATCTTGATTAATGAAATTTTGCACATCATCAGAAAAAGAAATAGGTCCTAATCCAAGTTGAGATAATTGAGTCTGTCCTTTTTGTGTATCTAAATCTTGACTTAATATAGATCTATCTTTTTGAGCTTGTTCTTCTGCTAATTGTTGAGCTAAAGGTTTAACTCCAATTTTTTCGAGTAAAGAACCTAATAAACCCATTTGACTTGTAGGAGTAGATTTAACGCCAGGTGAGCTTACAGTTAATCCAGAGGTTAATGTTGGTGTTTTTGCCATATAACTATCCTATGGAGACTTCGCACCACCAAAAGGTGCGATTTGTGACAATGTAGTATAAGCACCAATACCCTGCAAGAATGGATTTGCACCAGGTGTTGTTGCCTGTTGGAACGTAGAAGGTATTGAAGCACTTGGCATACCTTGAAGTAAGTTTTGTCCTAATTGCAATCTTGTAAATGGTTCTTGAGCTTGTTGCATTAAATTTTGACGTTGTGCATCTAGTTGTGCTTGTTGTTGCCCTTGTCTCAATGCACCAAGTTGTGATAATTGAGATATATCTGCTTGACCCAATGCTTGTTGTAGTCTGCCTAAATCACCTGTTGTTCCTGCTAATGTACCAAAAGCTTGCCCTAGACCACCAGATAGTCTTCCTGCATTTTGTGCGGCTTGTAAAGCTGATTGAAAACCTGATGACAACAATCTTGATAAAGTATCACCTTTTACTTGTTGCAATCCTCTCTCAGTTTCTGCTCTTTGTACACCCTCTCTTGATCCACCAAAAGCTCCAGATCTAACTGCTGCTGCACTAGCTCCAGCTCTTCTCAAATCAGCTTGTCTATTAAGCTGATCCATGGTGGCATCAATGACTTGTTGTTGAAATGGATTTTGAAATCTTTCAATTGCTTCAGGTTGTAAAAATTGCATACCTTGAGTCAATGCTTGTTGCCCAGCTAAAGCTTGATCTGCTGCACCTTGAACAAATGGTCTAAAAGAACCAACTAAATTTTCACCTAAAGAAATAGCACGAGATCGAAGCGGGTCCATTCCTGCAATTTGAAAACCTGGCAAATTTAAAGGCGAATCTAATAGACCAGGTGTGGTTTGTGTATCACCATCAAACGTACCAAAGCCAGTTTGCAGTAGTCTTTTTTGTAAGCCCTCTAAAAATGGAGGTAATCTTTGTATATTTTCTACTGTTTGTGTTGCCATTACGCTCTAGCCTCCAAGTTATCCATCATATTATAGGCTCTTTGTATTCCTTTACGTTGATTTCCATCACCTAAACCTTTTACTGCATCCTTCGTTAACACGAACTCTCCAGCCATTAACATAGCAGGAACGTCATCTTTTGTACCTGAACCTTCTGATGGATCTATACCACCTGTTCGTCTTGGAAATCCCATCTCACCACCTTTTCTGGCAAATGTAATACCACCAAGTTTGCCACCAGGTCCTCCAGCACCAAAAGGTCTTCTTTCAAACTCTGTCCTTGTGTCTTCATCTTCATCACCACCAGATAGCAATTGTGCTAACAAACCTGCTGTCAAACCCTCACCTAATGGTGTGTTTAACAATCTTGCAAACAAGTTGTCACCACCTACACCAGCAGATTTAAGTAACTCTGCACTAAATGTTTTTGGTTTGAATGTTTCTGCTATTTGTTTAGCTGATTGTTCTGTTGGAACAATTGCTGATCCTGATGCAGATTCACCAGTTCTTAAAAATTCACCACTTCCTCGACTACCAGATGGTAGACCTTTACGAACAATTGTTCCGTCTGTACCTTGAGTTACAGCCTGTTCGCCACCACCAAACTGATCAAAAGCAGCTCCACCAACACCAGCAATCAAAGCATTTCGTAATGCGTCTTTAGTTTTGCCACCCATAAGTTTAGATGTTAAAGCTCCTGTTACAGCTCTACTAATAAAAGGACTTGCACCAGTGCCAGCCACAGCCGTGCCTATACCAGGTCCTAAAAATGCTCCAAGTGCCACTGGTGCTAAATTTTTTAATAACTTACCTAAACTCATAGCCCTATGTTACCTTACTTTTTATAATACGTCTACGTCTTAACTTTAACAGTTCCATTATCGTTAAATAAAGCACCTACCTCTAAATCTGTATCATTCGTGGGTAAGTCGGTCAAAGTAATTTTTGTAGCTCTCAATTCACCTGGATTTTGTAATTGTGTTACAAGCTGACTTAAACTTCTTACCATCTCATTAAAATACTGAACGTCATACTCATCAGGTGGCAGAGAAAAATTTGGTGGTACTAATTGTCTGCTCATCTGTCACCATCCTGTCTTATATCAACTCTATTTGTTCCTAATCTCCAGTTAACACCTTGTGTTGTGCTTTCTACTCTTAATCCAAAAGATCTACCACGCAATCTCAAATGATTAATTTCAGTTGTTGGAGATACAGTGTTTGTTGATGTTTTAACAAAACCACCATTTGGAGTTCTTTGTGATTTTAATGAAAATACTGCTTGTTTATTATCATTGCTGATATCAGTATCACTATTTTCAAAACTTACATCAGGTATCATTCTTCTAATAAATACAAATTGATCTCCGTCTTGTATATCAATGGGACTTGATTCAATAAATGATGTAAAAGCAGTGCCATCATTATCATTACCTTTTTCATGGTTGTACACAAGATTAGAGTCAGTCGACATTGGATATTGATATACACCTCTGTCTACCCATGATGATCTTGAAAGATTACCTACATACCATATCTTTTGATCGTAATTATATACTACATATCTATCATTTTCATCCGTGCCACCATTTGCACCAGAGTTGGTTTCAGACGGATAAAACCAAAATATTTCACCAAAAGCTGAATTAATTCCTGCATAGACTTTATCTGATTGTGTTTCGTTAAAATCTTGAAATACATGATCTCTTACAGAACAAGGTATAACTTGAACACGACCATCATAAACATAAAATCTATCATAACCCATCCAAAACACACTATCGCCTACGGCTACTGCTGAATTAAATCCTCTTACTGTAATAGCACTTGCTAATTGATTAATTCCAAAAGTAAATGGAGGTCCTATAAATTGCATACTATGAACAGATGTATCTGTTAAAACGATTATTTCTCGTCTTGTTTTTACAGCAGTTACAATTTCAGATCCTGAACCTATTCTCAAACTGCCAGCAGTGTTAGTTGCACGAGGTGTCCAAAAAAAAGGATTTTCTTGTGAACTAAAACGAACAAGCAATCTGTCTTGAACTGTTTCACCTATAGGATTTGCACCAAAACAAATTACATGACGATCCCTTTCAGATACAATGACCTTTCTAGATTTTGTTGGTGCAGCATCAGATAATTCAATTAAATTTTTTGCTCTTGAACTAACTCCAAGAGTTTTATCCCAATAAAAAACAAAACCATCTCTTTGATTAAATATTAAATCTTCGCCAAAATTGTCTTGTGACCACAGACGCATAGTGCCACCACCAGCAGTTTCACTTGAAGCAGAACCCCATCCATCTGCGCCCCAAGTACCTGCACCCCATCCATCACCTGGCACAACAGTATTTATTCCCACATTAAGTTGATATTCTGCGTCTGCCGAACCACCACTAGACAAAGAAGCAGCGGCATTAGAACTTAAAGTAATAACATAACTGTTTGCATCAGTTATTGATATTATAGAGAACTCGTTATTTAATTGAGTGTTTAAAGACGAGTTACCTGTAGCCGCATTACTAAAAGTTACAAAATCTCCCGCTATAGCTCCATGAGAGGAATCATTTACAGTAACACTTGTGCTATCAGTTGCAGATGTAAAAGTTATTGCCATATTATGAACCACCCACACTAACAGTTGACTCATTAGTAATAGATACAGTTACATTACCTACTGCCGTTGTCATAGCTAAATTAGCTGTAACTGGTGGTGTGCTTACTGTAACTGTGCCAAGAGATGTAGTTGCTAATATTCTTAAACTTTCTACTGGATTATTTGACTCAACGCTCACTGTTTGTGCTTGATCTATTACAACTGTGCCAACTGAGCCAGTTCCTGCATTCCCAGTGATTACTGATTTAACTACACCACCCTCCAAATCAAAAACAACTACATCATTTACAACTTTGCGTCTAAGTGGTGTAATGTCGTTATAACCTTGTGATTCTTCAATATAGAATTTTATTTCTGTTCCAATGCCTAGATAACTATTGCCTTGTAAATTTGCCCATGTGTGTAAGGATCTTGATGATCCAAGAAAAGTGTTTGTTGAATACTTCTCCCAACCACCTAATTTTTCTGGGTATCCGAAACGAAAACGAATAAGATCACAATCATTCCAACCACCCTTGTTTGAGTAAGAAGTTGTTTCTTTATTTATGCCTGGTCTGAATTTTAAAGACGTTATAGGCATAATTAACCCTCATTAGGAAAATCATTTATAGGTGCTTTACCTGTTACTTTACCATCACTGTCTGTTGGTGTATCAAACAACGCCATAAACTCTTTAAGGTTAGAGCAGTTATTAATCTTTGTCTCAATAGTATCACAAGCAGTTCTCACTTTATCTCTGTATGTGCTTGTAGCACTAGCTATTGCAGTGCCTTTTTCGGCTTTGCGAGTTACTTCCCAATCTGATTTACTTAATAACCCATTTGCAATTGATTTAGTATTTTCTATCCAAAGAGTTTTCAAGCCCTTATTAACAACTTGATTTCCATCTGCATCTTTAAGTAGATTACCATCAGAATCAACTGCATTTTCATCTGCTATTTTTTTTTCAACATCTTTTGCCCAATAAAATCTTTTGTCAAAATACTCAGCAACTGGATCATCTTCCCAAACTAAACCAGCAGATTTTTTCTCTGCGTCTGTAAGATTGTTCCATTGTCGTGGGTATTTAATATTATTGTCACTTACCCACGCTCTGCCTGCTTGTATAGTTTTTCCATTATGTTTCCAAGCCATTATTTTCTCCTATCTTGCATTTGCATACTTAAATGGTTGATCGGCAAAAGCCATGTAAATGTGTAATTGTCCACTTAGGTTAAAACCATCACTTCCTCTAGCTTTAAAACCATTGGATAATATATCCAAATTTCTTACTGCTGTATTTACAGCAGATTCAGCGTTAGTTAGATTTGGTGCTAGAATATTTTCAACTACATTGGTAGTGTCTCGCTTAATGTCATATATGAACCAATCATTTGTCGTATCAATAGCTTTTACCATAATCCAAGCGGGTCTAAATCCTGTATAAATATATGAACCATCTGTTCTTCCATTACCTGTTATACTGCCGATTTTACTGTAGCCATCTATATTTGTAAAACAATATGCTATGATATCCTCGCCACTGTCATTGATGTTTCCATCAGCACCTAATGAAAATACAGTGCTTGTTGGTTTAGTATCATTAAATCTATTTGCATTGTCTGCTCTTGGATTACTATTATTTAAAAACAAAAAGTCTGTTTGATCTACTGTTTCATCATAAACTATCCAACCATTACCATCTACATTTCTATTTTTAAGAATAATCATTTTTGGAATTTTACCCAAACCATGACCTACTGTAGCTCCTGCCGTTTGATTACCTTGAAAAGTAACAATACTAAACCCAGCAGTTGTGTTTGCTTGTACTGTACTTGTTATAGAACCATCTGAATTGCTTGAGGTTGTGCCACCATTTGCTTTCCAGTTCCAACCTACATATGTATGGGAACTATTATTAATATAATTTTCAGATGTGCCTACAGTAAAACCATCTGAATTAAATGAAGCAAATGCTGTTGTGTCTGTTCCTTCTTGACTGTCATTATCAGAACTTAAATACTTTCCAGCACCTCTAGTAGAATCATAAAGAACATGAGTTCTATTATCTGACCTTGCTTTAATCCATGTCCAATCAGGTTGAAAACCTACACCAGTTATACTATGTCCATTTGAACTATTACCAGTATAAAGAACTGTATTAAAATGGTCACTAGCTTGTGTGGGAGAATCAGGACCTATATCTGGCTTTGGTAAATTAGATGTACATAATGCTAGATAACCACTTGGTACACTATAATAGAAATCTCCTATGCCATTACCATCTTGTGCTTCTGCTGATCCACTCGTTTTCTGCCCTGCAAACGAACTATCTTGTCCATAATTCCAATAAGAATTATCTGCACTTGCTTGACCAGTAATTGTAATAACTTTCCACCCCAAACCACCTGGCCCGTCTAAAGATATTGTATTACCTGTTTGGCTTCCTGCTTTATAAAATTTAATTGTATTAGCATCTGCATCAAGAGCAACTGCCCATACTTCCCCTGCAACCATAGCTGCGGGACTTGTATCATTCGCACTGTTACCACTTGTATCTTGATAATAAACTATTCCATCATTTCTGTATATTGCACGAGGTCCAGATGAAGGCTCTCCAAAACTTGCACCATTTACTACCCCAATATGATGATTATAAGTGCTATTTGTATCTGCTATGTAAATTTCCCAATACCATTTACCACTTTCCATAAGTATTGTACCAGCAGTGGCTTGATTAGCTGAACTTGCGTTATATAAATGTAAGTTGCCTTCTTTTAATTGAAAATCGTTAGTGTAACTATTACTTGCTCCATGAACAGAACTTAAAGTACAAAAATTATTCTCAGGACTATCAGGCATATTACAATCAGATGCGGCTATACCACTAGAGTCAAAGTGATTATTATTACCACTTGTATCAGCACCTATAGTGCTAGATGAACCACTACCAACACTCGTATTTTTAAACTCTAATCTGTAGCCATTTGTTCCATACGAGCCAGTATACGTTTTGGGTATCCATACACCATTTTTTGTTACGCCAAAATATGAAGCATCATATTGTGTACCATCAACAAAGTTAACTTCTGCCATATAACCATCAAAGTATCTTGTATTTTCAACATTTCTCCCAATACCTTGTAAAACATTATTATTTATGTGGAAATCATAATTTTGTGGTACTTGACCATAATATTGCCCTTTATCTGTAAACTCTGTTCCATTTACATAATATCTAATTCTATTTGATGCAGTTGATTGTGTTGTATCTACAGAAATAACGAAATGATACCAAGCAGATGTATCACGAAAACTTGCACTAGTTTCTTCTGAATAATCAACACCACTACTAATTAAATAAGTGTAAAGTTGTAAATCATTTTTGTCTGTAACAAGTTGTGAATTAAATCTAAAAACACTATAACCAGTGCTACCAGAACCACCAGTAAATATAGATGTATCACTACTACCAGTTGTGTTTTGTCCATCTAAAACACCTCTTTTAATCCAAGCAGACCAAGTAAAAGTTCTTCTATTTCCTGCACTTGATGGTGTTCTGTATAAATAAGCACTACTGCCACTATCAAACCTTAATGACTGTGTAGCAACACCATTGTAAAAATCACCACTTTCTCCTGCACCACTTGCTTTTATTAAACTCATATTAAGTTCCTACGTTAATGCTGCCGATGCTGATACTAAAATAGTGTCGTTACCACTAGCTGCCGTTACATAATAAGCTAAATGATATGTACCACTTGTTGATAATGTTGTAAGCACATCTGCATTTATAGCTACAAGTGCATTTGCAGTAATTGTATGATTACTTGCATTTACAAATTTAATATTACCAGATTGTCCAGCAGCAGCGTTACTAAATGTGATCTCTGTGTTGCCACTAGTGGTACAAGTAAAATCATTACCTACTGCTAAATCAAAACTACCATCGTTTTCTGCTGTAACTGTTACACCTACAGATCTGCCAGTAACCTCAACATCATTACTAACTGTAACCTTAGTTGATGCAGTCAAATCAATTGTTGGTGCAGTTATCTCTACCTCCGTATCTGCATCTACATCAAGTTGTCCATCTGTAGTAGAACTTACAGATAAAGCACTATCTCTAAAAGTCATCTTAATAGCATCATTTAATAATAAAGCTGAGTCATGCACATGAGTTAAAGTTACATCATTATTAGCACCAAAACCTAACACTGCGGCATCACTATCTAATTTTAAATCATTACTTACAAGAACTGCTGTTGAAGCATTTAAATCAATAGTTGCCTCACCATCCACTGTCAAAACTCCATCTGAGCTTTGATGTACAAAACTAGCTGTATCACCAAATGTAAGTTTGTTTGTGCCATTAAGTGTTAGTCCAGTGCCATCTGTGTGTGTTAATGTAGTATCCGTATCTGCTCCAAAACCTAGCACTGCACTATCTGATTTAAGAGTTAAATCATCTCCAACAATTAAATCGTCATCCACTGTTAAATCAACGGCAGCTAAATGTGCAAAAGCATCCACTACATTAGCTGAACTTCCACCTCCATCCAAATAAACTGCTTTAGTTGTACCAGGTGTAATCGTTACATTACTTCCAGAGCCTTGAGATATAATAATATTTTGTGAACCACTTGTGCCATTTTCTATAAAATGCAGTCGTTTTATAGTGTTAGGTGTTATTGTAATTGTGCAAGCACTATCTAATGTTCCAGTATATTTAACATATATGGCTCTAGCACCATTATTATCACTAGCACCATCACTAGCACCATCTGCTATCACAGTTGAATGAGTATCAGCGTTAGTTGTTATTGCT
>TARA_R100001460_G_scaffold101187_2_pt1 | contig 14113 bp, 13 predicted proteins | sample TARA_R100001460 | Tara Oceans TARA_R100001460 (sample SAMEA2622190) | marine metagenome | biome: marine biome (ENVO:00000447); feature: surface water layer (ENVO:00002042); material: "saline water (ENVO:00002010), including plankton (ENVO:xxxxxxxx)" | depth 5 m | reverse complement strand
TGGAGATAAACCTTTAGCTCTTTCTTCTGCAACTGCAAGTTCTGCTTCAGCTAATTCTTTTTGTATTTCTAAAATCTCTATTTCTTGTGCTGTTCTAGGATTTAGCATTTCGTTAAGCTCTTCATTAGCTGCATCTAAATCAAGTTGTTCAACTACACCTTGCTCTACAGCCATTTCCAAAAATTTTATTTCTTTCTTTTTATCTCTAATAGATTTTTGTCTACGCTTATCCATTTTATTTTCTAATTGGTCCTGCATTCTAGTAATGTTCATTTCCATTTGTAAAATATTTAATCTTTCAGAACTTGTTTCAACACCTTCTTCACCAAACTCAGCTATAGCTTTATCAAGTTCTGCTTTAGCTTCAGATATTGTTAATTGGTCTTTCATTTCATTTGTAATTCTTATATTGTCAAACACCAAGTCAGCTTGCATGTCTATCAATTCTTGAGTCATTTCTTTTATATCTTCACGAGCATCCCTCACTGACCTTTCCATACTTAACATTTCTTCTATAAGATTTAAATAATTTTCTCCTTCTGCTTTTATAGTTTTACTCTGTGATTCTAATACTCTACCAATAGCTGCTCTATTTTTTTCTATATCTGCAATATCACCTACTAATCCATGAGTTACTTGTATATGTTTTTTAATTGCTTCTTCATTATTTGCATATTCAGAAGTCAAACCTGCTATTTCTGCATTAGAGCTTTCTATTCCATTATTCATGTCACTTAAGAACTCGTCTGTAGAACTTATACCATTGTTTACAATAGCAATCAATTTACCCATGTTTTTAGCTTCTATTCCGCCTTCTGCAAAATCTAAAGCTAAGGCAGGAAATCCTGCTTCAAGTAATTGAAACACACCACTTGCCAGAACTGTTTCCAAATCTTGCATCATTTGAGCACCCTGTTTTAACTCATCAATATTTATTATTTCTGGTGGTTGTATATCACTAATTAATACATTGATATCTTTTAATGGTGCCAATGCATCATCAAATGCAGTTTTAAGGTCTTCAGCATTACCAACAACATCTTCCATTTCGGTATTTAAATTTTTAGCTTCTCCCGATAAAACTCTAAAGACTTCCATTGCCTTTTCTGGATTTTGAATAAACTCTGTCTCTGTTATTTCTTCTATACCCTCTGTTTCTTTTGCTAATGCGTTATAGTCAGCAAGCATTTTAAGATTACCTTCCATAATCATTTCTTGTTCGCTATCTATTCTTCTAATTCTATTTCCAGCCAAAAGAAAGCCATCAACGAATTTAAGTGTATTCTCAAGAAACTGCCTTTGCTCATCAGTATAAGTACTAAAAGCTTCAATACTATCCTGCCCTATTGCAGCTTTTATTCCCTGTGCATAAGTTTCTAAGATAGCTCCACCTACTTCAAATGCATTTTCATCTTCCAAAGCTCTAATATTTAAAAACTGTGTTACAGTATCAAACCCACCATCTAGTATGTCTTGAGCTTCTTTCACTGTTATGTCAAACTCTTTGGCAAAATCTTTTGCAATTTCTGGAGGTGCTATAAAAAATAAAGAACCCTCTTGTTCTTGTTGCATAATCTCATCTAACTGTGGTAAATCAGATATAATTTTGTCAAAAGACAAAACTGCTTCTTTAGCTTCATCAAAACTAACATCTTGTGCAAACTTAGGAATATTTAAAAATGCTCTAGCACTTGCTGCTTCTACATCTATTAGTGCTTCTTTGAGAGCTTGTAATTCACCTTCTAATAGCTCGACCGCAGTACTATTTTTATTTAACCTAACAATATTTCCTTCAATGGTTCTTGAGTTTCTTAACTCTTCTATTTCTTTTTCTTTTTGTGCAATCTTTTCCATCAAAGGTAATTGAATTTGTATTGACTTTACATAAGCTTCAGATGCTCTTCTAGCTTTTACATTTGCGCCTTGATTAATCATAAAAGCTATAGTAAGAAGTCCTAGAACACCTAATAATTTACCGATATTAAATGTTAAAAATTTTACTGCTGCAGCCATAGCTTTGGAAGTTGCAGTAAATTTTCCAGCAGCAATTTGAGCCGTCATAGTATTTTTCATAAAAAATATCATGCCTTCATTTGCGGCTAATGCTGCCATTTTTATGTTTATAAATGCTCCAGCGAGTAATCCTAAACTTGCAGTCAATCCAGTTATTACTCCAACAAATACTTTTAGAGTAGTAGTCATGCCTTCAAACTCTTTATCATCCTCTGCTAAAGCAAGTCCTAAACCTGTAAATCCAGCTAGTATATTTTTTAAAGCAGGTAAGAAAAAGTTACCAATTTCAATTCGTAATTCTGTAAAAGCATTTTTAAGTAACTTAACTTGTGATTTAGCAGTCTCGAATCTTTTATTAGCTTCATCTTGTAACGCTATGTTCAAATCAAAAGCTATGTTTGCTGTATTTAAAGTATCAGCCAACAAGTCACCAGCCTCAGCAACAGCTAGCAATGCACGGATTGTTCTCTGTTGTTTGAGTCCTAATTCGTCAAGAATAGCAACTAAGTTTCTACCTTCGTCAGATGCTCTTTGTAAACCAATTAAAAATGCATTTAAAGCTTGAGCTGGGTCATCGGTTGCTAATTGTTTAAATCCTTCTACTCCTAAACCTGTTACTTGAGCAAAAACTCGCATTTCTTTTGTACCACCTTGCAAAGCAATAGTGATAGCTTGAAATACACGAGCCATAGCAGTACCACCTGCTTGTGATTGAACACCGACTGCTTGAAGAGCAGTAGCAATCGCTAAAGTATCCGCAACTGTTGCTCCAGCTACTTTAGCACCTGCTGCTAATCGTAATGATGTAGAAAGTATTTCATCTTCAAGAGCTGCGAAGTTGTTACCTAAATCAACTAATGAAGAAGCTAAGTTACTAACAGAGTTTTCTGGTAATTGAAATATAGTTTGAAGTCTAGCTAAAGATAATGCTGCAGTTTCAGTTGATAATCTTGTTGCAACACCTAACTTAGCTATAGTATCTATGAATGCTGGTAAACCACCGGTTGATACACCTAACTGTCCACCTAACTCACCAATTTGATTTAATTGACTAGTAGCAATTGGTATTTCTGTTGCTAGTTGTCTTATGTTACCAGCTAAAGATTTAAACTCTGCGTCACTTGCATCTACTGTTTTCTTTATACCAGCAAAAGAATCTTCAAACTTAGAAGATGCCCCGACTGTCAACATCATTGCTGCACCTAAAGCTGCAACTGCACCAACTGCTCCTGCTATAGCACTTGCGGCAACTGCTGCACCAGTAGATTGATAAAATGTAGATAATGTTTGACTTAAACTACCTAGTTCTTTTTTTACCTTATCGTTTGCAGAATCTAAGTCTACTTTTAAAGATAATACTATTGGAGGAACGCCAGCTGCGGCAGCACCTTTAGCCATACGCGCCACCTATGTCGCCCATAAGCTTATCTAAACTTACTGTACTTCTCACTCTGTTATCTCTCTTATTATATTTACGCAATGCTTGTCTTGCTTTATATGATTCGGAATTTTCTTTCTTAATTAACTTTCCTTCATCAGTTATCTCTAACTGTCTGTGTGAAAGTATTCTAAAAAATGTTGATGTATCTTGTGGTAGATATGCAACAAGTCTAAGAAATTTATTCCACCTTACATTTAAGGGTTGTTCTATTTGATAAAAGCGTAGAAAATCTGATTCTAATGGACCCCAAAGTTCAAGAATATCTTGATAGGTCCAACTTATTTTGGGGCTTCTTCGTCTCCTTCTTCGTCCTCAACTTCAGCTACTGTTTCTCCAGCTGATGCGTTAAGTCCATAAGATTCCAACAAATAAACCAATAAATCGTTCATCTGGTTCCATGTCATGCCGTCTTCTAGCATTTGGTCAAAGTTTTCTTGACCTACTAAAGAAGCAATCCATTCTGGAAGTGCATCCATCGGAACTGTATCCCCAGATTCTCCAGCAAATCTCATTTGTGTAAGAACCGTTCTTGCAGGTAAAGTAGCCGGTAATTCGTATTCTTTTCCAGCTACTTTAATCTGCAATATATTATTTTTGTCGGCTTGTAAAGCCTCATCAAAGTCTTTTACCACTTTATATCTCTCCTATCTTATTTAAATTAGTTAATATCTAATTCGTCACTGTCGTTTCTATTTTCGACAACTACAAAAAGGTAATAATTACCTTTAGCATCAGAACCAACATTTAAGCCAGTAGATTCTGGGACTAACAATTTAAACTCTGTAGCTAAAGTAACTTTAGCTGGAGCTTTTTGGTGAGCCATGGCAAATGAACCTGTGTTCACTGCTCTTGGGATTCTAAATTGTCTGTCAGAACCTGCTTGACCATCAGCATGCAAAACTAATGCAAACTCGGTAAAGGTATCTGATGTAGGTGGTTTGAAGGTATGGTAACCAGAAACTGTTGTTCCTGCTGCACCAGCATCTCCTGCACCAAGCTCATTTGCAGCGGTTGACCCGCCACCCATAGCAACTTGAAAGTTGGTAAGGGAAGCTTGTGCTAATTCACCTGTTAATCTAACTTCTTGCGCTGACTTGAGAGTTTTGATTGGGTCTAATTCTTCAGCGACCATGACATCTTCAAAAGTTTTATCAACTTCTAATGTCCAGCCATCTTCAGAATACCCAACTTGGTCCCAAGCAACAGTCATTGCCGTAGGGTTATCAAAGTTATTTGAATCATTCCCCGGGAAATTCAAGTTAGCTGTAGACGCGTCTTTAATATAGAGAACACCAGTTCCAATTAATACTTCACTAATTGTACCGCTTGTACTATATGACATTTCTGTCTCCTATATATCTAGTCTTATACTTAATCAGCAGAGCTCTGCCGACTCAATAAAGAGTCGAATCTGCTTTGTCGTTATTCCTCTTCAGCTATAAAGAAGTCTTCCACTACCTCTTCTGCAGGTTCATTGTCTTCCTCTACAGGAGAGTCATCTAGTTCTTCCTCATCTGCAATTAAAACAGAGACTTTTGTTTTACCCTGTTTATATTTTGCATCTTTAAGGCGCTCCCAGATGTCCATATCTACTTCCACCCATTCATTGTGGTTAAATACAATATTAGAGACAGTGTCTCTAACTGTTGATTTATCCAACAATAAAGGATTAACTTTAACTTTTATCTTCATTAATCTAGTCCTCGATAATACATACTTAATGATAGCTGATAATGTCCTAATCCAGTGTCAGTCTCTTCTATGCGCTCTGGCATTTCAAGTATGTCAAAACCATAAATTACTGCTTTAGTAGCAGTACTAGTTGTGTGTACAATAGTTTTTGCTGTTTTAAATGATGCTTCTGCAACACCATTAGCTAATTGATATGCAGTTGCATAATCTGGTTGTGATGATGTACCACCACCCCATCTACCTGCAAAAGCATTTACTTGTATAGTTACAGCTCCTATAGCTGCATCACCTTTTGGACTAACCATAGAACCGCCTGCAACAAAAAAAGTTAAAAATGGTAATGTAGCGTTTCTAGGTAATCTTGTTGCTACTCTTGTAGAGCAAACATTAGTTATTGATGTATTGTTTACAGCCCATTCTCGAAATATTATTTCCGCGTCTGGCGGAAACTTCATTGACTCGTGGTGTCTTACACCTACTTTTCTTATACCCATAGTGAGAGTATTATATCATTCAAATCGCTACCCGAGTTCATCAATAATATCTCGGATATCTAAGTCACTAAATACTAGGTCACCTAGTTTTTGTTTTTTAGACTGGTCTATCTGTCTTTTTTTGGATGCTTTGACACTTCCTTGTTTTCTTCTAAGTGATACTGAAGCTCTTCTACCACCCGGACTTCTCTTTACACTTAATTGAAATACTTTATCTAAATATTCTGCCCTACGACCTTTTTGACCCATAGAATCAGTAACATTTCCTTGAGCTTTTTCATACTTCTTAAATAATCCAACATATCTAGCTGCATCTTCCATATTTTCCATTTCAGACTTTCTCTTTCTACCCGGAACTTGACTTATTGCATTAGATACATCTTCTATTACAGATTTTTTATAAGAAGTGCTAAATCCACCTTTTCTTATATATACATCTAATGCCTTTTTTAATACTGGAGCAGTATCTGTTTTTTTAGTGTGAAAAGCAAAAGAAAATCTAAAATCTTCCGGTACAACATTTATACCTATTGCTTCTTGAAGTTCCTTAGAATAAAAACCACCATGAGCTAACTCGACTCTCGGACCCGGTATAGCAGCTTCTAAATTACTAAATTGATTTGCACCGGGTCCTCTGTCTTGTGAATATAGCTCTCTAAATAAAAGTCTGGTTGCAGCTTTTTCTGCTCTAGTTTGAAATTTATCAGAGTATGATGGTTTTTTCTTCATAACAGAATTTCTTTTAGAAAGTTTCAACCATTCATCATAATATCTTGAACCGGGACTTGTTAATCTTACTTGTTGCATAACTACCATCTTGTCTGCATTTCTAGCTGCTTTATCTGCTGCACGATGAATAAAAAATGCTGGTGGAATGTAGTGGTTTACAGGTATTAATGTATCATCTTCAACATTTGTCATATTGAATTTGTCCATAATTTTTTTCTTTTGTCTTGGGTCAGTTATTTTACTTAATCTTTCAGAATAGATTGCATTACCTTTACTATCTCTATTTAAAGCATGTTTGCCTTTTCTTTTTATTGGATAATGAACTGGTATATCACCACCATATTCTACCGCCCATATCCAAGGAAAAGACCTAATACTACCACCAACTTCTATACTTCCTTTAAAGAAAGCATCTACATTTCTACCTTTAGTAGGTCTAATATTATCTTTATCAATACTCGCTAATAATGTTGCTCTTGCTTGTCCCGGTGTTTTAAAACCAAATATATCTCTGTGTTCTCTTTTACCACTTTCACCTCTATAGGCAATTCCCATTTTATTAAAAGCATCTGTGTCGTTCATTAGCTGTTCATTAAGAATATTTTTTTTGTACATACGACCACCTACATTGTATTGACCAGTAGAAACATCTGGTGCCATAGCTAACATGTTTGCATAAGCCATTTCTAATACTTTTTGTGCTTCTCTAGCTACTGTTGTATTTTTTCTTATGTCAAAATTTATTGCATTACCATCAACTTTTGCTTGTGCTTCAGCAGTTGCATTTTTAGTAATTTTATTAACTACATTATCTACAGGATTATTTTTAGTTAATTGTTTACCTAATTGAACACGAAGAGCACGACTAGCGAGTGGACCAAATGTTCCGCCTCCGAAGTTGCCTAAAGGCCTAATTGCTGCGTCTATAGCCCTACCTGTAATAGAACCAGAAACAATTCTTCCTGCACGAGCAATACCTCTTGAGATAAAACCCATCTGTCCTTGTTCTCCACGCTTTCTAAACGCATCATAGTTACCTAGAAAACGAGCAATAGGATATGCAATGTTTCTTTGCGTAGCTAGTACATTAGCAATATTGGTTCCTGCGATTCCCGGTACTACACGGGCAGTACCTGCGACTTTACCATATTTATATAGGTTACTTCTAAATATTTCTGCATTAGATTTACCCGGTCTTTGGTTTGAAGCTTTGGGCGTTTTATATATTTGACCCATTACTTAGATACGAATGTTTGAGCCCTTTTATAACATTCAACTCCATATCTATCTAACACCGGTTGTATCATAACAACTTCATGGAGGTCACTACCTCTTACTAATCTATCTCCGGGTACAATAGATACACCTTTTTCTATATATACATTAAATGTTTCTATAGTAGTGTTTCTACCTTCTCTGTCTTCTTCCGCACCAAGCGATTCAAATTTACATTTGACATTAGTAAAAGTGTTTGCCCAATTATCACTAGGTAAACCTCTTTCATCAATGTTTGTATCTGATACTGTTTGGACTGTTGCAGTCTCTGGTAATAATTTGTGTCGTAAAGGCATACACGAATTTTACATCATGAATTTACAAAAATTGGTTAAGTAAGTCTCCCATCATAAATTCTTTGTAAATAATACTGTAAAGCATTTTATTTTTTCCAAGTAAATGAGGATTGTGTCCCATTTGTGAACTATAATCTTTGATGATAGAAATAATTTCAAGAACTATATTGTCATAAAGTTCTAACAATTTTGAAAAATCTTTTGACCATCTTGCTGTAGTGTCAGAATTAAATATTACAAATGGTCTAAAACCGTTAAGAAGTATATATATAACTGCATCGTGTAGTTTATAATCTAACTTTTTATCTAATATGTTAAACTCATATGCCTTCTGATTATATTGTGTAGTAAGTCCAAGACTAGTTAAGCTACCTCTTTTGGAAGGCCACAGCTCTTGTGTTTTCCAATTTACATAATCATACAAATACAATATATCCTTTACGATTGTTTTATATTGTATAAAAGAGTTTGGGTTTTCTTTATACATTTCTTTTATCTTTTGTTTATTCCAATAAGAATCAGTAGGTTGATTATTAACTTCTGCGTCATAATAATTATTTCTAAAAAGATTTATAAGACATAATACTTCTGTAGTATCTATTTCATCTCTATAATCTGTTTCATCAATAACTTCTTGTAGCCAATGTAACTCTTTATTAGAAAGATTGATTTGATTATCTATTGATAATTTAGCATCTAATGTTTCTACCATATCATCAGACAATGTTGAATCTTGCATTACATAAAAATCTACTTTTACATAAGAGTGTTTATATATTTCTTCAAGTTTTAATTTATTTATAGATAAATATAAATTAGCACCATCAACTATACCTTGATGAGTTATATCATCAATACTAAAAGCAACTCTTTTAGTCGTATCTGATATTTCTAAGTCTTTGCATACTATTTTTATACCTTGTGATTTTAAATGAAAAGTACCTTTTTCTCCAAACTCTTGTTTTACATTGGATAATAAATTTTTATAAACATTTTTATTTATATCTACAACATTACAATTTGGATGTATTGGTAATACTTGTTTTATTCCGGGTCTTGTATAAAGTAAATTTTTAATTGGTACATAAAAAGAAACTACAAAATTATCTTTATTAACTGGGTCATTAAGAATAGAGTAGCTTTCGTAGTGTAAAAAATATTTGTTTTTACCTGTTATAATTTCTTTTGTGCCTTCATCTTTTACCATCTATACTTTACTTTCTTAGCTCTGTTATATGACCTAAAAGATTTTTCCGTCAAGTCTTTTGGGTCTTTCTCCCATTCGACATCTACTGGTGTTTCAAAACTCACATTTTTAGAAATAAGTCTTTTAGTATGTGATGAACATTTAGGACATTTAATTAATGGGTCTTCATGAATTGAATAAGTTACTTCAAACTCAAAATAACATTTATGTTTTATACACTGATGTTCGTATCTAGGCATGAAATTTCCTTGCTTGTCTTCTCTGTTTTCTCTTTTGTGCTTTGTGACAGTCTTTACAAAACATTCTTAAAGAATCTGGAGCGTTAGGATTTTTAGAAAAATCAGATATTTTTTTATCTTGTTTGCAAGACAAACATTTTTTAAGTTTTTCTTCTCCTAAATCATTTTTCTTCTTCTTAAGTATAGCAATACATTCTTTACAAAATCTTGTAAGACCATCAAGATATTTTTGATTTCTAGCATATTCTTCAACTGGTTTCCAATCTTTACAATATTTACATTCTTTTTCAATTGGGTCTTTTAAATTTTTTGCAGCTATTTTTTGAGCTTCTGATACTTTATCTGCTAATCCTTCTTCTTCATCTATCCAAGTTTTAAATTTTTCTAATCCAATAGGTTGGTCTTCATATGTTCTTGGAGTAGTAAGACCACCACGACCTGTTTTAATAATATCTAATATAGCTTGTGCTATTTCTTCATTGTATGCACCGCGCTGTGGAACACCAGATTCTATTCTTAACTGTCTAACTCTTTCATGCGTAACTCCCCATTCATCCGCCCATGCTTGTAACATTTTATTTGGGTCTGCAAGAAAGAGCTCCCTAGCTTCCTCTAGGGAAGGAGCTTTTCTATGTACCATGATTTAATTATACAAAGAATCTGGCTCGAAAGGGGTTTAATATTGCCATATCAGCAGAAGTTAGGACTGGTGTTAAGTTTTGTATAACTACATCACCATAAGCAATATCATAGTCACCAATTCTTTCTGTTATAGGAACATCAAATGTAGATGAGGCTGTATTGTCTGCTAAGTGTGAACCTACTTGACCTGTGTCAGCTTTTGATGATATTTGTAAAGAAGTCATAATCATTCGTGCTGCAGCTTTTGCTGATGTATTTTTTATTGCATCTGGAATATTATTAGAAGCATAACCTCCAACATAAGTAACTACAATATTTTTAGGTTTTATACCAGACCATCTAACAACTATTCTTCTTAATCTACCGTTATCGTAATGAACATAATCTTTTTCATTACCGGAAACTAATGTGTTGCCATCTTCAACAACACTAGATATAGAAGCAATAGGAACATGACGCAAAAATAAATCTTGCTGTTCATTTCCATCAAAAGTTTCTGTGTGTGTTGCTTGTTCAACATCATACCCTAAAAATCTTTTAATAGCAGAATCCACATAAGGTATGAAAGTATTTGTGACTGAAGCTTCTACTGTAGAGTTTAAATCTACTTGTAGAAATTGCTCTACATCACTGACGCTACAAAGAGCCATTTAAGACTCCTTTTATTTATCTTCTGCTTTTTTGACAGCTTTGGTTTCAGCAGGTTTTTTTGCTGCTGCTTTTTCAACAGGAGCTTTTTTAGCAGGAGCTTTCTTTCCCCAACCTTGCTCTTTTAACCAAGCAGTAGGGTACTCGTGTCCAGCTTTTGCTATTAGTGAAGCGTTAGATTTAGGTAGCTCTGACTGAGGGCCTTCCCAAATCTTACCGTCTGCTAATTTCCAAATGCTTTTTTCTGGTTTTGTATATTCTGACATAATGAAATCATTTTACCCTATAAAAAGAAGAAAGCCGGTTTAACCGGCTCTCTTCAAATATCCAATACTAGATATTTTACATATTTAGTATTTTGTGGAAAGCTGCTTGCCTGTAAACAGGGAAACCCATTCTCATTGTAGCTCTGATAGCAAGCTGATTCTTAATAAAGAAATCAGAGTGGCTGTCAGTTACAGCAAGTTCGATACCTTGTCTCATAACAACATTAGCTGCTTCACCACCACCGAATTTACCAACAAGAACTGTGTTGTTGGAAATTGCTGTGGTAGGAATGACTTTTAGACCCCAGATTGTTGGAGCAGCATCTGCACCAAATCCGCCTGCAACTACGAACAATGGGTTCTTAGAACCAGATGTGTCAACATCAGTTACTGATGTAACAATTTGATTCCAGTCGCTTGGATGCATAATTATTGCATCTGGCTCTGTAAGTCCATTAACTCTAATGTCAGTAATGGCATTGTAAATTGCGCCGATTCTTCCTAAGTTACCATTGTAACTATTGAAATCGGATGAACCAACTGATGATTTACCAGCATCTAACAATCCTTCGATATTAGGTGCAGTACCGTCTCCGGAAAGGAGCTGACTGTCCATTCTTAAACGAATCATTGTTTGAAGTCTGCTGTTCAAGTAACCTTGAATACCAGCTTCGTCTGCTAATAGTTCATCTGTAACTGGGATAAATACACCCATTTTACGGATTGATTCTGTTCTCTCGGTGAAAGCCAAAGCTGCTTCACCAACAGCAGCACCCTCGGCAGCTTCAGCTGCGTTGTTTGTAAATGTTGTCTCTTCTAAGTAAGAGAAAGCATTTTGGTCTGTGTTGATTACATCAAATAATGATATAACAGCATTTGGGTCTCTAAGAGGTGTTTCCAAGATACCCGGTTGACGCAATGTCTCCGGTGGATATCCTGTGGTTGTTAAAGTTGTTTTGGTCTCAATCTTTGAGTCAATACCCTTAACACCTTGGCCTACATAATTTTTGTAAGCATCGGACTCTGTAAAGAGCTGCCCAACAGATTTAACTTCTGCTTGTCCTGAAGCTAGTGGCATTTCTGCAACTGGCTTTGAATCTTCTTCAAGAGCTTTCTCGTTTTGAGCTTTTTTCTTCTCAATAGAAAGGTCTTCTACTAATTCAGCAAGTTCGTCATTTCTTGACTTAATTTCCTCTTTTTGTTCAGAGGTGTACTTGCCGTCTTCGTTAGATTCAAAAACAGATTTTAGTTCCGTTCTTTTGGCAGCAATTTGGTCCATGAGTTCTTTTTGATTACTCATTTTCTTAGATTCTCCAATCTATAATTGCTTATACTTCTTCTATTTCTTCGACTAAGGATTCAGCAATAATTTGCTGTGCCCTTACCCACTCTGCGTCAAATTCATCGTCGTTATAGGAATCAGTGTTATCTTCTGGAGTTTCTTCTTCAGCAGCTTCTTCTTCCGGTTCTTCTTCAGTAGATTCTTCTACTGGAGCTTCTTCCTCAGTAACTTCTTCGGCTTCTGTTTCAACATCAATAGTATCAGTTGAAGCCTCAGCTACCTCTTCTGTTTCAGCTGGTTCATCTTCCACAAGTTCTTCTTCTACTTCTAACTCCAAAGCACCCTCGGTCCCGACATGTCCTATGAACTCATCAATCTCGGTCCAAGCATCGTTCAAGTCGTCTGCGACTGCACGAAGTGCTTCGGTGGCTTTAACGCCTAATTTCCTTCCATCTTCGCCTCTGAGCATAGAAATAGCTTTTGCTCGGGCTACTAAGTCATCCAATGCAGCAAGCACATCTATGACTTCTTCAGAGAAAGATTTGCTGTCTTCCTGTGAATCCTTTAAAACTTCATCTGATGATTTTTTACCATCATCATCATATTCTTTCATACATCTCCCTCCGTCGTGATATTTACACGACTTCATTTCGTCTTCGTCATCTCCATAACCTTTTTTGTCATCATCATCGTCATCATCATATCCGTAACCATCTGTCTCCATACTTCCTGCAGGTTTATCGTTACCTGTTGCTTTATGATATTCTTCATGAGACTTGCAAGGCATAAAAACTTGTTTACCATCTTCTAACTTATGAGTATGTACTCCTATCGCACAAGATAATTCTTTACTTCTCTCCATAGCTGCACCGGGATTATCAAATATATCTTTTGCAGGAGCAACTTTTTCTTCTGTATTTTTAGAATGTTTGTCTTCACAATTTCCACAACATTCATCTTCTGTACCTTCTTCTGGGTCACCTGCAATTTCTTTTAGTAACGCAGTATTAGATTTAATAGCAAGAGTATATGTATCTTGATTAGCACCAACTAGTACTGGGGAAACTTCATAAACAGTAAGGTCTTTTAAAAATCTTGCATCTGAATCTTGTCCATCAGCTTTTGCAAATTCAGAATCATTTACTTTATATCCAAATGACCATTGTTGCATATCGCCCATGTTTTTAACAAGATTGTAAGCTTCTTTACCAGACTCAGTGTCCATAAAGAACTCGCCTTTAAATACTGCTTTATCGTTGTCTTGATTTATGGTTCCTTTACCAATAGGCATATCCCATTTGTGAGACCATACCATTGGAACTTGATTATTTTTGAAACCTGATTTGACAGCTCCCGGCATAACAACATCCCCGTCACTGTCAAGGGAATTAAATATGCTGAAAACTGCTTCTACTTGACCAGAGTCATCTTTTAACTCTATATCAATATTTTTAGATTCGTTATTCATACATCCTTCAATCTTAAATTGTACAATAGATTATTCAGATGTGCGTTTTAACTATTTTATACTATATTTTAGGGATTTAGTTTTTTATTGTCTAAAGTCTGATATGATTCTGAGCTTACTAATAGACATTGTTACTTTCCTATCAGTCTTTTTGTGGTCACCATTTTCTAGCCTAGCCCATACTACCATTGTCGCTTCTTTGTCCTCATTGTTTACAGAAGTGACTATACCATGAACGACTGATGGTGGGTCTGGGTCTTTATTTATTGACCAGCTAACAGCTTGTCCTACCCTTACAGATTCTGCTTTGTTACCAGAACTTTTAGAAGATAAAGGATGTGAACTTGGAAGTAAGTCTTGGTCATAAGGTTTTCTTCTAAATCTTCCTGTTCTTAAAGCTCTTAAAAACCCGTTAACTCTG
>TARA_R100001460_G_scaffold5697_4_pt1 | contig 14152 bp, 25 predicted proteins | sample TARA_R100001460 | Tara Oceans TARA_R100001460 (sample SAMEA2622190) | marine metagenome | biome: marine biome (ENVO:00000447); feature: surface water layer (ENVO:00002042); material: "saline water (ENVO:00002010), including plankton (ENVO:xxxxxxxx)" | depth 5 m | reverse complement strand
GCAGGTTCAGCATTAGTTCAAGATGCAGTTTGTGATTTTACAGATGCAGGTAATTTAGATTTAACTGAAAAAGTATTAGAACCGAAAAACTTAATGATAAACATAGACCTTTGTAAGAAAACTTTATTAGATTCATGGGAAGCTCTACAAATGAGAGCAGGTGCAGGATCACCACCACCACCATCTTTTGAAGATTATGTAATATCTTACATGGGTGAAATTATTGCAGATGCAACAGAAGAATCAATTTGGGAAGGTACTGCGGTAGCAGGTAAATTTAATGGGTTCTTAGGTGCAGCAACAGGTTACTTATTACCTGGTGTTGATGCAACAGTTATACAATCATCAGCTTCAGCAGCTTATGATGCTTCAAACATTATTGCAAACCTACAAACATTAACTGCTGATATGGCAGCTAATATATCACCAATTTTAAGAAAAGATGATTTATATATTTATATGTCACCTAAAACTTACGCATTCTATGTATCAGCAGTATCTACATTAGGATATGTTAATGCTTACAACATGAATGGTGATTATGAGCCTGTATTTGAAGGTTATAAACTTGCAGTAGTACCAGGTTGTGCAGACAATCAGCTAGTTGCAGCAAGAAAATCTAACTTATTCTTTGGAACTGATTTAGTATCAGACCACACAAGAATTACATTAATGGATATGGCTAATCTTGATGGTTCAGATAACATGAGATTGGTAGCAAGATATTCAGCAGGTGTACAAACAGGAGTTGGTGCAGATATTGTAAGACAATCATAATAAACTAGAAATATGGTAGGGGTGTAAAAACCTCTACCTTAATTAAAAAATAAATAATATGAGTACAGCAGCTTGTTCAAATTTAACAAAAGGAAGACAATTACAATGCGATAGAATTGCAGGTGGTATAAAAAATATTTATTTTGGAGTTTGGGATGATTTTGATGCAAATCCAACAACAGGTGAAGTTTTAGGTACAGGTATTGTAGTTGCTAGTGGTGCAGTAACAGATATAAACATGGGTAGTGGTACTTTTTTAAGAAGATACACTTTACCTCGTGGTGAAAGTAGTTTAACAGAAACTATTGTGGGTTCAACTGAAAATGGTACTATACATTATACACCACAAGTATCAATAAAACTTAATCATTTATCTACTGCCGATCAAAATGAAGTAAGATTATTATCAACAGTAAAATTAGTTATATTTGCAGAATTGAATCAATTAAATGCAGATGATAAAAATGTTATACTTTGTATGGGTGTAAGAAATGGTATGAGATTAAATTCAGGTACTAATTTAAGTGGTGCAGCATTTGGAGATCATAATGGATATTCTTGGACTTTTGATGGTATGGAAGAACAACCGATGGCAGTTGTTGCAGATTATACTACAACACCATTTGATAATAGTGATTTTGCAAATGTGCAAATAGATTTAGATTAATTATCATAAACTCTAACATTAGTGTTTTTATATATTTTCTTAATTAAGGTGGTTTTATACCACCTTTTTTTTTAGAATACAAATAAATTCTATAATTTTCTATATTATAATATGATACAACTAACTTATAATACAGTTGCAAAACCTGAATTCATTTATTTAGTAACAGAAGATGTAAGAATAGATACAACTGTTGCTAAAGATCAGTTAGATTTTTTGTTTAAATTAACTAATGATATGACAGGTAATATAATATATGTTTATAGTGCAAGTGTTAGTGTATTTGATAGATATACAAAGTTAAATTTAGCAGCAACAGATATTACAAATCAAAATTTGTTTAATGGTTTTTTTCATGGCTTACCTGTTGGATATTATGGATATGAATTATATGAACTAACAAAAGAAAGTTCAGCAACTATAGCTAAAACTTGTTCTACTGCACCAAAAGAAAATTCAGGTATTATTGGAGTAGTAAATTTTAGTTTTAGTGGTACAATATTATTTACACAAAATTTAACAGGTTTAAATGATGTGTATAATCAAAAAGTAACAAATTTAGATGCTGGTATATATGCTTTTAACATAGATAATCAATGCGGTGATAATATACATACAGGCGGTGCAGAACTTTTTTCTATAAACTCACAAAGCGATAATACAAGATTTTTAGAAATTACAAGTGTAACACAAACTTCAACAGGTATAAATGTAACAATACTTTCTAAAATGCCTATTGGTCATTCTTATAGTTTTGTACAAGGTAGTACTAATCCTGAAACACAAATTACTAACATAACTACTAATCCACAAACTACTACACATAGTTTTACACAAGTAGGCAATCCTACTTTAAGTGCTAATTTAGTTGAATGTAAACAATATGCAGATACAGGTGGTGCAGCAGGTGGTGGTTTAGTTGTTGGTTCAACACTAAATATAAGACCATTAAGCAATCCTAGTAGTTATTTTGGTATTACAATAGTTTTAGCTATTAATGATGTATTATTAGAGCATGGAACAAGTACAGTAAAAGAAAAGGGCAGTGCGTTTATAAGTGCAATTTATGGTGCAACATCTACAAGTACAACAAAAGGTTATTATACATTACAAGGTAAAGTAACAGAAGGTAAAATGTATATCAGTCAAGGTGAAGAAACACTTAAAGAAGTAACATATAAAGAGCATGAAGAACCAGCAGGAACAAATTATATATATTATGGACAATAAAAAAATAAAAAAATGGCAATAGAAAACGTACAACAATTATTAGTAGAACAATTAGGTAAAAATGGTAGTACAGAAATATTTACTACCGTTGCTCAAACAGGTAAAGATTTTTATGCAGTATATTTTCCTGTAACATCAGTAGTTAGTGCAATAACAGTAGCAGATGCAACAGGTGAAAGTGCATTAATAACAACTTTACCAGCAGGTACAACTTTATTTATGAACGTGACCAGCATACAACTTAGTAGCGGTATTGGTATTGGTTATCATGAAGGTGCTACAACATAAGATATGTTAGGATTAAAATTAGGAAATAGCATTAATAATACTAAAACAGGATATAATATATATTCAGTCGATTTAGATGGTGTTGATGCTTTTATTGATATTGGAGAAAGTAAAACCTTAATAAGCGGTTTAAGAGGCTCATGTAGTGCTTGGTTTAAAATAGATACTACAAGTACAAGTTCGACAATATGGCAAGCTAGAGTAGATAGTAACAACTATGTAAATGTGTTTTATCATAATGGCACAACACAACTTAGGATAGCATATCGTATTGGTGGATCAACAAAATTAGCATCACATACAGTAGATTTTGAAGATGATGGTAAATATCACCATGTATTAGCAACTTGGACAACAACAAGAATTGAATTGTTTATAGATGGTATATCACAAGCAGTTAATACTTTTAGTGGAACATTTACAGGAACTTTTGCAAATAACATGATAGGTCAAAACACATTAGGTGGTAATTTTTTACATGGTAAAGTTGCACAACTAGGTTTATTTAATGCAGTTGTTGGAATATCAGATGTATATGTTGCTAATAGTGAACCAATAGATTTAACAAGTAATAGATTTTTAGTTGCATATTATAAGTTAGATGAAGGAAGTGGTACTGTTGCAATAGATAGTAGTGGTAATGATAAAAATGGTATTTTAAATAATAATGCAACTTATAGTACAGTAGTACCTTTTAAAGCAGGATAAATGAAATATACAATACTAAATACAGAAGAATTAAATAGTGTAAATTTTGATGAAGTTTTAGAAACATCACAAAATACTTTGCGATATAATAATCAAAAAACTAAATTTGTGTTAAAATTTAAAGGTAATACACCAAGTTTTTTAGTTGATAAACAACTATATGATTATGATGGTATAATGCAAATACTTAACAGTCCTGATTGGACACAAGAAGATTAATTATGAAAGAAATTATTAATATTGATTTATCAGCACAAACTGCACCACAAGTACAAGAAGTACGTGGTAAAGATTATATAGAATATGGTACTGAAAATTGGAGAAATTTATATCCACAATTTTTAATTGATTTATATTATAACAGTTCTACTAATGCAGCTATAATAAATGCTACAAGTGAATTAATTGCAGGTGAAGAAATAGTAATAGATAATGAAGATGAACGTAATTTAGATGCTATGGTTAAGCTAAAGCAATTCATGGCTAATCCTAATTCTAATGAAACTTTACATGAGTTAGTTAAAAAGGTATCTTTTGACTTCAAATTACAAGGTGCATTTGCTTTAAATATTATATGGAGTAAAGATAGAACACAAATAGCAGAAATATATCATATACCTGTTGAAAAAATTAGAGCAGAAAAACCTGATGCTATGGGTAAAGTATGTGCATATTATGTAAGTGCAGATTGGAGTAATACAAGAATAAACAAGCCTTATAGAGTGCCAGCATTTAATGTAAATGATAGAACATCAGCAAACCAAATACTTTATACAGGTCTTTATTCACCTAATATGAATAGTTATTTTACACCTGATTATTTAGCAGGTAATAATTGGAGTTTAATAGATCAAAAAGTATCAGAATATCATCTTAATAATATATCAAATGGGTTTAGTGGTTCTTATTTTATATCTTTTGCGAATGGTGTACCTACACAAGAAGAACGTTTTCAAATAGAGAATAGTTTAAAAGAAAAATTTACAGGTAGTGAAAGTTCAGGTAGATTTGTACTAACCTTTAGTGAAGATAGAAATAGAGTACCTGAAATTACACCTATTGCAGTAAGTAATGCAGATAAGCAATATTTAGCTTTACAAGAGTTATTAGTGCAAAATATACTAACCGCACATAGAGTTACATCACCAATGCTAATGGGTATTAAGAATGAAACAGGTTTAGGTAGTAATGTAGATGAACTTAATAGTGCTGCTAATTATTACTTGAATACAGTATGTAAACCTTATCAAAATCACATAATTAAGATACTAAGAAAGCTGTTTAGAGTTAATAATATGGATATGCCTATTAGTTTTGTACAACTTAAACCTATTACAGTACAATTTACATCAGAAGATTTGAAGGGTGTTTTAACAGAAGATGAACTAAGAGAAGAAATGGGTTTACCACCATTAAATGAAGATGTAAATGTTAGAGAAGATTTTGCTAAAGTAGGTAGTATGGTAACAGAAGGTAAAGATGGTGAAATAGATTTACCTTTATATGATACAAAAGAAGAAGCAGAAGCAGAAGCTGAAAGATTAGGTTGCAAAGGTTATCATGAACATACATTAGATGGTAAAACAGTTTATATGCCATGTGAAGATCATGAACAAATAACTAACTTAGATTGTAATTGCAAAGAAGAATTTATTACACCAAATCCATGTCAGCCAGGATATGAAGCAATAGGAACAAAAATAAAAGATGGTAGAGAAGTACCTAATTGTGTACCTATAAAAGCAGAAAAAGAAAATTTAGAATTAACAAAATTTATTGAAGAATTTGGTGAAGATATACCTGAAGATTGTGAACTAATACATGAAGAAAAAGTTGGTGATGAACACGCTGAATTTGATTTTGAAAATATGCTAAATGATTTAGTAGATGAAAAAATACAATTAGCAAGTACAGGTAAAGCATTACCAAGTAGAAAATCAGAACAAGATGGTATATCTAAAAAAACATACGATTATTATAGAGTACGTTATGTATATGCTGAAGATGAATTTTTAACTAGAAAGTCAGGTAAAAAAAGAGATTTTTGCAGACAAATGATGGGTGCAAAAAAAGTGTATCGTAAAGAAGATATTATTAGAATGTCAAAAATGCCTGTAAATAAAGGTTGGGGTAAAGGTGGTGCAGATACTTATTCTATATGGCTTTATAAAGGTGGTGGTAATTGTCATCATTTTTGGCTAAGACAAATATACAAAACTACATTAGGTGTATCGAAAACAACTAAAATAGAAGATGCAGATATAATAGGTTATACTAAAGCAAGAAGTGAAGGGTTTACTGCAAAGAAGAATAATGTAAAAGTAGCAAAGCCACCAAAAAGAATGAAAAATAAAGGTTTTATTAAAAAGAGATAATTATGGCATACGTATTATTTATATCAGAAAATAAGCTAAAACAAAGTACTGCAATCAATATGAATGTAGATGTTGATTTGATTAAACCACATATTTTAGTTGCACAAAAAATTTACCTAGAACCAAAACTTGGTTCAGATTTGTATCAAAAATTAGAAGCAGATATTACTGCTGGTACATTAACAGGTGTATATAAAACACTTGTAGATGAATATATTGGTGATATGTTACCACATTGGGGTTTCTTCAATTTAATACCTTATCTTCGATTTAAGGTCGAAAATGGTAACATTTATAGTAAGACATCAGAAACAGGTACAGCGTTAAGTACAGAGGAAGCACAACACCTTAGAGAGGAAGTTAGAAATACTGCTGAATACTATACAGAAAGGTTAATTGAACACCTTAGAAACAACACATCTAGCTTTCCTGAATACAGTACAAATAGTGGTGAAGATATAAGTCCTGATAAAAATGCTTATTATGCAGGAATGAATTTAGAAAGACCATCACAACAAGATACTAAATTAAGATTAAGAAATTTCTTAACACCTGATATTAGTTACTAATGAAAAAGTATTACAAAGTAAAAGAAGTTAATAAAATAAAATTAAAAACTTACATTAAGAGTAAGGATAATAAAAAGAAGAATGAAAGAAATACAAGACACCGCACAAGTAACGTTAGCTAATGGTACTGCAATAGGTATTAGTTTAGTTGAGGTAAACGAAATATTAACACTAATATCATTGACTTTAGCAATAGCATTTAGTATATATAAATTTGTAAAGTATGGCGAAAAAAAACAAGCTGAATAGCAGAAACCCTAAATACAAAAAAAAAGATGAACAAGTTGTTAAAATTCGTAAAGAATTTGTACATGAGGTTAAAGGGGTTAAGGTGTCAAAAATTCACTACATATAATTTGGACAGTATAAATCTTTTAATAATAAGAGATACATTTACAGAAAATTCTACTATTGGTAAACTGTATCTAAATGGTGAACAAATGTGCGATACATTAGAAAACCCATATTTAGATAATCAAAAGAATATATCTTGCATACCTGCTGGAGAATATAAAGTAAGAATAAGAGTAGCAAGAGAAAGTGCAACAAGAGATTATGTGCATTTATTAGTACAAGATGTGCCTAATAGAAGCTATATACTATTTCATAGAGGTAATACTGCTAAAGATACAAGTGGTTGTATTCTAGTAGGATTAAAACGTAAACAGGACTTTGTTAGTAACTCTACTTTAGCTATGGATTTACTAATGAAAGAAATTATAAATTTAGGGGGTGAAAATATTAATTTAATAATTAAAAACAAATAATATGAACAATTTACTAAAAAACTTTTTACTAGGTAAAATTTTAAAATCAAAAAAAGCATGGTACACAATAGCAGGTATTATTGTACAACTATTGCATGAATCATTTGGACTTGATCCACAAGAAACACAATCAATATTATATTCTATAATCGCACTTGTAATAGGTCAAGGTATAGCTGATTCTAGTGCAAAGAAATAATAGATACAGATTAAAGCCACACGAAATAGTGGCACTAAAAAGAATGAGGGAATCCGAAACTAGAAATGTTCTAGTTATCGGAGACCTTCATATTCCATTTGAATTAGATGGATATTTTGATTTTTGTTTAGAACAATACAAAACTTATAACTGTAACCATGTAATTTTTATAGGAGATATTTTAGACAATCACGCATTTAGTTATCATGAACCTGATCCTGATGGAATGAGTGCAGGTAATGAATTAGAATTATCTATAAAAAAAGTAAAAAAATGGCATGATGCTTTCCCTAATGCAGATGTATGTATAGGTAACCATGACAGGTTAGCAGCTAGAAAAAGTTTTACAGGTGGAATACCTAAAGCATGGATAAAAACATATAATGAAGTATTAGGAACACCTACTTGGAATTGGGTAGAAAGTATAGTATATGATGATGTACTTTTTGAGCATGGAGAAGGTGGACAAGCTAAAACAAAAGCAAAGAATAATCTCATGTCAAGTGTATGTGGGCATACACATACTGAAGCATATACAATATGGTTTGTTGGAAAACGATATAGAGTTTTTGCATTACAAACAGGTTGTGGTGTAGATAGTTCTAGTTATGCAGCAAATTATGCTAAAAACTTTAAAAAACAAGCAATAGGTTGTGCAGTAATATTAAACAATGGTACACTACCTATAAACCTTTTAATGCCTTTATAATGAAGCCTAAGCATCAATTACCTATAATAATAGTATGGGCATTTGTTCTTATTATATTAGCTTCTTTTATATAACTTTCTTAACATTATAATTGTTAATAACTTTCTAACCAAATTATGTTAGTAATTAATTTTATTGTATATTTGCTATACGTTTAACAATAAAAATAAGAAAATGTATAAATTAATTAACAAGAAAACAAAAGCAGTTCATTTATTTAACAATGAACAGTACAAAAAGTTCTTTGAACTAAAAAGAGCAACTAAGCAAAGAAAGGTATCTTATGAGCATATAGGAGATAAATATTATAGTTATGATGTATCATGGTTTGCTAATAACTATGAAGATTATGATATTATAAACCTAAAAGATGAAATGTATAATGATATAGTAAATATTGCATTAGCAGTAGCAACTGTTACTGTTGTGGTAGCTATAACAAAAATAGTAATGTATTATGTGTAGTTATTATGTAAGTAATTGTTGTGGTGCTGAAATAGAACAATTAGATGAAGAAGTGAGTAATTGTTGTTCAGCTAGATATTATGATGAAACACATTATTGTAGTGATTGCAAAGAAAGTGCAGTAGCAATAGATAGAGTATGTTCTGAATGTGGTTATGAATGTGAAGAAATAGAAGAAATAGAATATCAAGCTAAAGAAAGAGAAAACTATCTTGAAATTAGACAAGATGAACAAAGGTATAGAGGTTAGAATTGTTTACCTAAAAAAACAATAAATATTAAATATATAAAAATGGCATTATTAAAAACAAGTAAAGTTAAAAGTGTACAAGCAAATGGTACATGGGAAGGTAAATTTGGTTTAATGTACAAATTTGAAGTAGTTATGGAAAATGGAAATGCAGGTGAATATTCATGTAAAACAAAAGATCAAGAAAAATTTATTGTAGGTGAAGAAGTGCAATATGAATTTGAAGATGGTCGATTTCCTAAAATTAAACCATATTACAACAAAGGTAATTACTCTTTTACAAAAGCAGGTGATAATCTTGATAGACAAAGAGCAATAAATAGATGGGCAGGTTTAGGTAGAGCAATAGATTATTTAGGTGCTTCAGCTAGTGAAGAACAATTATATAAACAAGCAGAAAGATTTATAGAATGGGTAAATGAAAAACAAAAAGAAACATCTAACAATACAGATGATTTACCATTTTAAATTATAAAGGGGGGTTATAACCATTTTAAATTATTAACTGAGCGGTTATACTTTGATAAGGTTTGCAGATATTGATAAACAACATTAAATTAATTATTAACAAAAAATTAAATTTACAACAAAACTGCACCCCCCCTTTTTTTAAACACTTAATTATGAACGAATTACAAAAAATAGATAGAGTATTAAATATTACAAGTAAAGTTTGTAATGTAGATTATAAACTATTAAAAACAAGAAGCAGAAAATTTGAATTAAATTTAGCTAGACAAATTGCTTGTGTATTATCTATGAAACATTTAGGAATACATAAAGTAAAAGTTGCAAAACGTATTAATAGAGATAGAACAAGTATGAACCATTATATGAGAAACCATAAAAACAATTATGATGGTTGGAAAATATACCAAGATAAATATGATGAAGTATTTGCAAAGCTAATAAAAGGTAATAGAAAACGTAAAATTTTACATAAAAATAAATTTACTAATATTGTAAGTAAAATACAGATAACTAATTGTAAAGCACCTGATGTTACAATTACAGTTACTTGTGGTAAATATAAACATGAATTTTATGTAGGTGTATTTAATTTTGAAAGAGATATAAATACTATAAAAAAAGCATTTGAAAAATATGATTTTAAAATAGATTATAAAACTTATGAGGGATAAACCTAATTATTATGCAATTATACCAGCAAATGTAAGGTACTCTAATTTAAAACCTAATGCTAAGTTATTATATGGTGAAATAACTGCATTAAGTGGTAAACTTGGGTATTGTTATGCAGCTAATAATTACTTTGCTGATTTGTATGGAGTTAGTAAAAATACAGTAAGTAGGTGGATTAGTGATCTAAATAAATTAGGATTTATAAATATAGAAGTAGAACGTAATGAAAAAAAACAAGTGATTAAAAGAAAGATAGGTATAGTACAAAATGATGATAGGTCTATATACAAAATGAGCAAAGAGAATAATACAAGTATTAATAATACAAGTAATATAAATATAACTAAAGAAAAATTTATTGCTGAGGTTATGACTTTTGATTATCCAAAAGATATGTTAGAAGATTTTATTAATTATTGGACAGAAGGAAAAAAGAAAATGAGATATCAAAAACAAAGTACATTTGAAATAAAATTAAGATTGTTGCGTTGGTTCAAAAATCAAAAGAAGTGGGATAGACCTAAACAAACAGTATCTAAAATAGATAGTCAAATAGATGAATATTTAAAAGGCAAAGAATTATTATGAAACAAATAAAAGAATATAATTTAAAAGAACTATCATTAAAAATATATGATTTAGTTAGTATAACATCAGTAGAGATAGGACACAAAACAGATGGCAAAACAATGGCTGCATTATCTAAAATTTTTGCAAGTGATCTGATAAAAGAAAATAGATTTAAAAACTTATACCTATATCAAATACAAGATGCTTTCAGATTAGGTGTAAGATTTGGTAAAGATGAACCTTTTTTAAATATAAGAACTTTTTACAAATGGGTCTATGCACATAAGAAAGTTATAGATCAAGCATACTATCAAGTACATACGTTAAATCAACCAGCAGCAGAAGTACCATATTATCAAGAACCTAAAAAATTATTAAAATGAATGTATTAGAATTATTTGCTGGCAGCAGAAGTTTTAGTAAAGTAGCAGAAGAATTAGGACACAAAACTTTTACAAGTGATATAAAGGCATTTGATAAAATAGATTATGTAACAAATATATTAGAATTTGATTGTACAAAAGTGCCTTTTAAACTTGATGTAATTTGGGCATCACCACCTTGTACATATTTTAGTGTAGCTAGTATTGGTAAACATTGGAATAAAGATAATACACCAAAAACAAAAGAAGCAGTTGTAGGTTGTCAAATAGTTGTTAAAACTTTACAAATAATAGAACAATTACAACCAAATTATTTTTTTATTGAAAATCCAAGAGGTAAACTAAGAAAGTTAAGTTTTATGCAAAAATTACCAAGAGCAACAGTTACATATTGTCAATATGGAGATACAAGAATGAAACCAACAGATATTTGGACTAATCATTTACACAACCCTTTATTTTCTAATGGTTGGAAACCAAAACCAATATGTAAAAATGGTGATACTTGCCATGTATCAGCACCTAGAGGTTCACAAACAGGAACACAAGGACTTAAAGGAAATTATGAAAGAAGCAAAGTACCATACAATTTATGTTTAGAAATTATAAAATCTTTATAAAATGAAAATATTAAATTTATATGCTTGTCTTGGTGGTAATAGATACAAATGGAACAAAGTAAAAGAAGATATTGAAGTAACAGCAGTAGAATTAGATGAAGAATGTGCTAGGTTATATCAAGAGAGATTTCCAAATGATAAAGTAATAATAGCAGATGCACACCAATACTTGCTAGATCATTACAAAGAATATGATTTTATATGGAGTAGCCCACCATGTCCTACACATAGCAGATTAGTACAATCAAATAAAAATAAAATTAAAATGAAATATCCAGATATGAAACTATATGAAGAAATTTTATTTTTGAAACATATATATACAGGTAAGTATGTAGTTGAAAATGTTATACCATACTATGAACCATTAATACCAGCATATAAAAGGCATAGGCATTTATATTGGACTAATTTTAATTTACCTAATATTCTTACTAATAGAAAAGTGAAAATAAGTATTGGTAAAAACGAAGTAAAAAAACTTTGTGAATTTCACGATTTTGATTTTTACAAATACAAAGGTAAACAAAAAACTAATAAAATAGCTAGAAACTTAGTAGATTATGAGGCAGGTAAAACAATATTTGAAACAATGCTCGGAATAACAAAAAAAGAAAACGTAAAACAAACTAATTTATTTTAAATATGAAAACAAAAGAAATTATAAAAACATTATTAGAACAAAGTCCACAATTAAGAGATAGTGATGCAAAACTAAAATGTAGGTTTTGGACAAACGAATTAAAAACAAGAGGTATAGACACAAAACAAATTACTGCACATGAATTTTTAGTTATGTTATCACAAAACAAATTACATAATGCAGAAGGACTAACTAGAATGAGAAGAAAGGTACAAGAAGAAAATGAACATTTAAGAGGTGATTTGTATAAAGAAAGACAAACTACACAACAAAATAAAATGAAAACTAAATTAGGATATAATGTAAATTTAAGTTGTCAAGTACCAAATAAAAAACCCTATGTAATAGGTAAATACGATGAGTACTAAAAAACCTATAAGTAAACTTAAAAAAGAACTTGATAAGTGGTTTAGCTTGTATATTAGATTAAGAGAATCTACAAGTCAAGGAATAGCACAATGTTTTACTTGTGGTAAAATAGATCATTATAAAAAACTACAATGCGGACACTTTCAAAGTCGCAGACACCATGCAACAAGATGGAATGAATGGAATTGTCAAGTCCAATGTCCTCGTTGCAATATTTTTTCACAAGGTGAACAATGGAAATTTGGTATTAATTTAAATGCTAAATATGGTGATGGTACAAGCAAAGAATTAGAATTTTTAGCAAAAACTTCTATAAAGAAAATGAGGGTTGAATATGAAGAAGATATACGATATTATAAGGCACTTGTTAATAACTTAAAAAAAGAAAAAGGAATAGATTAAATATTTTTTTATATTTGAGATATGAAAAAAATAATATATGCTAATAAAGAACATGAGGTTATAGTTAGCAATTATATTACAATGATAAAAGAATTTGTAAAAGATGTATCTAATGATTTAAGATGGAAAAATTATAACCAAGTGTTTGATTTAATTGTAGATTATCATAACAATTATGGAAAAAGCACAAAAGAAAATAATTATTGGGATTGGTTGATGATATTACCAATTAACCTATCTGTAATGACAAATGGCTTTTTAGCTGCAATAGAAACGAAAAGAAATAAAACATTAGTAAATTCATATAGAGTTTTAATAAATGAAATGCTGCATGATGTAGTAGATAAAATAGAAAAATTAGAACCTAACAATGAATAATATATATAATATATTAGCAAAACTATTACCTAAATATGAAGATATTGCTGCTTTATATACAAAAGATAAAAATGAAATAGATGATAGTGTACAAGAATTAATGTTATATTTTATGCAAATGAACGTACAAGTATTAAAAGATATATATGAAAGAGATGGTGAAGAAGGATTAATAAGATATGGTGCAGTTGCTTTAAAAAGAGCATTAACAAGTAAAAGATCAGCGTACTATTATAAATATAAAAAGTATTATGCAAATCTTATAAATTTAAGTTACAAAACAACAACAACACAAAAGAATTTTCACAAAAGTATATATAATATAGCACAAGAAGTAGAAGAAGATATTAAAGAACAAAAGATACAAAAAATAGAAGCAGAACTAAATAAGTTACATTGGTACGATTCTAAAATTTTTGAATTATACTATCAAGGGCATACATTAGATAGTTTAGCTAAAGAAACAAAAATAAGTAGAAATAGCTTATATACAACAATAGATAAAGTAAGAACTATATTAAAAAAAAAATTAGTAGGTGAATAGGTTTTTTACATCTGATGAAGTATATAAAGATAGATTAGATATATGCAGAAGTTGTATATATTATTTTAAATTAACAGGACAATGTAAAAGATGTTT